>Ga0209628_10003098_pt1 | contig 11518 bp, 7 predicted proteins | sample TergutCu122P4_FD_187285 | JGI IMG/M metagenome (GOLD analysis project Ga0209628, IMG submission 187285) | Cubitermes ugandensis P4 segment gut microbial communities from Kakamega Forest, Kenya - Cu122 P4 (SPAdes) (version 2) | ecosystem: Host-associated > Arthropoda: Insects > Digestive system >...
TGCTCTTGTAACAGATTTTAAAGGTATTTTATTTAACAACTATGTTAATCAAATGAGTTCCGCCAGCACATTTGCTAATAAAGTGGTCACAGTTCTGCAAGACATAGAGGAAGAAAAGAAGGTCAGTTTTGAACTATTTTTCACGGGTCACTCGTTAGGGGGGTGGCTGGCGCAGATCAATACCTTTACCACTGAGTACCTTGAAGAAAAAGAAGGTATATTTCTTAAGAAACGAAAAAGAGAAAAACATGAACCACTTACAAGCAGCATTGAGCAAGACAGTCATGATTTCCGAAACAGTTATCATCCGCACACCGTAGTGTTTGATAGCCCAGGTTGCAAAGATATGTTGTCACAAATGGCTGACAAACTTGATGTACGCCTGCACAGGAGTTCCGTTGATTTACAGCACTTAGACATCACCAGTTATCTGTCTGCTCCAAATCGCATCAATACCTGTAACTCACATTTAGGGACAGTCTATCGCATCTTTACTGATTTGTCTGAAATGGGCTTCTTTGGAAAACATACTCCACTGTACAACCTACGAACACACAGTATGGACAAAATTGTGGAAGCCTTTGACCCTGAAACGGAGCAAGTATATAAAGACGATAACGGTGAACCAAAAATACAACATGTGGTCGATTGGCCTGTTAGTGCAGGCTTAATGGGTGGTGCAGAATTGAATGATTTCTTTAAATGGGCAGAGAAACTTAATAATTACCACCCCGATGAAATGGACATTTCCCATACCAAGGTGCCCCAGGGTTACCACCCACTTCGCTATCAAACCAAGGCTTATGACGAAAACACAATGAGTCTAAGCGTTTTTACTCAGGATGAGCGGGAGTTCCTGCAACTTTATATTTGGTTACGTCACGTGCCGGAGTTCTTTAAACCTGAGGATGTGTTTTGTGCAATGAGAAATCCTGAGGCTGAAAAAGAATCTGAAAAAACGTTACAGAAATTTGAGCTTGACAATGAAAGAATTCGCTGTCCAGAAGCTAGCACATTGCATGCCCTGATTCCGCATGTGAAGCGGTTGATTCGATTTTACCCTCAAATAAAGGACGAAGCAAAGGACAAATTGTCATCACTCCAAATAAGAAAAAGGGTTTATCAATATGAAACTCAGCGTAATGTCAAAAAGATTGAACAAAGTGCACTTGATTTTAACCCTGGTGCTTTGAGTTTAAGGAAATTTATTGAGAGTGACCAGCAAATCTGGCAGTTACAAATGATTGATGGAGATGCCTGGACAGGGTTAACCAAGGTTTACCGGGTTCTCAAAAAGACATCCTGCACGTCCAATTACTTCAGTGAATATCACTATACCATACTGGAGTTAGAGCGGTTGCTAATGGTTAATCTAATGGTAAATTTTTATGCACTACTGAAATCAGAAATGGACAAAACTCATTTACTGATAATTGCATGCAAGAACAGTCAGACAGATAATGATGAGCAAGAGAAGATATTCAAGGAATTGTTCAGCATTCTGAAAGAGAATAACAAGCTGAAAATTATTCTGACTGCACAATCAGAAGACAGTACATTTCCTTTTCTACAGCAAATAGCTAGAAAAACACTTGGTAAAGGAATGAAAACAACAGATGAAAAGATAACGTGGAATGAGTTAACTCAGAGTTCAAAGACTAAAATATTCGAGAAGACAGTAATTTTTCAAGGCGTAAGAGTTGCTTTAAATAAAATTTCATCTGCTGAATTAATGACAAATTCCTTTCCCCTTGGTGACTTGTTACATGAAATGGAGCTTAGAATTGGTGAAGAACTTGTTCCATCTGCTAGCAGTGGTTACAATGAAAAGTACTACATCGAAAGAACTTTTAATCACAGCATCGTTATTAGACAGAACATTTTAAGTGATAAACATGAAGGAAAATTTGCTGATTTATTAGCCAGTACCGAACAGGAATTCAAACTGCTCTGTGAACAGAATTCAACGAGGAATGTGCATTGGCTGGTGAAAGACGAGTCAGGGGAACTTGTTTGGCAGCAGTCGAAAGGGAATTTAAGCACAATAAGGAAATATATTAATGCCCACAAATCCCACCCTTTTGCTCCCAGCGATTTGGACAAGTTGTTACAACAAGCAAAGAAGCAGAATGTCATGATAATTGCTGACAAAGCAGGAATGGGTAAAAGCACCATACTGACTCACCTGTCTAAACGAGTACAGCAAGAAAACCCAGCCCGTTGGTTGGTAAAAATTGATTTAAACGACTATACGGAACTACTCAGGGATCAGAAAGGGAAGAAGATGGATAAAGGGTGGATACTTGAATTTGTATCAAAGGACGTGCTAAAGCTTAAATCCCATTTAGAGAAGGAATTGTTTAAGAAGTGCTTCGAAGGAAATGAAGTTAGCAAAGTAGTGGTAATGGTGGACGGGTTTGATGAAATCTGTCCCAGCCACAAAGAGACAGTCATTGACATGCTGCAAGTTCTGAAGCAGACTTCGTTAGAGCAGCTGTGGGTCACCACACGACCCCACCTGAAAGAGGAATTAGAGAACATTCTGCAACAGCTGTCCTACACACTCCAGCCTTTCTCTAAAGTCGAGCAAGTTGAATTTCTAAAGAAATTCTGGCTTCAAAATTGGAATCTTGAGGACACCAATCAACAACGGTTACAAATTTATGCTGAATCATTAATCAAGAAGTTGGCACAGTCAATTAGAGACAAGGACAGAGAGTTCACCGGCATCCCATTACAAACCCTCATGCTAGCGGAGGCATTTAAAGAGGAGTTTATATCGTTTTATTCCTCGGAGAAATCAGAGCCTGAGTTACCGCGAAAGCTGGAATTGCTTACGTTATACGTAAAGTTTATTAAGAGAAAATACGATATATATTATGAAGAAAAGTGCAAAACACCAGTTGGCAACGTGGCTGTAGAGGTTTTCCGGCAAAATATTATTGAACAGCTACAAGAGGAGCATGAACGGTTAGCCTTGGAGACGTTGTTTACTGAGGATGATGTAAAAGTACTGCAAATTGATTACCAATCTAAATTCTCAGATGAACAGTTAGCTATGATTGGGATAGTGCAGAAAAAAAATGAAAGTAAGCCACAATTCATCCACCGTACTTTTGCTGAGTATTATGTGGCTGAGTTGCTAATAAAGCAACTGACAAACAAAACTAAACAACACAAACAAGTGCAGAACATTTTATTAAATATAGTTTTATTAAAAGAAGACTGTCAAGTAATTAGAGCCTTTTTGGATGGAATATTGGAAGACTCTAAGCCAACAAAAGAGGCATTGAGAGAGTATGGAGAAAAACTCGAAAAACAGTGGTACATGAGAAACGTAAGCTCACCCCTGACAGTTGAGACTACAACACTACATGTAGCAGCGAAGGAAAATAACGTTCGTATTATTGGATTTGTAATAGACAGCCTAAAATCAGGGGAAAGCTTAAGCGCTGTTACAAACATATTGTTAGCCAAAGACCATGAGCGAAAAACTGCCTGGCATAAGGCAGCAGAAAAGGGCCACGTTGAAGTGTTAGACAAATTGTGGGATTGGGCTAAAGAACTGCAGATGAAACCAGAGAAGTTACGAGATGAGGTGCTGTTATTAAAAAACGACATTAAGCAAACGGTCTGGCATCAGGCAGCAGCAGGAGGCCACGTTGGAGTATTAAAGAAACTATGGGATTGGGCTAAAGAACTGCAACTGAAGCCAGAGGAGTTACGAAATGAGGTGCTTTTGTCAAAAGACAGATTTGGATTAACGGCCTGGAAAATTGCTGCAGGAGGAGGCCACATTGAATTATTAAAGGAACTGTGGGATTGGGCTAAAGAACTGCAGCTGAAACCAGAGGAGTTACGAAAAGATGTGCTGTTGTCAAAAGACAAATTTAAAATGACGGCCTGGCACAGAGCAGCAGAAAGAGGCCACGTTGAAGTATTAAAGGCACTGTGGAATTGGGCTAAAGAACTGCAGCTGAAACCACAGGAGTTAAGAAATGAGGTGTTGTTGTCAAAAAACGAATTTGGAATTACGGCCTGGCACAAGGCAGCAGAAGGAGGCCACGTTGAATTATTAAAGGAACTGTGGGATTTGGCTAAAGAACTGCAGCTGAAACCAGACGAATTAAGGAATGAAATGTTGTTGTCAAAAAACCTAGATAAGAAAACGGCATGGCACAAAGCAGCAGAAAGCGGCAACGTTGAGGTATTAAAGAAACTGTGGGATTGGGCTAAAGAACTGCAGCTGAAACCAGAGGAGTTACGAAATGAAGTGTTGTTGTCAAAAGACAGATGTAATGAAAAAGCCTGGCACAAGGCAGCAGAAGGAGGCCACGTTGAAGTATTAAAGGAACTGTGGGATTGGGGTAAAAAACTGCAGCTGAAAACAGAAGAGTTACGAAATAAAGTGTTGTTGTCAAAAGACGAATCTGAGGAAACGGCATGGCACAAAGCAGCAAGAAGAGGCCACGTTGAAGTATTGAAGAAACTGTGGAATTGGGCTAAAGAACTGCAGCTGAAACCAGAGGAATTAAGGAATGAAGTGTTGTTGTCAAAAAACCATGGTAAGAAAACGGCATGGCACAAAGCAGCAGAATGCGGCAACGTTGAGTTATTAAAGAAACTGTGGGATTGGGCTAAAGAACTGCAGCTGAAACCAGAAGAGTTACGAAGTATGGTGTTGTTGTCAAAAGACAAATCTGAGGAAACGGCATGGCACAAGGCAGCAGAAAGCGGCCACGTTGAAATATTGAAGGAACTGTGGGATTGGGCTAACGAATTGCAGATGAAACCAGAGGAGTTACGAAATGAGATGTTGTTGTCAAAAGACAAATCTGAGGAAACGGCATGGCACAAGGCAGCAAAGAGAGGCCGCGTTGAATTATTGAATAAACTGTGTGATTGGGCTAAAGAATTACAGCTGAAACCAGAAGAGTTTTGAATTTAAGTGATGTTGTCAAAAGAATAGTCTAAGGAAACGGCCTGGGAAAAGGCAGCAAAAAGAGGTTACATTGAAGTATTAAAGAGATTGTGTGGTTGGGTTAAAGAACTGCAGCTGAAACCAGAGGAGTTACAAAATGAGGTGTTGTTGTCAAAAGACAAATTTGGAACCACGGCCTGGCACAAGACAGCAGAAAGAAGTCACGTTGAATTATTAAAGAAACTGTGGGACTGGGCTAAAAAACTGCATCTGGAGCCAGAGGAATTAGGAAATGATATGTTGTTGCAAAAGACGTGTTTGAGAAACCGGCCTGGCACAAGGCACCAGAAGGAGACGACGTTGATACATTATAGAAACTGTGGAATTGGACTAAAAAACTGCAGTTGAAACCAGGAGTTACGGAATGAGGTGTTTTTGTCAAATGAGGAGAATAAGGAAACAGCCTGGTACAAGGCAGCAGAAAGAGACCACGCTGAACTATTAAAGTAACTGTCGGATTGGGCTAAAGATCTTCAGCTGAAGCCAGAGGAGTTACGAAATGAGATGTTGTTTCCAAAGACGAATGTTTAATAACGGCTGGCAAAAGGCAGCAGAAAGTGGCCACGTCGAAGTATTAAAGGAAGTGTGGGTTTGGGTTGAAGAACTGCAGCTGAAACCAGAGGAATTACGAAATGAGATGTTGTGAAAAAATATCTTTAAGGAAACGGTCTTGCACAAGGCAGCAGAAGGAGGCCATGTTGAAGTATTAAAGAAACTGTGGGATTTGGCTAAAGAACTACAGCTGAAACCAGAGAAGGTAAGAAATCTTGTGTTGTTGTCAGAAGACAGTTGGGAAGGAACGGCCTTTAAGAAGGCAGTAGAATTTGGCTACGTTCAAGTATTAAAGGAACTGTGGGATTTGGCTAAAGAACTGGAGCCGTAACCTAAGGAATTAAGGAATGAAATGTTGTTGTTTAGAAACCATTGTAAGGAATCGGCATGGCACAAAGCAGCAGAAAGGGGCAACGTTGCGGTATTAAAGAATCTGTGGAATTGGGCTAAAAAAATGCAGGTGAAACCAGAGGAGTTAAGAAATGAGTTGTGTTTGTCAAAAGACGGGTATAAGAGAACTACCTGGCACAATGCAGCAAAAGGAGGCCACGTTGAAATCTTAAAGAAAGTGTGGGCTTGGGCTAAAGAACTGCAGCTGTAGCCGGAGGAGTTACAAAATGAGGTATTGTTGTCAAAAGACGAGTCTGAGGAAACGGCCTGGCAAAAGGCAGCAGAAAGTGGCCACGTTGAAGTATTATTGAAAATGTGGGATTGGGCTAAAAAACTGCCGCTGAAACCAAAGGAGTTACGAAAAGATGTGTTTTTGTAAAAAGACAAATTTGTAAGAACGGCCTGGCAAAAGCGGCAAAAAGTGGCCGTGTTGAATTATAGAAGAAACTGTGGGATGGGGCTAAAGAATTGCAGCTGAAACCAGAGGAGTTACGAAATGAGGTGTTGGTGTCAAAAGAGAATTCTAAGGAAACGGCCTGGCACAAGGCGCAGAAGGAGGCCACATTAATGTATTAAAGAACTGTGGGTTTTGGGATAAACTACAGTTGAAACCAGAGGAGTTACGAAACGAAATGTTGTAGTCATAAAACAAGTTTAAGAAAACTGCCTGGCAAAAGGCAGCAGAAAGTGGCCACGTTGAAGTATTAAAGAAATTGTGGGATCTTACTAAAGAATTGCAGTTGAAACCAGAGGATTTACGAATTTAGATGTTGTTAAAACACAAGTGTAAGGAAACGGCCTGGCACAAGGCAGCAGAAGGACACCACGTTGAATTACTAAAGAAACAGTGGGATTTGGCTAAAGACTTGCAGCTAAAATCAAAACACTTAAGGAATGAAGTGTTGTTGTCAAAAGACAACCATAAGGAAACGGCCTTGCAAAAGCAGCAGAAAGAGGCGACTTTGAATTTTTAAAGAAACTGTGGGATTGGGCTATAGAACTGCAGCTGAAACCAGAGGAGTTACGAAATAAAGTATTGTTGTCAAAAGGCAAATTTGAGGAATCGGCCTGGCAAAATGCAGCAGGAGGCCACATTGAAGTATTGAAGGAACTGTGGAATTGGGCAAAAAAACTGCAGCTGAAACCAGAGGAGTTACGAAATAAATTGTTGTTGTCAAAAGACGAGTGTAAGGAAACGGCCTGGCACAAGCAGAATGAAGAGGCCAAGTTGAAGTTTTAAAGAAACTGTGCGATTGGGCTAAAGAACTGCAGCTGAAACCAGAGGAGATACGAAATGATTTGTTGTTGTCATAAGGCGAGTCTAAGGAAACTGCCTGGCACAAGGAAGCAGAAAGAGGCGACTTTGAATTATTGAAGAAAATGTGGGATCAGGCTAAAAATACTCAGCTAAAACCAGAGGATTTAAGGATTGAAATTTTGTTGTTATGAGACAAGTAAAAGGAAACCGCCTGGCACAAGGCAGCATTAAGAGGCGGCATTGAATTATGAAAGAAACTGTTGGATTGATCTAAAGAACGTCACCTGAAACCAGAGGTTTTGCGAAATGAAGTGTTGTTGTCCACAGACAAGTACGGAAAAACTGCATGGCAAATGGCAGCAGAAAGATGCGAAGTTGAATTATTAGAAAAATTGTGGGATTGGGGTAAAATGTGCAGCTAAACCCAGAAGTGTAAAGGAATGAATTTTTGTTGTCAAGAAACTAGTATAATAAAACGACCTGGCAAAAGGCGGCAGAAAGTGGCCGCGTTGAACTATTAAAGGAACTGTGAGATTGGGCTAAAGAACTGCAGCTAAATCCAGAGGAGTTGTGGAAAAAACGTTTTGTCAAAATCGAGGTTTTTGAAATTGTCTTTACCTATGACTTCAAAACCCTTAAGATATAAAGAAACCACAAAACGGAAAGCACACCTATCCCCTTCGATATTATTCAGCCTAACGTCACACACCTCTCAGCTGTTTGCGTCCAATCCTAATGAGATTTCGGAATTCCACAGTGACTTTTATGCTGCTGTGCCTGGCAAGGAAGGAGGGTCAACTGTTCTGCCGCCTTTCTCAGGGAAATTAACAGTAGACACAACTGAATTTAAGCCACGATATCTTGAAATAATCAATTGAGTCATGGAGTGGTACATTAGGTTTTTACATACATTATGGGATCCCACAGTATTTACATAAAATCATAAAAATCATGAAAATTTTTTCTTACAAAAATGCACCTTTTAGATCTCTAATAGGGTATATTTTATAATTAATAGGAGACATAATTAAGTGTTCTTATCTGTAGGAAGGTACTGCTTCAGTACACATGATGTCAACATATTTATATATCAGTTGGTCTAAAACTCACAGGTAAATAGATATTCAAAAAAGATATTGTTACACGTAGTTGAAACTGAAATCCAACATATGATTGTGCTTAGATACTTCAACATCTGCAAAAATATGTCACAATTGAACTACAAAAAAGAGTGGTTAGGGTAATGTCTGGTGTAGAACTGAGTTTCTCATGTAGAAGCCTATTCAGAAAGCCTAACATTTTACCAATTGCATGTCAGTATATATTGTCTTTAATGTTGTTCATAGTAGACAATCAAAAAGACATTCTCAAAATGCATATGTAGACACCAGAAATACAAGTCATTTATATTTAGCTGTTGTAAGTTTATCTTGTGTTCAAAAAAGAGTTTCATACTCGGGGTCAAAATCCTTAATAGCCTTCCAAGCAATATTCGGAGCTTCAGAAATGACAGAAAATGATTAAAAAACAAGTTATACAGATACTTTATTGTTCATTCCTTTTATTCTTTTACCGTATTATTAGAATGCAAGACAGACAAGGACAATATATAAAGTACAAAACTACTTTTATGACTGACTGTCTTAGCAATAAATGCTTTTATATCAATTATTTGTAAATTTTATAACTAGAACTTTGTAATATTTCAAATTCCTTTACAAAAAGTCTTATGCATGTTACTGTTCCATTGTGAAAGATGACCTGCAGCAATACTTTGTTTTACTGCTGTGAATGTGTTTGTTTGTTTGTTTGTTTTGTTTACTGTCTTATCCTGTGAGTGTATTTTTCTATGTGACTTGAGTTTCTGATGTTTATTGACATGTTCCATATTCAGAAGCAATTGATACAGAGGCTGGATCAGTGGAATGAATATGTATGTATGTATGTATGTGTGTGTGTGGGTGTATTTATGTATGTATATCACAAGTGTATCTGATATGCACAACCAATCCTGTATGGGTTCAAGTTCAAGAATATATACACACATGTAGTATAAAGTATCACTTTACCAAATACATAAGTGATACTCTACTGTTTACACACTGTTTTTATTTATCACTTCTATTTTTTATCGTTCTATTTATATATGTACATTTTTGTCAATGGCAAGGAGAAATCTTGCTTAATTTCCTTTACAGACAGTCTGATGGTGGCCACCATCCATAGCCATAACATGTGTAGTGCCTACTGGTTATAGCTAGTCTCTACCAAGGTTTTCCAAACAGGCACTAATACTGGATAGCGAGGCTTTCACTATTTTTGAGGAAAAACATTCGGAAGTCTGTCACCAATCTGAGTAATCAGACGTTATCGAGTTTACCAGTAGGGATTCAAGGACAAATAAAATCATCACACAATAAATTCAGCGTATAAACAAGTATAAACAGAAATATATTCTATTCTACTAAAACAAAGTGTTAGCAAATTGGTAGGAGAGAAATAACTTGCCAGCAATGTAACACAATTACAGAAAATCAGTGTACAAATACGCAATTTAGTTCATTGTATCACTGAATATATTCTGAAATCGCTCAACTCGTAGAAAGAGTCAATTTTGAATAATTTAAATACAGTCAGCACAATTTACCTTGGACTAACAGACAACAGCACCACATCACAGTCACAGTAATAATAATAATATTATATCAGACTGTCTTCACAAACGGGCCTCAATCATGCGCTATAGTGAAATGAACTATGGAATATTTCCTAAGCTGGCGAGGGTAAGTGACTGATTGCTTCCAGTACATGGAAACTTACTTGAAATTGAGCATGTATCTAATACAAATTGAAAATCAATATTTCGAAATTGACATTCATTACACACGTAACTGCCTTTTGACATCAAAGAATACACACTGTGTTGATGTATCATTGGCCTGTTTATTGTAAACAAATCTGAATGTCAAGTACTTCATTAAACATAACCCCTTCAAATACAGGCATTCTTGTCAATCACTTGTATCTCGCACAGTACTCACCTGGCAAGGAGTAGGAACTCTGATAGTGCCAGGTCAGTTGTAGTACAGATGACACAGTTTGTATGTCAGTTGCTGCACATGGTCTGTTTTCATATTGGCAGTGTCATGTATAACAACGTGGTGTGTCAGGGTCACTGTACCCTGAAACAGCACCACAAATAAATCTTCACGTTCCTTACAATGACACAAGGACCACCCATTTTGTAAGTGACTGGTAGGTTTTACTGATATAAAATTATTCCTCCCCAACACACACAACCTACTTCCATTTTAATTTCTTGTGTAAAAGCAACAGGATAAAGTAAAGGCACAATACAGGCATCAAGGCCTAGTTCAGTGAACTATTTCAGGCAATCTTACACTTATGGCCATTCAAATATGACTAAAGAGCCAGAGATGCATCTTCTGACCACTACCATCCTGCAATAGGTACTTTCAAACCCCACAGTGCTATGGTGGTGGCAACTAAACTTTAGCTTGGGAGCGGAGGATAATAATATTAGTACTGGAAAGAGTTCTGGCACTACATCATGGAGTACACCAAATGATGCAGTACACAGACTGTACCAAGGACTTCTTTACTTTCAAAATGTCATATAGTTTCAAGGTACATGCCTAAATGTAACTTCATTTATGCTTATAACAAAAGTACAGCCCTTACACGACAGTTTTCCACAAAAATCACAACACTGTGAACTGAGATAGCGAAGTCAGTACAGCAACTCACTACAGGTTGGATGGTCCAGGGATCTAATCCCGGCGGGGGCGAGATTTTCCACTCCCATCTACACCAGACTTGGGCCCACCCGGCCTCCTACACAACCGGTACCGGGTCTCTTTCATGGGACTAATGCAGCTGCGGTGTAACGTTGACCACTCGCCTCCAATAAGCTGAAACAGTTCTGTGCACTGAACACATCGTTCCCTGCAATGAAGCAGACACAGAATAAGTCATTCAAACAATATATGTAATCACACTATCGCTCACATGTTTGGAGAAGACTGAGACCACATAATTATACTACATCTGAACATACATTAATCAGCCATACTGTTGAAAAGACAGGTTATGAATTCATACATTCCCACGGATTCACAACACATGCAAATTCTCTCATGTAAGATATGCGAATTCGACAAAATTCGGGGCTGTTCGGGACTAACATGAGCACGGATCATAGCTACGTATTGGGCGCGTGGCGCAAATTGCCATGAGGGGCGTATGGAAGGGACGTTGCTGTGTGAACGTGGTTTAATATTGGACAGGTACAGGAACACTAGCGGTAAGTGTTGATT
>Ga0209628_10003099_pt1 | contig 11518 bp, 5 predicted proteins | sample TergutCu122P4_FD_187285 | JGI IMG/M metagenome (GOLD analysis project Ga0209628, IMG submission 187285) | Cubitermes ugandensis P4 segment gut microbial communities from Kakamega Forest, Kenya - Cu122 P4 (SPAdes) (version 2) | ecosystem: Host-associated > Arthropoda: Insects > Digestive system >...
GAGGATCAGATCAGTTTATTGAAAATGTTGTTCGAGGCGAAGGATATTCGCACCAGGTTAGTACAGAATGCAATGATACTCTTCTCTTGTTAAGGTCATCATATTAATAAGCATGTAATTCAACCTTATAGTCAGGAGTTAGTGGTAGAGAAGTGAAAATAATATAGTTTTGGTTATAGTGCACATTTTATACTATGCTGTATTCAGCATGTGATGAATTGAGACATTGTATGTAAGTTATAAAGGTGATTGATCTGACACATTTATTAACACTTTGTATGCTTATTGTTAAATAACCCACACAAAACAAAATCTGGGTTTGTGTTTTAATTACGAATTATTTGCAGTATTTGTTGGTGCAAAGTCTCCTGGAAGCTCAGTAATTTAATTTAGTTTAATTTAATTAATTAAAGAGATGTGTTCTTTGGAATAATAGTTAGCTGCACTGTACATTTCTAAACTTTTTGGTTGGTTTCTTTAGCCCTTTGTAGGACTGGCGAGATGGGTAGTGAGGGGAAGAACAGTGTTCCTTGATATGTTATATAGTAATAACCTGGTACACAAAGAATCACAGTGTGAATCTAAGGAATTGTTATGAACATTTGCTAATTTTAATTTCATTTTATTTCCAGGTATTACGTGATCTGGGATTCATGATTCCAGATCTGCTTCATGTGTGTTTGCCACTGTATGAATTAAGACGTAGCCGCAAAGAAAGATCTAGGCTTCATTTTACTGAATTCCTTGGCCTTATGATTTTAGTATCTTTGGGATACTTGGTGTGTTCACTGCTCTAGGTCATCCGTGTCTCTCTGTTTGTGATTGTCTCATTTTGAGCATATGTTGAATAACACTTGCACCTTTGGATTTATCCATAAGGTAACCACAGATAGTATTACGGGGGCAATTCCAAAATCAACCTCTGACTGGCTGGTTAAAAAAATACAAAATAGAGAATGAAACTTTATTATGTGGAACAGTTATGTACATAAACTGCATTAATTCTCCACATAGTTGCCATCCACATTTAGGCACTTGTCATACTGTAACACTAGTTTTTGTAGTCCCTCATCAAAGGACGGTGCCGCCAAGTTATGCAGCCAGTTGTTGACTCCATCCATGAGCTCTTTGTTGGTGTGGAAGCGCTGGTTAGCCAACCAGGCCTTCATCTTGGTGAAGGGAGGGCAGTCGCTTGGCGCCAGGTCCGATTGTAAGGAGGGTGGTCGAAAATCTCCCCATTGAAGTGCTTGATTAAAGCATTTGTGTTAGCCACGGTTTGGGCTGCATGTTGTCGTGCAGGAGAACAACGCCCTTAGTGAGCATCCCACGTTGTTTGTTTTGGATCGACCTCTGAGGCTTATTCAGCATTTCACAATAAACCTCTGATATTATTGTGGTCCCTGGTGCCATGAATTCTGTCAAAAAATTCTCGTACGGTCCCAGAATACTGTAGCCATCATTTTTTTGTACATACCTCTCAGCTGGCGGAAGCGGCGGTGGTAGTGTCCTTGTTTCATCTGTAATTACTCCTACACTATGCAGCGAAAATGTATGCGGGTAGGCGTTCAGCAATAACAGACATTAGTTGTTACTACTGACCGTGCACTTTGGCACTATGACAACACGTTTCTTTTTACCAACCAATTGGAGGTTGATTTTGGAATTGCCCACGTATTAATACTGTATAATATTAAATTTATGGATAATGCCTATAATTGCTGTGTCTGCCTTACTAATTTATAACCTGTATTTGCTAAAAAGTATTTTTTTATCATATACTTTTTTCATTCAGAAGCTGGTATGAGTGTAATAATGAATGCTAGAAGCTGTTTAATGATATCTGTTATAAGTTCAGCATTAACACCAGTTGCTGTTATTGTTTTAGGCATTCTGTATGAACTAAAGAATACTGCCCTATCTGGAGACCACGTATTTATGTCTATGATGGATTAAATTGTTTGTCATATTTTTGTGGAATTCGTTATAGGAGTTCTTTACAAGGAATTGTCAAGCATCTGTCAGTTTTGTGAAATCAGTTTTGTGACATCCTTTACATAAGGACATCAATGAATTTGCACCCATACTGTCCATATATTTTGACTGGCTTTGTGAAAGAAGTACAGTGCAAGCCATTTATTGCTGGAGACTGTAAATGAAATTGTGTATGTATTTTCTAAATTTTCATTTGACTTGGATAAAATGTTATATAGGAGATAAAAAATTTATTCATGAGTTTCATGAAAATTGGCACAGTGAAAGTCGTATTTTACTTAGGATCACAAATGAATTTCTTTGTGCAGTTTTCACATTTATTGTCTGATTGGGGTGAAATTTGGTGTAAGAGATTTGCACATAGTTCTGTTGATTTCTTTATGATTTTTATGAAAATTTGTGCCAGAAAGGCCTTGTATTTCTTGTGATAGTAAATGCAGTAACATTTATGTGTATACTGTAGAACAGTATGACATTTTGAAAGTAAAGAACATGTGGGTAGCGTTTTTGTACTCCATCATGGAGTTCTTCATTTGCAGTCTTGTTAACAATAATATGTTACTTTGATATGTTCCATATTCTATGCATTAAATAGGTGCATAAAGTGTATTAACGACCAACAAATTCACTTTAATATTATTGATGTTCTTTTATTGCATTATTATCACCAACATGTTTTGAACAGTCATCTGGTCATCTTCAGGGTAATTTGTTTGATAACAAGAACACAGTTGTTTCTTTTATATATCAGTGATTTGCCGAATGCTGTAGTACTTAAAGCTACCCCCATATTGTTTGCTGATGATACAGGCATATTAATTATAAGCCAAAATGTATCCAAATTTCAAAATGATCTTAATACAGCTTTTGGCCAAATAACTAAGTGGTTTTAAATAAATTCACTCTTCCTGAACCTCAGCAAAACATATTTTATTCAGTTTTCCAGTTAAAGTTTAAATTATTTTGATATAAACATCACAGATGAAAATAAATTCTGAAAGTGAATGATATAAAATTTTGGGTGTTACACATTAATAATACTTTATCTTGGAAAACATGTAGATAATATTTTACCTAAATTATGCTCTGCATTAATTCCACTGTTTCACCGTGCATTTTAATTCACTGAATTTTCTACACCAACTTATGCACTTATATATACAATAAAATATTAGTCTAAAACATTCATATTAAAACACTTAAAAAGGCTCCAACATGTTTCGATCTCATTCAGATCATCTTCGTGGAGCTCATATATTCCTTATTGAAGTCACTGATTTTAAAATTTGTTAAAAATGTAAAAGGTTAGTGTGGTGATGTGGCAGCATAACTGTAAATGAATTATTAAAAAGCATTTATTAGTATATTAGGTTATAACAGATTAATTTTCATGAAATCAATGAGTCTGTTTACTGGCTAACTGTTGTTGTATTGTGTTAGTTGTATGAAAGACAATTTTTAACCTGGTTTGCTTAAATAGATTGTTTACCCGCCCGACCAGTGGGCTAAAGTAGGTGAAGGTTATCCATTTTTTTCATGGTGTCATTGTTTCTTGTTGTTGTTGTTTCTTTTTGTTTTTTCTCCCCGTTTATTAGCTTTGTTTTCAAGTTATGTATCATGCTGACTGGATAGCCATTGTTTCGCGCTATAGTGAGCATCGTTTCCCATTCATTCTGTTTTGAACTTTCAGTTATTGGTAGTGTTGTGAGTCGATTTATGTAGTGTAAAAAGGCTGAGATTTTATGTTCATGAGGATGATTTGAAGTTAAATGAATAACTGTGCTTGTTTCGGTTGGTTTTCTGTATAGTCCGATAGTGATACCTTTGCTATGTCTGCGGATAAGAATATCCAAGTAGTTTATTGTATTATTTACCTCAGTTGACATTTTGAATTGAAGATTTTTATCTACCCCATTAATTATTTGCAGAATCATTTGTTAATCTATTTTCCATTGATCATATAAAATCAAGATGTCATCTACATAACATTTGTAAAATAATATTTCCTTACTGTCTAGCCAATGCTTTATGTAAATATTTTCCAAATATTGCAAATATATCTCGGCTGTCGTACTGGATATGGGGGACCCCATTACTATACCTTTTTCTGGCTGAAATATTTGATCTTCATATTGGAAGTAGTTCTGTTTGACAGTTGTATTTATCATGTTTAGTACCTGTTCATTTAATTGTTTGTTATCGTTGTTGTGTTTATTTAGCCAGTAACTAGTAGTCTGCATGATTCCTGTTATCGGTAAATTTACATACATATCCTTTATATCTAAGGTGATTAACCACATATTTTTCATTGATCTGTAATTTTAGCAATTCTTCCTCTACTTCTTGTGAGTTTTCAGTGTTGTACACATACGGTAAGTTAAGTAGGTCTCGTAGTTTTCTATCCATAAAATGGGCAGCCTTGTAAGATGGAGCTTGTATATTATTTATTACCGGTCATATTGGTTGGTTGTCTTTATTTGTTTTTAAATACACCTTGAGTTGTGGGGCCATTGGTTTTATGTTCAACAGATGTTTATGGATCCAGGTCGCTATGTTATATGTAATTTTCCTCTTTTATCTCTTTGTGGTTCTATTTCCTTCTCTTTTTGATTTTTTTCTCTCTGCTTCTGTGGAAATGTCTTTACATGTCCACCATTGTCCCTCTGCGCTGTCTCCATGTTCTATAACTGATATGAAATGGTCATTCTGGCTCCCTGTGGCCAAAATTCTGGATTTTCCATCAGTTTTAGGTGCTCAAAAGTAAAGCCCAATTTGAAGGCTTTATATGGTCCCATTGTTTTCAGTTCTTCGACGAAGACCTCTTCCTTTATTCCTTTCCTGTTCAGTGACCTCCTGACCCCTTTTATCATGGTTTCCTGGGTCATTCTACTGAGATATAGCCATGTTTTTTTCTTTTCTTCTTTGATTTCACTATCTCTGGAGGTTCCTATTATGACCTGTTGTTGCTGTCTTCTATGGTTCTGTCTATAGATCACTTCCTCACAGCATTCTTGTTCCTCCCTCTCCCCCTTGTCATGGTTGGAGGGCTGTTCCTCCACTTGTGTCTCGGTGTGTTACTCCATCTCGTCCTTCTCTTTGCTCTGGCTGGTTCATGCCAATGCTTCGTCCTGTCCTTCTCCTTCTTCATTGTTTATTTCTGTTTGCCCTTTGCGTGTCTAAATCTTGATGTCTTGTCTTTTCTTCAGTTGCATCTTTTGATTCTTTAATTTCTGGTCCTCGCGTTTCATCTTTCTTAACTTGTTGATTTGCCACTGGCTGGTTCCTTACAAATGTCCTTGTTTGCTGTTCAGATTTTAGCTTATGTATTGCCGCTATCATTTTGTTTATCTTCATGTTCATTACTGCTCTCATGTCCTCAGTTTCTATTTGCATGCTCTTCCCTGCTTTAAACAGAATGAAGTCCTGCTTGCACCCATAGCATAACCATATTAGCTTGGATTTTCTTTTGTTCGTCAGCTTTAGTGTGTTGAATTGGCCTAGCTGTAATTCAGCACATGAAAGATGGTGCCATCTCTGGCAAATACCATTGCATGCCACCGCTGTCTCGTTTTCCTCCACTCTGCGGTTGCATGTAGGACATACATCCCCCTCCTCTCTGGTTTTGTGTACTAGGCCTTTGCCAGGCGTGTCATCTTGTGCCTGTCGTCTTTTTCTTATTATCTGTGCTTCTTTGAACTTTCTTCTTTGGTGTTGTAGCCCTACTGTTCAACAAAATGTCATGCTTCTGTTGGACACATGTAAAGTCAACTTTAATATCCCTAACCCTGTAGATGCTAGAATTTTCCTTGCTAACACCTTCACTATCATACTGTCACTTGCACTTTATATGGTGTGCCCTTTTTTGTCTTCTTTTTTCATCTTTCCTCCATAACTGCGATAGTCCCTTTAGCACTTGCTCATAGCCACCACTTGCTCAGCTTGTATATATATTTGTAACCTGCATATATTGCTTATATTGTTTGACTCTTGTTATATCCATGTGGTCTTTGACCTTGTAATGGATCGGTGGAAAGTGAAATAAATTGAAACTGAAGTGAAATGTGTCCAAATCACTCTGCAGTGTTAAAATCCATATAATTTCTGGTTAAAATTTACTGTTGAATCATGAAATAAAATATGGATGATTATAAAAATATTGGAAGTTAAAATTATTTAGAGTGTATGGAGTGATGTGTACAGCAGATACACGTGAATTACAATCCAGACCACACATCGCTCAACACTGGATTATAACTCACCACATGTACCTGCTGTACGCATCTCTCCACACACACACTCTAAATAGTTTTAACTTCCAATATTTTTATGCTCAACCATATTTTATTTTATTTTTCAACAGTAAATTTTAACCAGAAAGTATATGGTTTTTAATACTGTGGAGTGATTCAGTCACATTTCATTACAATTGTATTCTTGTTATCAAAAAGATTACACTGAAGACAGCTAGATCAATGGCTGAAACATGTTGATGAAAATAATACAATAAAAGTACATCAGTAAAATTAAAGTGTATTTGTTGGTTGTTAATACACTTTACGCAATAATATATTAGATATAAACTATAAACAATTTGTTAATATTGAAACAATCACATTTGCTTGTGTGAAAAGTATTTTTAGTTTGTTACTTTTAGAATTAAGCTATTAGGAACATGATATCCATATTTCTGCATAATCATATTTGTCATTATCTGTTAAATGGACTTTGTTGTGAAAGAAATGGTATGTTCATAATGACAGTATTTGTGTAAAATTGCTGCTTAATATCCTTGTTTCATCTCACTGAAAAAAAGCAGTTTGTGATCTTTGAAAGCTATTTCAGAAAACTTAATTTACTTTGCTGTGTATTATATTGCACAGGGAGCTTAACACATGTTAGAAGGCAGAAGCTGAGAAAAGTTACCATGGACTCGTGTGATACAGGTAGCTGTTATGTGGATATTGTATTTACACATCACATGACCAGAAGCCAACATTTGGAGTAACATTATTGCGGGAAGAAGAATGGTATTAATCCATGTGTAGTAAACAAGGAAAGTAATACATAATTTTGTGCTGCTGTAGTGGGTGTGTTGGTGCATTTCGGAAAGTATGTTACCAGCACTCATCTTGGTGAGCACTGTGACATCAGGGTGTTAACAGACAGCTCCTAAAATTATGTAAATGCCAATAATCTCTAGGATGATACAGAAATAAAATAAGAATATGAATTATGATAGCAGTGCTCATCTTTCTGAGCACTATGTCAGCGGGGTATGGGAAAAATTTTGATACACCAAGCTAAGTAGTTGATTGTTATTTAAATACAATAGTAGCAGCTTCTGGCCACTTTTATGCTGTCAAAGAAAAGAGTTGTGTTACATATCAATATGTAGCTTTCATTGTCAAATTTTGTGTAAAACAACCAGTATTTATCTTGCACAGCTAGAGTGCTGTAGTAGGAAGATCTGTAATTTACAAAGAACTTGTGTATGGAGTTTGATTGTAATAAACTGTATGTGGAACACATTGATTTATAGACAAAAGTAGGAAGTTGTTATGGAATTGTGGTTTCCCAGTGATGTGATTGATTACAATGTAGATATGACGTCAGTTCTCATTTGGTGTTTTAGTAACTTGCAGTTTTCAAACTTCCTGCACATGAACATGCCCAAGTTCTTATATTTTAAGAAAGCTCACATTATGGAGGCTACTGGAAATTAAATTTCAGTAGCCAAAGAAAAGTGTTTGGATGCAGTAACTGAAGTGGCATTCAGAAGTAACAACTTATTAAAATTCAGTTTAGAAGTACATAACTTTGTAATATGTGTTATATAAGAGCCATATATTTTATCCTTAATTAGACATTGTCACTGTATTTATTTTCACTCTTTACAGAAGTGAAATTATGTCTCATCATATTGTCCTAGAAAAAGTGTGACAAACCTCTGTTAGACCATTCCAAGATGTTTTCAGTGGGTCACATCGAATTGCAAGACATGAAAGATAAGGAAATGATTTAGTTGATATATTTTAGTGTGTTGTGGCTTCAGATTATAAAGGTTCAGTTCTGAGAACCCCAAGTCTCCATTAGATTTGATTCTGAGCCAGTTCATTATAACAGCATTATGATTAACCATACATTAGCTGCTAAAGAAATATCACCAGTGTTTTGATGATTTTTCTGTGTCACAAGTAGGATATGACTGAATATTTATGGATAATTCAAGCTCGGTACTTAAATAAAACAGTGTGCTGAATCAGGATTAAAGTCATCCACCATGCAAATACAGATTTTAACCTCCACCTATGGTACAGATGTTTGTCATTTGTATCATCTGATAGTAGTAATGTAAACCCCCTCCCACCCACCATAGGTTGATCTCTTATGAAGGTATGACACATTGTGTTAAAGAATTCTTGGAGGTGATTGATTCCCAGGATTTAGCAGCATCAGGAGGTCTGTAAAAATACAATAAGAAAATATGTAAAGCATTTTACAATATGTTCATTCCTTTAAATATTATTGTTATTTCCAGACTAAATTATATTTTTGGGATACCCATACTTGTGTTCTGAAATCCTGTATTTCTAACATCCTGGTTTCTTATTTTTTCATTGTGATCAGAGATATATAATAATGTATATGTTTTGCCAGTACGTAAGAAACTTTTGTATACAGTTTTGTGTAATGAGATCAGTTACAAGTGCATACTTGAGAACACCAAAATGCACTGAATTGGGCTCTGAATCTCAACTTCTTATCATTATCAGTAACTTTTTGGACTTGTGACTCCCATGCCAGTTTTACCCACCAGTTATTGACAATCTGTGTATGTGATTGTGATGGTTACTACAGGGTTTCTGCTTTGAGAGTCAGAAAATGTATGATTTGAAGTTTTCACAGTGTTGTTAATATAGATTACAGTCTTCTGGGGAAGTACATCTGGTTGAAGAATAAATTTTATAGAGAATTGGATGCATTATGTAGTGAAAAGAGCAAATTAGGTGATAATTGTAGGGAGCCAGTAGGAAGAGAGGCGTTGCGTAGAACGCGCTGGTGGCAAGGCGAGGTTCAAGGATGTCTTTTTAGGAGTGAGCATAGTAAGAACCAAACAGCTGATCCAACTCATCTTGCAAATAGTCATATATTGATTATGTAGTGGTTCTGTAGTATGTGTAGCACTCTTCTGTCGGAACATATGATTTTGCAATCTCTGGCACTACTGGAAATACACGTATACTTCTTTGTAGCATGTTTTTAGTTTGAGGAACAGATAGAGTTCTCTTGATGCCTAACACAGGGCATGTGCAATTAGTTGAATATTTTGGGTGACCAATATTTTTGTTTGAAGATTTCATCAAATGGCAAACACTGGCGTCACTGTGTTTGATAACTGAGGGACAACTTAAAGGAGATGAACAGAATTTGCTGTGTAAAATCTTTAAATTTACCTTCAAAAAATCAGTCCTGGGTTTTTTACTCATACTGCATGTTATGTTTGTAAAGATGTTTGTCACTCAGGGTTGTTAACATAGAAGTAAGTTTTACATTGTGACTGTTCATGGTGACAGTTATTTCATAGAAAACCATTCCCCTAATTAAAGAATTATATCCTCTGTTCATGTGTTTCAAGGACAATTTGCAGTATTGTAGCACGGTATTATTTTAGTAGCCTGTAAGATTTGAAGGTTGATATCGCGGGTTCATATCAATTGAATCATGGTTGGTGGCTTCGTGGGAATCACAAAGACGGCAGAGTAAAAACTGTTAGCAGAGAATGTAATCTCTACCAATATTACTAGCAGGTCTGGTGTATGCCTCAGTTTTCAGTTCCGTTGTCTACATTTGAAATTTATCAGACCAGATCATATTTAGTATGTGCTGCTGTGTAATGTCTTATACTGTGGCGTCATAAGTTATCTTGCTAGCTGCTATATCTGCTGTATTGGTAAAGCAGCTTGTTTATGAAAGGATGTGTGAAAAGCAAAATACATGTTACCTGTGTTGTGTGTATGATGTGGTAGAAAGATTATGTGATTTTTTAAAGTTTACTACAGAATTTTGGTTATGCAGCTTCTACAAGGAAGGAAGACAGTAGATAACAAACATATGTTGTGATGTTTATGAGGTCTACATAACTGTGAACTAAGATGGAATGAGCTTCCAGCTATGCCATTGTGTAGACATTTGGTTTCCATCTTAGCTCTGCCAAGGCCCGAGTCTGATCCCAGGGCAGTGTGGGATTTGTGGTGGACAAAGTGACACTGGTGTTGGATTATACACTGTAATTGTCAGCCCACCAGTGCTTTGTATACATGCCATTGGTGCTGCATTATTCAGGCACCACACACCCTTCATATGGCAAAACCAAGGATGCAGAACATGTCCTGGTCTCAACCATACTTTTATCAAATACAGCTGTAAATGCACGGTGTTCTTGAAGTCTCTTCATTTACATTGTACTCATGTTGTAGGAAAACGATGCTTTGCTTGCAGCCATTATAAATACATAATAAATAGGTACTACACACGTACCTTATACTGATTTTATTGTTAGAGTAACTGTTTAGGGACTGGGGCGTGTGATTCTAAATGTTTAGGAAGGCAAGATGGATCTTAATTAACCAGAAAAGGGAACAGCCACAACTGTGTGTTTGCTCAGGTGGAGAGTAAATTTATTGTGGATGTGTTTGCACCACAGACTGGTATAGCAGAACAGAAGTGATGTCAGTAACAGTCCATTGATGCCTACAACTTGCAGGGTTTCAGAAAATGAGAATTCCATGAACTTATCTTTCATATTTACAACTATCTGAACACCCTATTCTCTGCCTCCCCTCCATAAGAATAATAAGACATTAATGAACCTTTAAGTTCATTCTTATTTTGAAATTTTTCATAATGAAACATCATTGTTGAAAATGCTTTGTTTTTGTGTTACATAATCAGGTAAACTGTTTGTTTACAACAGTGAAGTTTTTTTGTGATTTGGGGTTCTCAAGGCAGTGACTATGATGATTGCTGCCTTATGGAATTGATGCTGTATAGTCTGTTAGTAGTTAACTAATGTATCGGGGGAACTTGCTTCCACCATTATCAGGGTAGATGGACAAATTATTCATAGCATAATATCCCAGAAGGTAGCAGTCCTCAGTGACGTTTTTAATATAAGAGTATATGATAGTATTTTTGTATTTGTAGAAACCTTTCTGTATATGAGTCTAATTCAGTGACTCCAGACTATTATATTTACATAATGTTGTGGATAGTTCAGTTAACAGCCTTCAGATTTCAGGTTCATGTGACCATGCATCATTAACGTAGGAGAAGAAAGAACCAACAGATGACACAAGTATAGATGTTTATTCACTTTTAGCTCAACATGTTTCGGGCATAATTATGCCCATCGTCAGGAGACAGACTGAATAAATAAAGCCACGTCTGGTGTTAGCCTGGATGTGCTGGCTGCAGTAGTGTGTAGACAGGACACGAGCTGAGTGCACTGCGTGAATGTAGGTCGAAT
>Ga0209628_10003100_pt1 | contig 11517 bp, 5 predicted proteins | sample TergutCu122P4_FD_187285 | JGI IMG/M metagenome (GOLD analysis project Ga0209628, IMG submission 187285) | Cubitermes ugandensis P4 segment gut microbial communities from Kakamega Forest, Kenya - Cu122 P4 (SPAdes) (version 2) | ecosystem: Host-associated > Arthropoda: Insects > Digestive system >...
GCCGCATGTATTACCCGTTCCCCATTGGTAGTTGGCGCCGCTTCCTTCGCCGGTAGTGGGTACCGTCAATGTGGTGGTGTTTCCGGTACATATTGCATTACCTGCCGAACTGGTGATTGTTCCGGGGGGATCGGGCGGGGTGTTTACCGTTATGGTTATTGTTGAGCAGCCGGTAGTAGTGCTGGTGCAAGGCCCTGTTCCTATTCTGCGTACCCAATAGGTAGTGGTGGTGGTAGGCGTTACCGAAATTGAATTGGTGTTGCCGCTAATTGGATTTGTGCCGCATGTATTACCCGCTCCCCATTGGTAGGTGGCTCCGCTTCCCTCGCCGGTAGTTGCTACCGACAACGTAGTAGCCATTCCGCTACATATAGGACTTCCTGCAGAACTGTTGATTGTTCCGGGGGCACTGGGCGGTGTATTCACCGTTATGGTTATTGTTGAACAGCTGGTAGTGGTTCCGGTGCATGGCCCTGTTCCTTTCCTGCGTACCCAATAAGTTGTTGTTGTTGTGGGCGTTACCGAAATTGATGCGCTTGTGCCGATAACTGTACCTGTGCCGCAAGTATTCGTTCCCCATTCATAAACAGCGCCGCTTCCTTCGCCGGTTGTTGGTACCGACAACGTGGTGGCTATTCCATTACATATTGGATTTCCTGCCGAACTGCTGATTGCTCCGGGGGGATCCGGCGGTGTATTTACTGTTACTGTTAATGTTGAACAAGCGGTAGTGGTAGTGGAGCACGGTCCTGTTCCCTTCCTGCGTACCCAATAGGTAGTAGTGGTGGTGGGCGTTACCGAAATTGATGCGCCTGTGCCGGTAATTATATTTGAGCCGCAAGTAGTCGTTCCCCATTCGTAAACAGCGCCGCTACCCTCGCCTGTGGTTGGTACCGACAACGTAGTAGCCATTCCATTACATATTGGATTTCCTGCTGAACTGCTTATTGTTCCGGGGGCATCGGGCGGGATGGTTACCGATACAGTGGCTGTGGCTTTAAATTCGGGACAACCGCCTACTGCTGCTAATGTATAAGTTACGGTATAGGTACCCGCAGTTGCGGTGTTGGATACCGTAACTGTTCCATTGGTACTATTAATGCTTACACCGGTACCTGTGGTCATTGTGTATGTGCCACCCGTTGTGCCGTTGAGGGTTACCGTAGTGGTTACGCTGTTCGATGTTGGACGACAGATTTGGTTGGTAGTATAACTGATGGTGGCGCTTGGGCGCGTGGTTACGGTTACGGTTAGTGATGAACAGGTAGTAGTGTTAGTACACGGTGCTGTTGCCTTCCTGCGTACCCAATAAGTAGTAGTAGTGGTGGGCGTTACCGAAATTGAATTGGTGTTGCCGGTAATTATATTTGCGCCGCATGAATTACCGGTACTCCATTCGTAGATGGAAGCGCTTCCTTCGCCGGTGGTGGGTACCGACAATGTGGTAGCTGTTCCGCTACATATCGGATTTCCTGCCGAACTGGTAATTGCTCCGGGGGCACTGGGCGGGGTATTTACCGTAATGGTTACTTTAGCGCGTCCGGTAGCGTTGGCGGCGCCTTCACAGAATTCATCACTTTCCATTGATACAAAATATTCGGTGGTTTGGGTTGGAGATACCGATGCCGGATTAGTTACGTTTGTAGTGCCGTTAACTGTTGTGTACCAGCGGAATATGACATGGTCTTCACCCGGTGCGCTGACCAAAGTGTTCAAATTAATTGAACTGCCGAGACAAATGGTGGCGCTGTTTGCAATAAAATCGTTTACTGTGGAAAGCGGGGTAACTGTTATGGTGCCCGTAAGCGTATTGCTTGTTCCGCAACGGTTTGTAGCAGTTACCTTAACGGTACCACCGGTTGTGCCGGGGATAATTGTTAAGGAGGGAGTTGAAGAAGTAAGGGGGGTAGTGTTTGTTATGGAACCCGATATTGTCCATGTATAAGTTATTCCTGTCGCAGTGGCTGGACTTACGCCAACGTTAAACGTAAGAGGAGTTGATGCTGCACTGGCACATATATCGGTGTTGAGCAATCCTGATAATTGCGGTATGTCGTTAACCATAATCGGCAAAGTGCGCGAACTTGATGCACAAGCAGTGCTCGCCGTAACGGTAAGGGTACCTGGCAGCGCTGTGGCTGTTGCGTTTAATACAAGTACGTTTGAAAACTGACCCGAAACAATGGACCATCCTGAGGGGATACCCGACCATGTATAACTATAACCCGCAACAGGATTAGGTACCGTATAAGTAAGGCTTGTTGCGCCCCTGCACGGATAATCAGCGTAAGTGGCGTATGTGATTGTTGTTGGTGCCGGTATTGTTGTTGGCAACGCTGTTACCGTTACGCTGCTTGACGTGGTGCAAGAGCCGTTGTTTGCCGTTAGGGTGATGGTGCCGACGGCGTTGCTGCTTGGCGTTATACTGATAGATTGTCCGGTGCCGCTTGTTGGCGACCAACCGGAGCCGCTTACAGCCCACTGATAGGTGTAGCTTGCGTCCGGATTGCCTACCGTATAATTTGTTGCAGTACCGCTACAGGTATTAGTCAAGCCGTTTATAATGGGCGGTCCTGGCGCGTCAATAACTGTTATTTGATAGGTTCTGGCAGGGCTGGCGCCGCAACTATTGCCTTGTGTTACTGAAATAACAGCATTTCCTGTGCCCGGTTTAAACTCCGCGCTGGAATTGTTTGTGCCACTTTGGCTAACTAAAGACCAACCTATGCCGGAAGTAACAGTCCAAGTGGCCGTATTTGTTAATCCTGCAACGCTAAGCGTAATGTTTGCTCCGTTTTTACAAACCGTAGTGGGGCCGGTTATTGTACCCGGCTGTGCCGGCGGCGCAATAACGACTATACCGGTTGTTCCATTCGCATAAGCCGTAACGGCAGAACATCCGCCGCTTGCCGCAATGGTGTAAGATACGCGGGCAACCCCGCTAGTATAACTACCCGGAGTACTCGTTGACGGGGTTATTACTCCTGTTGAAGCATTTATACTCAGTCCAGTGGGTACGCTGAATGTTCCTGACGAACAAACGCCCGATGAACAAGTAATCGTTGGCGATATAGGTCCGGCGGCATTCGTACAGATAGTAGTCGGATAAGAAAGCGTAAACGACGGCATGGCATTAACCTTCCAAGTATATGAAACATTGCAAGCGCCCGGGAATTGTGCTAAGTTGGGCTTGAAAGTAATGGTATAAGTATTAGGCGCAGGAGTACAACTGGTAGATAATGTAATTCTACCGGCATTTGTACCGGTATAATCAAAACAGGTGGTAGGAGTAAGCGCCTGCGTTCCGGCAACACCCGGAGCGGTAACTTCCCATGTACCTTGTTGATTTGTGGGACCTCCTGTTATAGTTGGGGAGTAGGTGGTAGTTGTACTCGGTTTGTTGCCTCCCGTTCCTGTACACAATGGATTGAGTAAAGTACTGTAATTCAAGGCAGTTCCAGAACCGCTATTGAGGGTTACCGTTGTTTTTTGTGTGGCAGAAGGACAACTACCTGCCGGAGAGGTATAGGTTACCGTATAAGTACCTGCGGTACTTGATGAGGTAGTAATGGCTCCTGTGGTTGCATTAAGACTCAAGCCTGCCGGAGTAGCGGTAAATGTTCCGCCTGTATAACTGCCCTTACCGGTAATGGTGGGTGTTTCAACCGTTGCGCTACCTATACAAAAAGCAGAGGAAGGATAGGTGAAAGAAGTTATTGATGCGCCGTTTATCGTTACGTTAACATTTACTGTGGTTGCACATACTCCCGTATTCGGTGTAAAGAGATAGGTATATGTTTTCACGTCGTCATTGGTAACAATTGCATTAGGGCTCCACGTTCCGGCGTAGCCGTTAGAGGATGTTGCCGGCAGTGCCGACGGTGAAGCGCCAAAGCAATAGGTGGTGGGAAAAGTAAAGGTTGGCGTTGCCTTAGCATTTATCGTTATCGTATAGGTTACCGGAGTAGTATTACAGTTACCTGTGTTTGGTGTAAACTGATAGTTGAACGATCCCGATGCTGCCGTATTCACAGTAGTTACTACGGTAGTGTTTAGCCTCCACGTACCCGCAATTCCGTTGTCGGAAGTTCCAGGCAACGTTGGTGCAGGGGTTGTGCCGATACAATAATTATTCGTAAAAGTGAATGTAGGCGTTGCAGGTTTCATAGAAACCGTAACGATATTACTGGGATATTCAATATTTGTACCTGTGTCTTTCGCTACTCTACGGAAGTAGGTAACCGCAGAAAGTGTGGCTGTAGTATAGGTTAAAGTGTTGTTGGTGCCGGGGGCTGTTACCCAGTTATAGGGGCTGCTGGTGGTGCTGTATTCCCACCGGTAAGTGTAGGTGCCGCTACCGCCCGTGGCAGGATTTACAGAAACCAACGTTGTAGTTGTACCCGGACAGATAGGACAGTTGTTACCCCCGCCGGTACAACTTATCTCTCCGGCATCGGGGGGTAGTGATATAATGTATGGACCAAATCCGCCGCAGGTTGAGTTGGGCGAGACAACGGTGCCGCTAAAGCCCATTCCTGTGCCCGACTCTACAAACCAGTGGACATAATATACTCCAGGATCCATATTGGCAAAATTGAAAGTAGTTACTTCCGGCACCCCTTCATTAGCCGGAATTCTCAGCGGCGTCCATTGCCAAACCGGTTTTTCTGCCCGCGCACCTGCATAAGTTGTTGACTTGGATATGGTGTAATAAGCCAACACATCTTTCGGGTCATAAGGCAGTATGTTCTGCGCATTGGCATGGCTGATGGTTAAACTCAAAGGTACCGTAACGGTAGGACTCGCAGTTACAGGCCATTGCACACTAAAACCCTTATTGGTGGTGGTTACGCAGAAGTTAAGGTCTTGCGGGCAAAATACAACGCGCTGCCTGCCTATCCTGCGGAGATAGCCGCTAAACGGAACGGAGCCATTCCACGTGCCGCCTATAAGCAACACATCCAAATAATAGCCGAGCGGCTTGCCCACTTTGATGGGGATGGTTATCACCCAAACATCACCGTTGTTGAATTGTGTTGGCGCGGTAGTTGCAGCGCCTAATACGCCTCCTACTTCTTTTTGGAAAGTCATACCCTGGAAGCTTGAGTTGGCGCCGTCCTGCAGTTGCCAGGTGAGATTAGTAAGCGGCAGTGGGTCTTTATAATCAATTCTCAGTCTGTAGGCATTGGTTACCGCCTCTGTATTGGTATAGCCAACACAAAGTGGATACGCCCACTGGTCTTGAAACTCAATTTTCGCCTGCAACATCTGCAATACTACCTCATAATTCGGAGAAGACTGCGTTCCGGGCGTAGTTGTGGTGTTTGGCAGGTAAGGACGTCCCCACGTTGCCGGCTTCGTACTCGATGCTGTGGTAAAAAAGGTAACAGGGTTTTGGAACCAGCAGTTAAGCTGTATGATGCCGGTGCCGTCTGTTTGTCCAATCCATACCCTGTTTAATGCAAAGGTGGGATAAATGTTATTGAAGGTCGCCTGCAAGCCCGGCACTGTTGTAAGGTCGAGATAGATAGGTGCCTGCGGCTCGTAGTCCACCGTGCGTATATTAATTTTCGGTTTTTGCGGGTCGTTCACATAACTGATAAATTCTGCGCCGGCAAGCGATAAACTCGCTAAACAGCCGCCATCTTTTACTCCGCAAGCGGTGATTTTGCACGGAGGCAAGGCAATGATAGCGCTGTTTGGCGCACGGCAAGATTCAACACCGTTACCGTTGGGGCAACCCGCGCCAATACCGGCGGAGTGCCATTGCGCACGGGCATTAATAATTCCGTTGGTGATGATAATAAGCCCGTCGTACCAGGTGTACCAGCCGCCGCCGATTCCGGCGCCGTGACCCCCTAAGGCATTGACCGTTCCGCTCGAAATAATAATGTTTCCCCCTGCTGTGTATTCATGGCCCGGACAATTCGCCCCAAGGGGCGTAGCCAAACCTTGAGCGATAATTCTATCCTGGTTAAAATTCGGAGCGCCTATAGCAGCGCCGCCACCACTGTTCCCACTGGCGGGAGCCGTACACTCTGCCTTTAAGGTACCGCTGCTGTGGTCATACGGGTCTATCGAATTGATATGAATCTGCGCCCCCTGATTGACCTGAAAGGCGCAATAGCCGTCGGAAGCAAAACACAGGCGGTTGTTTCCTTTCAATTTAACATTCACTTTGGTTACAGGATTTTTATTGTTGCCATTGTAAACGCCCTCAACGGTAATACACGATATGCCGCTTCTGCCGTCGTGGGCAATAGCATTAGGTCCGCCGTTGTTTTTCCAGGTAATCGGCGTAGTTTTTATATGCAGGTTATCTAATGTAATAGTTCCCTGGTAGCCGCTATGAATGGTAACTACATTCGCAGCGCCATCTTTAGCCGGTATTTGCGGAGTAGCAGGCCATTTTTCAAGCTGAGCGGGAAAGGTAATGCTGCCACTAAATACTTGTGTCATTGAGGAAACCGGCACCCAGTCGCTACCGGCTGTAAAGTTGTTTTTGGTGGTATTACCCATATAGATGGTAATGGGATTTTTCGTTTGAGCTACCCCGTGGGCATACTCGAATGCTATCTTATTAATCCATTGACCATTGGTTATCCCCAGTTCAGCAGCCGTGAAGATGTGCTGCACGTACGAATAGTTATAGAATGTATGGATAGGCATACTATAACCGGTGAGCGTATCGGTGCCTATTATCTTGTAAGAACAACTTGTGGCGCCGGAGGTGGTACAAACATTGAAACGGGTATTTGAGCGGTTACCCGACATACCGCCGTTAGCCATTGTTCCAGCCGGATTTAAGGGTCCGCCGGTGTCTGTTTGGGTCGCGAGCGTTCTATTCGCGCCTGCAGGGCTGTACCTGAAAGTAACGTCGTTGCCGGTGGTATAACTACCGTTATTATTCAGTATGCCGATAACAATACTACCGCCGGTGTATTGAAACGGCGCGCTAAACGTTACTTCTATCCAAGAGGAATAATAAACTGCCTTTCGTGCCGGAATTATCGGATGACCAACCTTAGAGGTGTCAACACCGGTAATAACGTAGTCATTACCAAATTTGGGAGCGTCAATGGTCAAAGGACCCGTTGCAATGTTATGAGTTATAACGGGTCGCTGTGCAAACAACGTTGTAGTGGCAAGCAAGCACAAAAACAGAAGTAAAAAACCGGTTGCTTTTTTAAGAAAAGCGCCTTTTGCTTCTTCTGCGTGATTAGATTTAATTTGCATTTTCATATTAAATAATTTTTTTGGTTAATTTTTTTATAATTTTTTACTATTTTTTTAATTTATAACTATATTTTTTTTAATTTTTTTATACGTTTTACCTATAAAAGCCCATCAAAACATAAAAAAAAAGAACTAATTTTTTCAAAAAAAGTTCTTTTTTTCATATAAAACAAACAAAATTTCAAACAAAAAGATTGTTCAATTTTTGTGTTCAACAAGTCAATCATAAAAATATCCATCTAACTATCAAATAATTAGTACTATAATTTTCAACTTTTTGTAAATATTTACCTACTATACTCTATCATTTATCTACATCGTGCAAAAATATATTTTTTTTATAAAGTTCTAACAAATGTTAAAAAAAGTGGTTAAAAAAAGAGGATTTATTATACAAAATCCTCTTTAATAGTATTCTTTTTTTTGAATGCTCTATTTTGTTTCATTATTTGTAATGTTTGCTTTGTTTGTTTTCCGTAAAACACCACAATTTGTATTGATAATCTGTGTTTTTTTGCCGCAAGTTATTAACCTAAATTTTTTAGATGCAAGAAAATCTTACGTTTTAAATAAACATAAAATCTAATTAAATGATTATGAACGAAGAAAAAACAAAACAGGAGATTCACATTGGCTCATTAATCAAGGCAAAAGTGATGGAGCAAAATTTTTCGGAGGCGGAGTTGTCTAAAATGCTTCACTGTCATCCTTCCAATGTTTATGATATGTATAAACGAAAGTGCATCAATACCGATTTGTTGTGGAAGTTTTCTATTATCTTGAAATACAATTTTTTCACAGAAATTTATGGGGCAACTTTGGATAACGGTTATATAAGCCCGCAAGACAATGGCACTACTACGCTAATAATTTCACCTGAAAAAATATTTGTTGAGCGCAATAATGGGCTTGCACGGGTTTATGAATACCGAAAGGTTACATAAAATCTCTTTTCTTGGATAATCGGGTAAAAATATATTTTTGTGGCGGTTAAAAAAAATATTTATTATGCTTGATTTTACCCCACAAGACCTGCGCTTTTTGGCTCACCGCGGCAGCGACCCCAAGCAAGTTGAAGAACAGTTCGCTTTTTTTAACTTAGGATTTCCTTTTGCCAACATTCATCGAAATGTGGCTATCGGAGATGGTATCGTACAATTTACTCCTCAGGAAGTAGAACATTGGAAAACCGTTTACGATTTGATGTCTAAAACCAAAGAGATAGTAAAGTTTGTACCGGCATCGGGCGCTGCTTCCCGAATGTTTAAAGATTTGTATGAAGCTCTGCAAACCAACGTTTTGGGCGAAAAAGCAAAACTTTATGTGGATAAAGTGAAACATTTTGCCTTTTTTAACGACCTGAAAGCGGCGATTGAAAAAGAGGGTTATTCATACGAAGAAGTTGTTAACAATGGTTCTTTTCGTATTTTATTAGAATATTTGTTGGAAGAAAAGGGGTTGAATTACGGAAATTTACCCAAGGGGTTATTAAAATTTCATCATTATGGAGAAGAGTGTCGCACTGCGTTGGAAGAGCATTTGGTAGAATCGGCCAAATATGCACGAAGCGGCGATGGCATTTGCCGGTTGCATTTTACGGTTTCACCTCAACATGTAGAGAATTTTAAAACATTGGTGGCCTCGGTTAAAGAAAAATATGAAAACCGTTTTGGGGTGGTTTATCAAATTGATTATTCGGTGCAAGAGCCCTCTACCGATACTTTGGCGGCAGAATGTGATAATACCCCCTTTCGCGATAAGGAGGGCAACCTGCTGTTTCGTCCGGGAGGCCACGGCGCGCTCATCGCCAATTTAAACCGGATTCACGCCGATTTAGTGTTTGTGAAAAATATTGATAACGTGGTTACTGAAGCACAATTAACATCCACGGTGGTTTATAAAAAAGCATTAGCCGGTTATTTACTGCATCTACAAGAAAAAAGTTTTGCTTATCAGAGGCGGCTAACACTAACGGATAGTGAGTTGGAAGAGATAGTGATGTTTGCAAAGAATAAACTGATGATTCAATTTGAGGAGGAAAATCCAACGCCGGCTAAGGTGCTAGAAAAACTAAACCGCCCGATGCGTATTTGCGGAATGGTAAAAAATGAAGGAGAACCTGGCGGCGGGCCTTTTTGGGTTACCAACCGCCACGGAGAAACAGCGCTGCAAATTGTAGAGTCTTCGCAAATTGACATGAACAACCCCGCACAGAAAGAACTGATGAAATCGGCATCTCACTTTAATCCGGTGGATATGTTTTGTTGTTTTAAAGATGTTCACGGAAATTTTTTCGACCTGAATAAATATGTAGATCCATATACAGGCTTTATTTCACAAAAAACGTATGAAGGAAGACCCTTAGTAGCCATGGAATTACCGGGGCTTTGGAACGGCGCAATGGCAAATTGGAACACTATTTTTGTGGAAGTGCCTTTAAACACGTTCAATCCGGTGAAAACTGTTTTTGATTTGTTGAAAAGATAAAAGTATTGATGATGAAACAACCAAAAATCACTGTTTTTCTCCTCTTAGGCTTGTGCTACGCCTGTTCTACCAACACTTACACTATCCGCAACATTAAGGGAAGTTATGCCGTTATGGACAGCGCCTATAACAACTGCACAAACCGGCAAGCGATAGATTTGTTTAATTATTACAGCGCAATAACCACTCCGGTAGTGTCTGAAAAAATTGGGGAAGCCTCCGCTACCATGACCATAGATAAACCTGCTTACGAATTGGTTTACTTTACATTAGATGTAATGAAACAATATGGAAATGAAAACAGACAGGGCGGCGTTGATTTGGCGCTGATGAATATTAGGGGGCACCGGTCGAATTTACATAAAGGTGAGATTACTTTAGGAGATATGTTTGAAATCTATAATTTCGACAATGCCCTTGTGTATGTTGATGTTAAAGGAAAAGATTTGCTTGAAATTATAAAATTGGCAGCCGGAAAAGACCCCAAAGTCTTGCCCTCAAAGAATGTAAGTTACACCATCATCAATCATAAAGTAAAAAATGTGTTTATCAATGGTTTGCCTTTGAATTTGAAAAAAAAATATAAAGTGATTACCCTTGATTATTTGGCTGATGGAAATGATGGAATGACGGTTTTAAAAAATAGTTCCCATAGAGATAATTCGGGTGTTTATTTAAGAGATATGATGATCTCTTATGTGAAAAACAATCAAAAAATAGCGCGATGAAAAAAACCGGTTTTTATAACTTACCCTTGTTGTTTGTGTGGATATTTTTTTTTATAACCATATCTATACAAGCGCAAAACAACCAAAAGCATTTGGTAATTTTATATACCAACGATACCCACAGCCGTATTGAGCCTTTGTCGCCAAACGATTCAAAATATCCGGATAAGGGTGGCATGTTAAGACGTGCTGCTTTTGTTGAAAAAAAACGGAAAGAAAACGCCAATCTGTTATTGTTGCATGCCGGAGATATTATTCAGGGAACACCTTATTTCAACCTGTTTTCGGGCAAAGCGGATATTGAGTTCATGAATGCCCTGGGGTATGATGCAAGTTGTTTGGGAAATCATGAATTTGATTTGGGATTGGATACTTTGTACCAGTTGGTTGCATTAGCCGATTTTCCTTTTGTAGCTACCAATTACGATTTTAGTGAAACCCCATTAGCAGGGATGCTTAAGAAATATCTTATTCTTCAAAGAGATGACCTTAAAATAGGGATTCTGGGCATAGGAGTTAATCCGGAGGGATTGATATTTTCTCGAAACTATCAAGGAATGAAATATTTAGACCCCATAAAGGCGGCCCAGGAAACGGCTACGTTGTTGAAGAAAAAAGAAAAATGCGACATCGTTATCTGCCTTTCACATCTTGGTTTTTATGAAAACAAAAGAGTGATGGGAGATGTTAAATTGGTAAAAAAAACCGCCCATATTGATATTGTGATTGGCGGACACAGCCACAAGTTTTTACCCAAACCCAAAAGTATTAGAAATAAAACAGGAAAGAAGGTTACCGTTTCACAAATGGGCGATAGGGGTATTCGGGTGGGTTGTTTGGATGTTTTTTTTGTGCAGTAGCTGCCCAAGTGGTCGGTGTGTATGTAATAGGTTCAAGTAGGCGAACATTCCAATTATTTTGTTTCGGCAAAAGTATTAGCCCGCATTATTCATCGCGCGGCATAAAAAAATTGGGATAATTTATTATCTTTGTGGCTGTTAAACAAACAAAGTTGCAAAATAAATACACCCAATTATGAGCGTCAAAAATACAACATTTTACCGAA
>Ga0209628_10003101_pt1 | contig 11515 bp, 8 predicted proteins | sample TergutCu122P4_FD_187285 | JGI IMG/M metagenome (GOLD analysis project Ga0209628, IMG submission 187285) | Cubitermes ugandensis P4 segment gut microbial communities from Kakamega Forest, Kenya - Cu122 P4 (SPAdes) (version 2) | ecosystem: Host-associated > Arthropoda: Insects > Digestive system >...
GAATGAAGCGAAGCGATCAGGGGCGAGAATGAAGTGCAACTCAGTTACTCCAAACAGCGTGTAAACCAATCAAAAAAAATTTACACGCTTTTTTTATGATATTAGATACAGTAATTAATTATTTTTCAAAATTATGATTAAAAGTTCAAGATTTTATTTTATTACAGCAATACCAAGCACTGTACAAAAATAACACTACGGTACGTGAAGATTACCGTAAGGCACTGTATATGTTCTGCTGCTTGAACAGTTGCAGGCAAGATGATGGAACTAGGTCATGGGCTGGTTCAAGTTAATTCTTGTTTTCTCCATCTGGTGAAGACTGTTGGCAGTCAGCTGATATTCCTGTTGGTTCTCTTCATTATTCTAATACACTGACACTGTTAGTGGTAGGCTGTGAGCCATGCTGCAATCACCACAGCATCCTACTGCTGAATTCCATTCCTTCATGTGACAATATCGTGGCAGCAATTGTACTGCTGAGAATTACAGTGGCACTGTCCCTTACATATGTCACCATTCTGGCAGCCTGACTATAGGAAGATGTGTTTCCTCTATGACAAGACAAAGACATTGCGTTTATCAATTGTGTCTAGGTCAGAAGCTCCCCTGTGGATTACCATCGTGGTGTACATCAGTTCTTCAACTAAATGTGGGTCTATAAACTTCAAGACTTTCTCATGTCTATGTGACCAGCGTTTTATTTGGAGAAAAACTCTGATTGGTCAGCAATATCTCAGATATTTGACAGCTGATTGTTCCTGTGCTTCCAATGAGCTTCGGTTTCTCAGACTTGTGTAACACATCTGCAGAACTTGAGCCCACAGTTTCATCAGACATGGAAACACCCACTGTCTGACATGGAATTTTCCTTACCTTCTTCATGCACACAGTTGCCTGAACTCTGCCTTGTGCCACCTCTTTGGCCTCTGAGAGACAGATGTCACAGGATGTCTTCTTGCCCTCAGTCACATGAAGCAGCTGGCTTCCACCATCACTCCAAGTAGTCCTTGCAATGCCAAGTTGGTCACATAGACGGGCCACCTCATCTTGCATACGGTCCTGCAATAAATAAAAATTCCACCACAGTTCCTGATATGGCACCAGTTGAAAGCATTCCAAGTGCTGTGCTACCCCTCTCACCATGTTGAGCTGGCCCTCATTGGCAGTCACATGTCGCTGGAAGAGCCGCCACAGTCCCTGGTCACTGTAGATTCCTTGAGCCAGAACGTCCTCCGTAATGTCGTGTACAAACTTTGTGTATGCTGCATCTTCCTTCCTGGACACAGGGCATGAAAAATGCTATAAAAGAGACTACTTATGGTGGCTATACACAAATGAGGGGATACTACTACAACATATTCCAGACGGCAATCATACAGAATGCTCCTATGTTTTCCAGACAGCAATCATACAGAATGCTACAACGTATTCCAGTCAGCAATCATACAGCATGCTACATTGTATTCCAGACAGCAAACACTGGATGCTACAACATATTCTGGACAGCAATCATACAGAATGCTACAACGTATTCCAGACAGCAATCATACAGGATGCTGCAACATACTCTAGACAACAATCACACAGAATGCTACAACATATTCCAGAAAGCAATCATACAGAATGCTACAACATATTCCAGAAAGCAATCATACAGAATGCTACAACATATTCCAGACAGTAATCATATAGAATGCTACAACATATTCCAGACAGCAATCATACAGAATGCTACAATATATTCCAGACTGCAATCATACAGATGCTACGTCATATTCCAGACAAAAATCATACAGCATGCCTCAGGGCACAGAGTAGGAGACCAGGGTTCAGGACATACCACAACAGTTGATGTATAAACACACTGGGAGGCCTTTTGAACATGTCAGATGATCTGCCTGTTTATATTGATGAAACTTTTTTCTGGTAAAAAGCAAACTAATGGTCTTAGAAATACTCTCATCAAGTGCTGGATTATAAGGATTTCTGAATTACTGGATATCAGATTAAAGGAATTTTGTTCCATTTCTATTATAAAGAACACTCTCAGGGAAAACTGGAAGTAGTCAAGGTAGTACTAATCAATAATTCATAAAACTTGGATATAATAACATTAGTGCTAATGAATAATGCACAGAACTTGGATATATAGTTAAATCAGTGCTAACAAATACTACATAAAACCCAAGTTGTAATGGACCACCTAACAACATGAGTACATCATTTCTTGCTAGCACAGGTGCACATTCTTCATTTATCTCACATGTGTCCTGTACCTCAGGGCCCTCTTACACATGTTTTCAATGCTCATTAAGTCAAAACACTTTATTTTCTAATGCAAGAAACTACACCTGAAGTTCAAACCTCTTTGACAGGCAATGCACGTATAACATAATATTGAAGTGCACATGTACAACCATTTTTGCAATGAACAGCAGTAGGTATTACATATTCTGAGTGTGTATCTGTAGCCTTTGTTATCCAGCATGCAATGTGCATGCGCCATATGATATTGTCATCTGTGGCCTGTCTGGCTCTACCATATTTTTCCATGTTATCTCATAAACAGCATGATTTTTGGAAAAATGTTACTGAATATAAATTGTGTGTTTTAATTTTCTCTACAATTTTTGTCAAAAACTTCAATTTTTAAGACGATTTCAGTGAGATATTATCACAAATATGCATACATCTTCATGTAAAGTACCCTTCATTCTTGTCAGGTTTTAATCAAATTTTAATTTTCTTGACAAATTTTAAAAAAATACTCTCAAAGTATCAAATTTCATGAAAATCCGTTCAGTGGGAGCTGAGCCAAGCTGTTCCATGCAGATGGATAGAGAGAGACAGACGGACAGACACGATGAAGCTAATAGTTGCTTGTCACAATTTTGTGAATGCAACTAAAAAATGAATAACAAAACCAGTGGAACCAGAAGTGATAAAGTGATAAAGCAGACTTCACCTGAATGGTGGTTGTGGTAATGCTCAACCAGCACAACATGGGCAAAGGTTGTAAAGCCTTTTAAACACATTAAATGGTAAATGTTTATACAGAAATCTGAAAATGTACTTTAAAACAGGATGACCTTTTGCATGTGCACCTTATATGTGAGAAAATTTAATATTAGTCTTATGGGAGTTTGGTGGGACGCCAAAAATCAAACTTCCTACACATGAGAACCTCCTACAGCAAAAACACTGTACTAGCATGCCTATGCAGAAGTACCTGCACTCAATTGTAAGTTTTCACACTGACTGTTGAGTAGATGATGGTTCAGCATCAACCTGAACCAGAGTCAGCAACCTTGAAGATGGAGGCAGTATATTCCCCCGAAACATCTTAATACGCAGCTACCAAACAGTGCATAAATCCAAAAGAGGGCTATCATCTGCACTCAGTCATCTGTGTGTTCACTGTACCCTATCACCAGTGCTAAAATCAAGAATTGGGGTTCTCCCCAGATGGGTTAAGAAATATTATATGGGTTTCTCCAGTACCCTAGCAAAGGCAGCCGCCTGAATCTTCCCACAGCAGACATGAAGCCGTACAATTACCGTATGGCAATGAGATGGGTTCAGTGAACTGGTTCAAAAACTGAAAGAGATGCAGGCATGCCAGCAACCACTCCCTCCCCCCCACACACACACATGTGCACAACCCCAACAGCATGGTGGGATGATATGCACAATGTTTTTGTGTACGGAAGGAAAACAGGCTAAAAACTGAGACCTGCACTCTTCTAGGATATTACGCAACGAGTAATGGTAATTCCTTACCGATGTTTTGGGACAACTTATGGGTCCCACCTTCAGGGGTCAAGAATTCAAAATGGCTACAAATTGGATTTCAAGAAGTATGGTGGGTGAGTGGCAAATGGAACCAATAAGGCCCACTAGAAGGATCCCATAAAAGGAAGGAAACTGCTGATTACTGAACAATTGCGAGCTTCTCAACAAGAAATCTGATTCATGTAGTTCACAGTTGGATAACATCCTGGAATGTCTGTACATCTAAGACTGGACAGCTGGTACTCACTTCTTGACCTTCTGGGCTGTAAGCCTTCTTGAGAGCACAACTGGACACACTGCTACAGGAGTTGGTTCTCGACTCCCTGAGCCTGATGACACACCACCATCATATGCAGAATCATGGCTCGACTCCTGTGGACAATGCACAGCTACAGAAATCACAGATCTCAACCATAGCAACAGTTTACATAGTTTATATAAACAAATTTCTGCTTTCACCATTACATTCATTGTTACAGTTTTTATTCTGTCAGATCCATAATTTGGAGAACAAAGAATGAATGCCTGGCTGGAATTTTCTTCCATCTCTGTTGAGGTGTAATTACTACAGATGCATGGCCAGTGTCAAATTTTTCTTGTGTGTAGTCCATTTCAAGTCCTGTATAAAGTAATAATGCTGCACACATCACCATTTTCTTGCATGTTTCCACTTAAAGGTAGGTCATCAAAAAATACCCTCCCGGGGTCACATGAAAGCTATTCCTCATTTCCCTCCCACAACCTTTCTCTCTCCAGCATGACATATTACCTAACCTGTTGTTACCATTTTGAGCTTCCACAAAATTTATAAGGGCCCAAAGCTCACCAATGTGGGGAAGAAACATGAATTAAATAGGGGACACAACATACATTAATGATTCAACAAAACATCATGACAAAGTTTCATCCCACAAGCACTCCTCTTACATTTGTTTCCATTCTCACTCTGGTATCTTCTATATCACACTAGGATCTTGATTTGTTATTCTATTATAGAAATCCATATGTTATGCATGTACTTGTACAGATCACTGCAACCTTAATTTGCCGATTACTTTGTAGTGTTCCTACTTCCAGATATTCCCCAATACCCAGACGTGGAGTTGTGTCCCTGCACACGAACAACGTAAACTCTTCATGCAACAGCTCGTTTGCAGGTACTGTGGATGTGTCAAAGCCTAATCACCGAGTGGCTGGAACGGGCACTTAACTCGTTATTCATCTGTCATCATAAATTGTCCACTGCTGGTCTCAAGTGTGCTTATGAGGTTTATTCAGTTGAACAAAGGTGTTCAATTGCAATACTTCTGCAAAGTGTGTCATGGGAAAAATTGCAGTCAGAGTGACGCAAAAAGATCTTTTGTCAACAGTGCTGTGTGAAACAACAATATACAGAACAGTGGAAATTTCTGAATTACAGGTTCAGTGCATGATTAAAATGAAACAAGAAAACCTGTATTTTTCTCAAATGAGGTACTGCTGATATATGTTTGAATGTCAGAGCAATCCCTGTGCAGGCCTGGACAAGCCCTGTAGGTTGAGGCTCCCAGATTTTAAGACAGTTGGCACATTAAGCTGATAAGGTTGTCAGCCCTATACAACAGCCACCTTTACCACCCAGGAAATATTCCTGGTATTCATTTCCGTTACAGGCCGAGTTGACCCCAGGGCAGCTGGAAGGATTATGCCAATGAAAAATTTCAGTGACACCACGTTACACTGAACGCAATCCAGAGCCTTTCTTTCCCACACTGAACTCTGTGCATTATGAACACTACAAATGTAACCTATGAAGACCCACCTTGCTGCTCACATGCTTCTGAGCATCACAGACATCAGAGCACCTGGCAGATGTTCCACCTGACATCACTTCCTCTTCACTTGGTTGGTGCTGCTGCTTCTCTTGCTCCTTGAAGTATACCAACATACATTTTTCTCAAAGAAAATTTTGAATACAATAATAGGCAATAAAGTGCGCTACAATTTGCCAGTGAACATTATTTCAATACTACAGTCTCCAACATAGCAAAGATACTTTGATGGTTGTCCAAAGAAAAAAAAGTGGTCTAATGCAAACGTCTAGATCTTGAGAGATGTCGTTATGAGGGGAATGGAGAAAATTCCATGCAGGCCAGTATGCGCCTGGTACTGTTAAGGTACGTAAACGTCTGGATAAATAAGTAGCTTTAACAGACAAACAAGAGGCATATATAGAACTTGTGAGCATGTAGCAGAAACCATCCACAAAATGAAATGGGCATAAGGGTATAAAATTAAAATGGAACCTAAATACATATAGTCAGAATGTATGATCCTGCTGCAGGCTTCAGTCATCAGTGTTGAACCAATGTTTCTTCCAAAAGAGAAGCAACAAATTTGTATATCTTTCTCACATGTAGGTCATCATTGTCACATGATTGGCTCTTTCTCCTTGGGGGGTGGTACACTCTCAAGTTACGCAACCTTGACTGTGCCTCTGTCTTGAGGATGCGAGGCTTGAATGCTTGGTCAGGTAACTTGAAGCTGCTGGCATGCTGGTCCGTGATGTCTGGAACCTGCAGACAAATGACCCGTCAATAAGTCAGCAGCAGCATAATATGATAATAACAGATCAGTAACATGATGGCTTAATACTGTTTGAATATGGCCCTTCATTGGGATGATATCAGAAGTATAAAATACGAGGTGTGATCAAAAACTACAGTGAATGCTGCTGCCAAGTGCGATCCAACGGAAAGGCAGGGATCTTCAATATGGGAAGCGGCGAGTCGAACCTTAGTAACAGTGTGTGACAAGTTTCAACTTGTTTGGTGCAATCAGTCAGTTGTGAGCTACGGTTGAGAGAAGTTGTGTTTTGAAGTGTGCCATAAATCATGGATCACGAACAACACATTAACATGAAATTTTGTTTCAAACTGCAAAAGTGCTAAAGAAATGAACGAAATATTAAAATTAGTGTATGGTGATGCTGCAGTGACCATGAAGATGGTTTACAAGTGGTTCAAGTGATTTCATAATGGTTGTGAATCGGTTGAAGACGAGGAGAGATCAGGACGTCCTTCAACATCAAAACCCCAAGAGAATGTTGAAAGAGTAAGGGAAATGATTCGATCAAACAGGCAATTGACTATTAGGGAAATTTCTGAGGATCTGAACATCTCTTATGGTTCCGTTCAAAACATTTTAACAACAGATTTGAATGAGGCGAGTGCAAAATTTGTTCCACGTGTTTTGTGGTCGAACAAAAGCAACGGCATTTGTCAATTTCATTTGAGTTGCACGATCGTGCCGCTTCAGATTCCAGCTTTTTAGGAAATGTTATCATGGGGGATGAAACTTGGGTCTCTGGTTATGATCCTGAGACCAGGGTTCAAAGTTCTCAATGGAAATCACCCAGTTCTCCTAGTGCAAAAAAAGCACGTCAATCAAGATCCACAAGCAACATCAAGGTGGTGATGATTGTGTTTTTTGACCTTGGTGGAATTGTGCAAGCTGAGTTTGTACCCAGGAACACTACGGTGAACTATGAATATAATAAGGGCTTATTAGAGTGTTTAAGAAACGATGTGTGTAGAAAATGACCTCAGAAATGGGCAAACAGTTTAATCCTCCATCATGACAATGCTCCGTGTCACACATCGCTTTTGGTATGGCAATTTGTCAAATAAAAATATTATGGTGTGTCCTCGTCCACCTTATTCACCGGATCTGGCACCATGCGACTTCTGGCTCTTCTCCAAAGTCAAATTGACCATGAAAGGTGAACGTTTTGAATCGATTCAGGACATCGAGGCAGCCATGACAGCGCAACTAAAGACACTCACAAAAGAGGACTTCCAGAACTGCTTCAGAAAGTGGCAAGAATGTTGGAATAAGTGTGTTCAAAGTGTGTGTGTGGGGGGGGGAAGGGGGTAGTATTTTGAGGGGGAATTTACTGTCTTTTACTAAAATATTTTTTTTATTTAAACATTCACCGTATTTTTTGATCACACCTTGTATGGTCAACATACGAGTTTTTCGTGAGGAGGGCACAACAAGTATGTTCAATATCACAGCCCTTTAATGGGAAGAGCATGACAATTGTAACATATGGTTTGTACCAGGGTCTTTCATAAGGAGGGCATGATGGGTACAAACTACTGTCCATGTCAGGGTCTTTTATGTGGATGGCATGACAAGTACGACAGCCATAGAAACATACAGTAAGACTATATTTTTATGCAGCAATATGTTGTTGTGAAGTCACAAAATTTTACATTTCACTAGTAAAGTTTGTAACAACAAATCAGGTAACAAACTTAATTCCTGTTCAACATTTAATGAACCTGAAACATATCATGTCATATCTTTGTTTGGCTTTCAGTTGAAGAGTTGACAGTGCGTAGCTGTACCCTGGCACAGGCACATATATTGTTTCCCTCTCTCTTACAAATACCCACATATACAGTAACTTGGTTGACAGCTTATGAACTTTGCTCTTATTCATCACAGTCTGTGTGGTGATACTGATTACTGCATAAATCTATTTCCATTTTATTTACTCCAGCCAGTTGCATTATGAATGGTGTTTCTGCACTTTTAACCTTATATTTTAAATTCATCTTTTCTAATGCATAATGATGTGATAAGAGAAAAGGCTCAATTAAGCAGAAAAACAAAATATGGCCACTAATAACATATGAAGATGGATGTCCTCTAGTATGTGACATACTAGAGGACTACCACAGTTTCATGGAAGAACTATTCTGATGACGGAAACACAGAGTTCCTGACGGGCACCATACTGCCAGTAGAATAAATGACAACACATCTGAGAAGATAAAGTTCTTCACAGTAAAAACTGTGAGAATTTTAAATGACAGTTCATATAATTTAATTAAAAACTGTCACTGCCTCCATTACTGTGATGTCAATACTGGGAATTTTTTCATATTTCTACTTCAGTTCAATACACTTCATGCTTCACACTCGAACACTAATATACTGCATACTTCACATTCAAACACGCAAAACCCTGTACATTACTTTGGTTTAATATATTTCGTACTCCAAACTCAAACATACACAGTCCTGTGCATTACAACCTGCTCTTACCCAAGACAAAAACCTAAACTTTCCCACACACATACAGAACAAATTGAAAACAACATTTACAATTTAACTGTGTCCACCAGAAATATACCACTGTGGCTGCTGACAGTGCGATGTGTTTTTGTACCTGAGGCATTTTCACAAGAAACATGGCTTACACACAGCACTTGGTTATTTCACTCACCCTCCTACAGGACTGCCTAGACTGTTTGTTTGCTGAGGTCCTCCCACGACAATGTCCTCCTTCCCCCTCCAAACACTGATATTGCTGCTTGTGGGAAGTCATGGTTCTGGTGTGACTCCGCTCTGTCCATGCATGCTTCCTTAACAGCATAACAAATTTGTTTGCAATGAGTGTCAGCTTCCAAAGGCCACATGCTAAGAAATCACACAGCAGGGAAGTATATGATCTTGGTTGGCACTACTGTCCTGTGCAGCTACATACAGAAATCAGGGTTCACAATAGGCAAAGGTGAATTGGCACCAGTGAACTAATCTTTAGGTGGTTCATCCCCATTGTGTGTACAATCATAAGTATCAAAATATGATATTATATAAGTCAAACACAACAATTATTTACTATTATTATGTGGAATGTCAGATATATGACAACATGTTTTGGCCCTTTCCTCTTTTAACTAGGCCATCATCAGGTCAAACATAGTTGCTAAAGAGAAGCATACAAATCATATAATGTTATGTACAGAGTTAAAACAAATTTAATGATGAGATCTCTTTTGTCACAAAAACTATTGTAAGTATACATTATATCTTAAAAGCTAGTGCATAAAATATAATAGTATAAAAACTTGTTTTGAAGGTATGTATAAAAATTATGGTCAAGTTTTACATTTTTCTGAAAAAGTATACAGATATAACAATCTAAGAATATTGTGGTTGTAGTTTTGAAGTGGACGCTTGGATATATTATAAATTATATATCTTCATGTCTTTTAAGGGGGTACATTGCATGCAGATTTGTAGAGATTGAGTAGAGTGTGAAGTTTCTTCTAACATGACTGGTAACATTCTATCATGAAAGTAGTATTCACTCGTAGAGAGTTTCGTATTCACTGCCAGTACTATGTATGATGACAGGACGAGGTTTGCATCGTGGAAATTTCAGGAAAAAGCGTCCAAGTATGTTCTTAGGTATGTTTGAGATAAAGCACAGACACACTCCATACTCGACAACTTCAATTCCATACACCCTAACCTAATATTCACAGAAGAAAAAGAACAAAACAACTTATTCAACTATCTAGACATAACCATTAACAAGACTCCTCCGAACATAAAAATTTCTATCTACAGAAAACCTGCTTTTACTGACAAGCTCATACCATATACGTCTAACCACCCTACACAACATAAATATTCAGCTATCAGGTTTCTATATGGCAGACTAAACTCCTATCATCTCGACGAAGAAGAACAGCAACGGGAAGAAAACATTATCCAAAATATTCTCCATAACAATTCCTTTCCTCTACCATCCCACAAACCATACACTCCCAATCTACCACTCAAACTGCAAGAAAACAAACACAAATGGAACACGTCCACTTACATTGGCAAAGAAACCACGTACATCACAAACTTATTCAAGCACTCAAATTTACAGATAGCCTTCCACATAAACAATACCTTACGAAACCATTTAACCCATAACACACATAACCCAGACAAATCTGCACGCTCCAGAGTCTACCAACTAACTTGTCCTGATTGTAAAAAGGCGTATATAGGCCAGACAGGAAGGTACTTCACTTCCATGTATAATGAACATAAACTTTCCTTCTGAAATAATACTCATATACCAAAATTTGCACAACACTTAAACGAGCATATGCATTACTTCGGCTCCATACGTGCTATGCAAATCCCACAGTTCCAGAAAAAAGGGACCACATCTAAATACCATAGAACGTTTTCACATCCACAAGGAAGCCGCTGCCAACAATCACCTCAATGAGGAACGCACATAACCCCTCATCGAATCTTTAATACCATTCTGAACATACTCTAACAAAACCACCCCCCCCCCTACTTTACCCCTATTCCAATCAATAGCCCTTAATTCAAATCTTTGATACCATTCTGAACATACTTTCATAACAAATAACCACCCCCTTCTTTACTTTACCCCCACTCCAATCATTACTATCCCCTTCACCTTGAATATACGCATTCAGTTTCTCACCGAGTAGTTCTACACACGTCGCAGTCTCTACTTAGTCTGAATATACAACACACTCCAGTGCCATAGCTTTCTACATTACCAGTTTTTTTCTGTATGAACACACAATGATATAACTTTCTTACGGACCACTTGCTCAACTATGCTGTCCTACCTTCTTAAATATGTAAGTACCACTTTGTTTCGTCACTTATATATTTCTTTTCCACATTCCATGAAATTATAGCCTGTATTTCTCCACAGGTACTCCTAAATATTACTAAAATATTTGTGCATCATCTCAAACATACCTAAGAACATACACAGACTCTTTTTCCTGAAATTTCCACGACGCAAAACTTGTCCCATTATCATACATAGTGCTGGCAGTGAATACAAAACTCTCTACAAGTGAATACTACTCGCACGATAGAACGTTACCAGTCAAAT
>Ga0209628_10003103_pt1 | contig 11508 bp, 7 predicted proteins | sample TergutCu122P4_FD_187285 | JGI IMG/M metagenome (GOLD analysis project Ga0209628, IMG submission 187285) | Cubitermes ugandensis P4 segment gut microbial communities from Kakamega Forest, Kenya - Cu122 P4 (SPAdes) (version 2) | ecosystem: Host-associated > Arthropoda: Insects > Digestive system >...
CAACCTCTACTCAGTCGGCATGCTGCAATCGACCGGCGCCATCGCGCCCGGCGCCAGCAAGACGCTGCAGGCGCAGCTCTTCGTCGGCCCGCAGCGCGAGAAGATGCTCGAAGGCATCACCCCCGGGCTGGAGCTGGTCAAAGACTACGGCAAGCTCGCCATCCTCTCCAAGCCGCTGTACTGGCTGCTCGACAAGCTGCACAGCGTGCTGGGCAACTGGGGCTGGTCCATCGTTGCGCTGGTGCTGTTGCTCAAGGTCGCGTTCTTCTGGCTTAACGCCAAAGCCTACGCCAGCATGGCGCGCATGAAAGCCATCAACCCGCGCATCATGGAAATGCGCGAGCGCCTCAAAGACAACCCGCAAGAGATGCAACGGGAAATGATGCGCGTCTACCGCGAGGAAAAAGTCAACCCGCTGGGCGGCTGCCTGCCCATCGCCATCCAGATCCCCGTGTTCATCGCGCTCTATTGGGTGCTGCTCTCATCAGTCGAAATGCGCGGCGCGCCCTGGATTTTGTGGATTCACGACCTGTCGGCGCGCGACCCGTACTTCATCCTGCCCATCCTCATGGCCGTCACCTCGCTGGTGCAAACCTCGCTCAACCCGGCCCCGCCCGACCCCATGCAGGCCAAGATGATGTGGTTCATGCCACTGATCTTCAGCGTCATGTTCTTCTTCTTCCCTGCCGGCCTGGTGCTGTACTGGGTGACCAACAACATCCTGTCCATCGCCCAGCAAGCCGTCATCAACCACCGCCTGGGCGTGCCCGTGAAGATCAACCTGCCCAAATTCGGGAAAGGTTGAGTGTGGTTTTTCGCCCTCCCCCCGAGGGGGAGGGCGGGGGCTGAGGCTTGCCCCCAGACATGGAAGAAGATACAATAAGATACAACGGTAAGAGGAGAGTCGGCTGCGGTCTCTGCTGCAGTCGTGTGAGGAGAAATGGCTTTGTATTGCCCACCCCTTCCTTGCCTTCTTCCCAAAGGAGGCTTTGACAAAGCGCCGCGCATCGCGCCGCACGCGCTGACGCTCGCCTTTTGCACGGCCCGCCGTGCTGCGCATCAACTTTCCCCAACAGGGGTGGAAGATGCGCTACCGTGGTCTATTGCAGACCATTCCTGATGTACCTATTCTTGATCGCAAGGTCATTTGCGATTTCATGAGACCATGCCATGGCCCTACGTGATTATTTGCCAAAAAAATACAAACTTTTCTTGCTCGTCGTTGCGCTGCCTGTTGTAGCATCTATTATTTATAATGGATTTATTTATTCGGACAAGTATGTCAGTGAATCCAGGTTCACCGTTAAAAGTCCAAGTGCCACGCAACCCACTTTGGGTTCGCTGATCCAAGGGATTGCAACCAATCCGCAAGATGCGTTGGTGGTTCAGTCTTATATTCAGTCACGCGATGCGATGATCCATCTCGATCGCAGCATCGGCTTGAGGTCGATCTACGAAAGCCCTGCTATCGATATTTTCCATAGATTTCCATTGTACGGAAAAAAATCTCTGGAAAATTTTTATGACCACTATTACGGCAAGATTGTCAATGTGGAAGTCGATTCAGCATCCAGCGTCGTCACGCTGACCGTGAACGGATTCGACAAGGAAAAAGTCGCACAAATCAACGAGGCACTTTTGGCGGCAGCTGAAAGTCTGGTCAACCGACTCAATGACAAAATGGAGGCCGACATCGTCGCCATCGCCCGCGCGGATGTCGAAGATGCGGAAAAGCAATTTTTGAAAGCTGGCGGTGATCTGAACGACTTTCAGTTGAAGAAAGGTGTTATCAACCCTGAAAAAGAAGCTGGGTTTGAAAAAGAGCGTATCGGGCGCATGAATGACGCCTTGATAAGCGCGCAGGCCCGCTTGGCCGAAATACAATCCGTTTCGCCCGACAGCCCGCAGGTCAAACCCTTGCAGAAACATATCGCCGAGCTCCAAAAATCGGCCCAGGAAACCCAGAGATCCGCCGTTACCGGCGGCAATTCGCTGATGACGCATTCGGCGGATTTCACGACACGCAAAGTCAACCAGGAGCTGACCGTAAAAAAGCTTGACTACGCATCCCAGCGGTTGCAGGCCGCAGTCATGCAGGCGGCCCGCCGGCAAATTTATCTTGACCGCATCGCTGTGTCCAGCCAGCCCGATGATTCAACCCAGCCTCGACGGATCATCAATATTCTGGCAACCATTATCATTTCATTCATGGCCTGGGGCATCCTGTCGTTGCTGATCGCCGGCTTCCGTGAACATCATGAATGATTCAGGCTCAGTCAGATCGGGCGGGCTGCCGACATGGGGCCTCCAGTGGCGAGTGATTCATGCGCTCATCATGCGCGAAATCATCACCCGATTTGGCAGGAATAATATTGGCTTTCTGTGGCTCGCCGTAGAGCCCATGCTGTTTGCTGTAATTATTATTATAATTCGCAGCCTGCTGCACCAAACCTTCCATTCCGTTGAAATTGTCCCATTCTTTGTAATTGGCTATGGCAACCTGCTGGTTTGGCGGTTCTGTGTTTCCCGGGGGCCGAAAGCGATAGATGCCAACCGTAATCTGTTGCATTACAGGCAAATAAGGGTGCAGGATATTTTTCTGGCGCGAATGCTGCTTGAAGTCGCAGGGGTTACGATATCATTCTCATTTCTTTGGCTGATATTTTCGCTGCTGGGGCTGATGACATGGCCGTCAGACCCCTTCCTGCTGGTCGTCGGATGGTTTTTTGGCTGCTGGTTTGCCGCCGCATTCGGAACATTTCTGGGTTGCCTGTCCGAGTTTACTGAATTGGTGGGGCGTATCTGGAATCCCATCAACTACGCTTCATTCATCATAAGCGGCGTATTCTTCCAGGTGGACTGGTTGCCCAAGGCGCTCCAGGAGTGGGTCTTATGGGTGCCGTTGGTGCACCCCATGGAAATGACGCGGGCGGGCTATTGGGGCGATGGCCCCCACTGGCACTACAGCATGATGTACATGACAGCGGCCTGCATGACGATGACGCTATTGTCCGGCTTGCTCATGCGCAACCGGGCGCTCAGGAATCCCCATCTGTGATCACCCTGCGGAATATCTCCAAACGCTACCCGGTTCGCCGTGGCTATCACTCCGTGCTGTCCGGTGTAAATGCCACGATTCATCCCGGAGAGCGGTTCGGCATATTGGGCCGCAACGGCGCGGGCAAGAGCACGCTGATTCGGATCATCAGCGGCCAGGAAGATGCCGATAGCGGTATTGTCGACCGCAAGATGAACGTCTCGTGGCCGATTGCTTTTTCCGGTGCATTCCAGGGATCCCTCACCGGCCATGATAATCTTAAATTCATTGCAAGAATCCATGGCAAAGACCCAGCGTCCATTCAGCAGGATGTCGAAAACTTTGCGGAACTGGGTTCTTTTTTCAATGAGCCGGTCAAGACTTATTCCACCGGCATGCGAGCACGCCTGGCTTTTGCGCTATCGCTGGCCATTGAATTCGATTGCTATCTGATTGACGAAGTGTTTTCTGTGGGGGATGCACGTTTTCAGGAGCGATGCCAGCATGAATTATTCGAGAAACGCAAGGATCGCGCTTATATACTGGTTTCGCACAATCAGGCATTTATCAAAAAACACTGCCAAAGGGTTGCCGTGCTCGACGAAGGTGTTTTATACAATTTTGATGATGTAGATTTGGCGTTCAAGTATTACATGACTAATGTCATGCATACAGAACAGAAGTAATTGACTATATTATTTTCGATATGATCTTGTTTGCAGCGGCCTTGATTCATTCGATGTTGATTGATCTCAAAACGTGAAGGAACCCTTGACATGAAGCCTATCCGCCTGGCCATCCTGGCATTTTCAGCGATGGCGCTCTTGACGCTAACCGGCTGCGCCGGCTATCTGGCCTCTTCCGGCCCCAGCCGCAAAGAAGTTGCATCGGCTGACAAGCAGGCTATTAACCTCGTAAGCCTGACTCCCGCGATTGCCAAGCACGAAAAGGCGCTTAGCCCGTGCTTTTGTTTTGATGACGATTTCCGCGCCAAAGCGCCTACCTATTCCATTAGCCGAGGCGATACGATCAATATCCAGATCTGGGAGGCGCCGCCCGCCACCCTCTTCGCATCCTCTTCCGGTTCTGCCAGCGGTCCAACAGGTTCTGGCTTGTCGGCAAGCGGTGCCGGCCACGTGACGATCCCGGATCAAATGGTGGATGACGAAGGCAAGATCACCGTTCCGTATGTGGGGCGCATCAGCGTTGTCGGCAAACGTGCGGATCAAATCGAAGCCGACATTCAAAAGGCTCTCAAAAGAAAGGCGAACGACCCGCAGGTCGTTGTTCGTATCATGCGGGGCGCCACATTTTCCGTGACAGTCGTCGGGGAGGTCGAGCGCAGCATGAACCTGCCTTTGACCCCTCGTGGCGAGCACCTGCTGGATGCCATTGCCGCCACCGGGGGCGTGAAAGGGCCTTCCAGCAAAATCGCTATCCGTGTCGCCCGCGGGAATAAAGCGCAAACCGTACCGCTGGACGCTGTCATTGCCAACCCGCAACAAAATATCACGCTCCAGCCTGGAGATGTTGTTACCGCTCTTTTCAAGTCCAATGCTTTCGTGGCAATGGGCGCTATCTCCAAACCTGGCGAAGTTCCGTTTGAGACCACCGGCATCAGCATGTCGCAAGCCCTGGCTCGCGTCGGCGGTCTGATCGATAGCCGTGCCGATATCACCGGCGTTTTCCTCTTCCGCGCGGAAGACGCGTCAGCGGGCGAGAAGCCGACGCCTGTCATTTATCAGGTTGATCTGCGCAATCCCATTCAAATGCTTGCTATGCGTGATTTTCCGGTACGGGACAATGATGTGATTTACGTCTCGAATGCTCCGGTCACAGACGTTCAGAAGTTCATGACGGCTATCGGATCGGTAGTTTATCCGATACTTAACTACCAGAATCTATGGCTCAATTAATGCGTGGTTACCGCATGAACGAGCTTCTGAAAAAAACGTGGCGTAACCCCATCATTACTTCATAACTTCGTCATTCCCGCGCAAGCGGAAATCCAAGGGCGCGGTGTGTTTGTTCAGTGTGCCGATGGATTCCCGCCTGTGCGCATAGGCGTTAACTTAAGGTTTTTCCCTCTCCCGTTTACGGGAGAGGGGCAGGGGAGAGGGGCCGGCCGTAGGCCGGCAGGGCGCATCCGCAAGCGGCGGTGCAAAACAGGCGCCCCCCGGCCTGCGGCCGGCCCTCTCCCACAAGTGGGAGAGGGAGCAAATCCGCGAATGTGCTTTAAGTTAACGCCTATGCGCCTGCGCGGAAATGACGGCGTGAGAGATAGGGGCGACCGGCTGGTCGCCCCTGCTTGCCATCTTGAATGCAAAATGGAATAGATCGCTAAGCACCTGAATTCGAGGAGGACTGCAAAGTTCGGCTGTAGCCGCAGTAGTTGTCCATAGCCTGATAAAACTAAACCATGTTTGAAGAGCGGCTTCTGGATAAGAACTTTAAAGGCAAACATGTCTTGCTTTTGCAAGGCCCGGTAGGGCCTTTTTTCAAGCGACTGGCCATTTGGCTTGAAAAATCAGGCGCCACCGTTTATAAAATCAACTTCAACGGAGGCGATCTACTTTTTTTCGCCCGTGGTGCCAGCTACCGTGGCGCCATGAAAGACATTCCAGAATTCGTGCGTGGTTTCTGCAAACAGCACGATATTGACACCATCATGCTTTTTGGCGATTGCCGCCCTGTGCATGAAGGCATTCATGCGTTGGCCAAAGAGCACGGAATCGATCTGAGAGTATTCGAAGAAGGCTATTTACGGCCTGACTATATTACATGCGAGCGACATGGCGTAAATGGATACTCATCCATTCCACAGGATGGCCAATTTTATTTTAATCTTCAAGTCACAGAGCCCTTGCCAGAGCCTCTGCCGCTCAAAAAAACCTACTGGTATATGGCCGTATGGGCTGCGTTATATTATGCGTCTGCGCATCTGCTTAGGTCAATGTTCCAGAATTATCAGCATCATCGCCCACTTACCGCACTTGAGAGTATTCCGTGGATTCGTTCTTTCTTTCGGAAAGGTCTTTATAAATTCCTTGAGCGAGGGAAACAAGACTGGCTTGCAACATACATGAGAAAGCAATATTTTTTAGTTCCATTGCAGGTTCACAATGATGCTCAGGTAAGCGTACACTCAAAATATAAATCAATTACAGAATTCATATCTGAGGTTATGCAGTCTTTTGCGTCGCATGCGCCTCGGTCAACTCTTCTTGTCATAAAGCATCACCCCATGGATCGAGCATATAAAGATTACGGAAAAATTATTCGTCAGTATGCAATGAATCTTGGAGTTGAGAGCCGGGTGCTGTACATTCATGACCAACACTTGCCAGTGCTGCTCACTGCTGCCCGTGGAGTTATTGTGATTAATAGCACGGTAGGCTTTTCAGCCATCCAAAAAGGAATTCCTGTAAAGGTTTGCGGCGATGCCTTTTATGATTTTGGTGGGTTGACTTTCAGGGGACGCCTTGACGATTTCTGGGTGGCTTCGGAGAATTCGGATGTTGATATGTATTTGCATTCCAGATTTAGAATGTATTTGCGGAATACCAGCCAGATATATGGGTCTTTTTATCTGAGCAAGAGTATATTTTTTAATTAATAAATTTTCAGGAATCTGTTCGCGCTGTCAAATAACTCTCATTGCAGTGTGCTTTCTCGCGAATCGGTCAGGGTCTTTTGCTGCGCCAAGTATCTCGTCCCAAGATGGTCTAAGCAGGCCATTCGAGATCATGAACAGGCCACGATATTTCAATCTACAATTGCTATTATTTGTTCGAGACGCTTTTGCCAAGTATGGTGGAGACGCACATATTCGGCTCCTGCTCGTATACGCTGCCTGTCATGCTGGGATAGCCCATCACGCGCTAGGCGACTCAATAGGTGTCTCGCAGTATCTTCATCATCCACCAGTTCGCAGTAATCGGCGAAGAGCAATTTTACTGCCGGCGTCGCGTTGGTGATAGCCAAGCCGCCGCCACAAGCGAGAATTTCAACGAGGCGGCGGGAAAAAGCTGTTGGCGAATTTTTGATTGTGTTTACATTCAGATTTGCTGCATGTCGACGGTAAATGTCAGCCGTTTGCACATACGGGACGCTCTTTTTGACTTCGAGCCAAGGATACGAGGGGAAGCGATACTGAGTTGCCTTGCGGTTGGAATTTCTGTCATAAACCGTAATGCCGATGTCGTTTGCCACTTTGAACATCATGTCCTGCCAAACACGGCGAGCGGGATGAATGTGGGTTCCATAGCTCCCGACAAACGATCCCCGCTGCACAGTCACAGAGCCCTGAGGGTAGTGAATCGCCGGCTGAATAGCGAACATCAGCACATCTACGGGAACACCCGGTCCAAGAACCTTCCTGTATCGGGAGATCATGCCCTCGTCAACGGTGAAGATCCGATCGAACAAGCAGGCCGATCCGATAAAGCGGTCAAAATGAACGTCGTCTTCTCTGTTCCAGAAGACAGTAGGAATATGCGCATCTCGCGCTATTGTTAATATCTTGGCAAGAAAGCGGTTGTTTCGCTCAGGGTAGTCGGGGTAGGCTGCAATTTTGTATTTCCAACTCTTCCATAGGCCTTCCCACGCCGATTCCACGAGCAAGAGATCAGGCTTCCAATAATTGAAAACGAGCTTGCTATTCCATGGAGTAATATTCATCACGCGGCATTCGTAGGAAAGGCTGATACGTGTCAGGTTATCAGCCACCAGCGCGATTTTTAAATTGGCAAATTTATTGCTATTAGGCATATATGCGGAATTAATGTTGGCTTATGCGAATTTTGCAAAAGCAGATGTCTTCTGTATTTTTATTTTCTGTTGGCGAGGCAAAATCAATTTGATGAATAAATAAATTGAAGAGTTTTGTGAAATACATCTTTGATACAATTTTTAATTGTAAGCTAGCAGGCTCATGAAATACTGATTCCCGGGCCTTGAGCCAAGAAGGATGACCTCATAGGACGGCCTCCAAGCGGTTTTTTTTAGGGTGGGTAAGGGGTGAGGCACCCTTTTCTGAGCCAAAATTTCCTCTCCGAAACAGTATTTCAGCCACCCGCTAGAGCTCATTCCGAAAATTTTCACGTGCGCGTGCCACCGCAGGTGTAGGTGACAAACATCTCAGTATTCTCTGGGCGTTCAAAATGCAACTCATGCGCCGTGTTATCGCTGCGCCAGCGCAGTTGACCTTTGCGGCCTGATATATTTATTTTTGACCATTCTTGGTCTGGAGTCAGCATTTCAGAAAAGCTGAACACTGTCGCAAACATACCCGTGATAGTATTTTTTTGCTTAAAATTGAATGCGTAATTTGGAACAATGTCACGCTCCCTTCCAGACCACCATCCTTGAGGTAACGTCTCTTTTTCGCCAATATAGAGTCGTGATGTGGCTGGATCCGGCAACAAGGAAGCGATTCTTAGCAGCTGCGGACTAGTGGGAACAAAAATCAGGTATTGTCCCTGATCTTCAAGCACTTGGAGATCATGCGCAACATGGAACCATTGCTTGACCGCGTGCGGGGTATTGGCGTTGTCATGAAACCAGTCAAAGACCACAAGCCACTGGCCTGGCATGAAGAATAACACCCGGGCATGCCGAATAGATTTGAAGTGTTTGCATTCTGTTTCGACAAACATCATGCCGGAATTGTGTGATCCCCATCTGCGAAGGGCGCTTCCATAAGGGACAGCGCCTTTCCGTGGAAAATTCAGGCCATCGAACTCAAGGGTGTTATGGGCGCGCGTGGATTCAACATACACCCGGTGGGGATCTGAATACCAGTAACCGTCTAGCCAAAGCGCCGAGCCCTGCTCCGCTTTGCCGATATAGCCATAGCGTCCGGCATCCACGAGGATGTTCGCGCCTTGATCGGACCACACAAAGCTCAAGTCGTCCGCATGCTTGTGTGTCCGCGAATGAAAGGCTGCATTGAGCGCAAGATAGCTGTATGAACCCAGATCATGAGCGTCACGACCCGGTTTCCTTGCTACCCAGTAACCTCCGTCCCTGAACGCGCGAAAAACTTGTTCGGACGTCTTTCCAACCTTTCCCCCGCTCGCCCAGAAACGCATTTCGGGTGTGGACCATTTGCCTTCTGCCTCTTTGGGTTGGCGGGCTAGCGAACGATCATCGGAATCGCCAAAATTGACGATATGCTGGTTGGGCAGTACAAACCAGGATAAGGCTTCCTCGATACGTAGCGCAAATGCGATGATCTCCTTATCTTTTACAAGATCTGCATCGATCAGTGCCTTGAGCGTCTCGTATACCATGCGGTGATAATCTGGAGAATGCTCACGGTGAACGCCATCCGGTGCAAACTGCTGCTCCAGCATGCGCTTGAGGCGGACATTTCCTTGTTTCACAGCATGGGCCATGACTGGAGATTTGTCAGAAAATCTCCGGCCCATCGCGATTTGCCCTGCGATCTGGTAATAGCCGTGGTTATTGTGAAAAGCAATATTTTTGTCGTTAGCAAGATAGACAGCATGCTGTTCCAGCGACGACCAGATGGACTGCTGCGCTGTTCCGTCAAGCAGGCCAGCATGCTCCGCAGCTTGGAACAGATACGCCAGTCGGTATGCGCGCATACCAACGGACATGTCATACCAGGCAAATGGCGAAATACCATCAGCTTGCGGATCGGAATGTCGCAGAATCCAGTCCAGGGCGATGGGAAGCGACGCCTTTAAATACTTGTCATCGGAAGTCTTGGAATGCGCCAAGAGCAGAGGGTCGAGCATGTCCAGACATTGAATATGAAAGTTGTGCGACCGCTGCTCGTGGCTCTGAAGGCGCCATGGAATTTCTTTGGCAAGATCAATTGCTCCATAACCAGCAGTGCCCCATCCTTGTGCAAGGATTCCTTCTGCCCGAACAACAACTCCAGCGGAAATTCGAGTATTGATTATTTGTTCAAAAGGAATCATAGCGCATGCCATCATGAAAATTCATCGGCGAGTATAGCTGGCAACCAGATCGCCTGTTTCGGATCGCGCAAAAATCAATTGATGCTTTTTGTTGTCACCACTCCAGCGGAGTTTTCCTTTGCGCCCGGACACATTGATTTTAGACCACTTTTTGTCCAAAATTAGTGTGTCGGAAAAATTGAACACTGTTGCGAACACGCCTGTAGCGACGCCCTTCAATTCAAAATTGAATGCATAATTTTGGATGATATCCCGTTCTTTTGCCGACCACCATCCTTGCATCACTGGTTTTTCTTCTCCAATATAAGTCCTGGAGGCAACAGGTGAAGAGAGCAATGATGCAATACGCAGCGTTTTGCCTTCGCCGGGAACGGAAACGCGGTATTGTCCCTGATCTTCAAGCACTTGGAGATCATGCGCAACATGGAACCATTGCTTGACCGCGTGCGGGGTATTGGCGTTGTCATGAAACCAGTCAAAGACCACAAGCCACTGGCCTGGCATGAAGAATAACACCCGGGCATGCCGAATAGATTTGAAGTGTTTGCATTCTGTTTCGACAAACATCATGCCGGAATTGTGTGATCCCCATCTGCGAAGGGCGCTTCCATAAGGGACAGCGCCTTTCCGTGGAAAATTCAGGCCATCGAACTCAAGGGTGTTATGGGCGCGCGTGGATTCAACATACACCCGGTGGGGATCTGAATACCAGTAACCGTCTAGCCAAAGCGCCGAGCCCTGCTCCGCTTTGCCGATATAGCCATAGCGTCCGGCATCCACGAGGATGTTCGCGCCTTGATCGGACCACACAAAGCTCAAGTCGTCCGCATGCTTGTGTGTCCGCGAATGAAAGGCTGCATTGAGCGCAAGATAGCTGTATGAACCCAGATCATGAGCGTCACGACCCGGTTTCCTTGCTACCCAGTAACCTCCGTCCCTGAACGCGCGAAAAACTTGTTCGGACGTCTTTCCAACCTTTCCCCCGCTCGCCCAGAAACGCATTTCGGGTGTGGACCATTTGCCTTCTGCCTCTTTGGGTTGGCGGGCTAGCGAACGATCATCGGAATCGCCAAAATTGACGATATGCTGGTTGGGCAGTACAAACCAGGATAAGGCTTCCTCGATACGTAGCGCAAATGCGATGATCTCCTTATCTTTTACAAGATCTGCATCGATCAGTGCCTTGAGCGTCTCGTATACCATGCGGTGATAATCTGGAGAATGCTCACGGTGAACGCCATCCGGTGCAAACTGCTGCTCCAGCATGCGCTTGAGGCGGACATTTCCTTGTTTCACAGCATGGGCCATGACTGGAGATTTGTCAGAAAATCTCCGGCCCATCGCGATTTGCCCTGCGATCTGGTAATAGCCGTGGTTATTGTGAAAAGCAATATTTTTGTCGTTAGCAAGATAGACAGCATGCTGTTCCAGCGACGACCAGATGGACTGCTGCGCTGTTCCGTCAAGCAGGCCAGCATGCTCCGCAGCTTGGAACAGATACGCCAGTCGGTATGCGCGCAT
>Ga0209628_10003104_pt1 | contig 11507 bp, 8 predicted proteins | sample TergutCu122P4_FD_187285 | JGI IMG/M metagenome (GOLD analysis project Ga0209628, IMG submission 187285) | Cubitermes ugandensis P4 segment gut microbial communities from Kakamega Forest, Kenya - Cu122 P4 (SPAdes) (version 2) | ecosystem: Host-associated > Arthropoda: Insects > Digestive system >...
GCCTTGGGCCGCACGTAGGATTCGACCACCTGCTCGATGGCGATGGCGCTCATCACGCGCGCGGTCAGGCCGTGCTTGTTCATGGCGTCGGCCAGCGCCAGCGCGTTCATCACGGTGGCGAGCATGCCCATGTAGTCGGCGGTGGCGCGGTCCATGCCCGCCGAGCCGCCGGCCACGCCGCGGAAGATGTTGCCCCCGCCGATGACCACGGCCACCTGCACGCCCTGGCGCGTGACGTCGTGGATCTCGGCCACGATGCGCTCGACGGTGGCGCGGTTGATGCCAAAGGCATCGTCGCCCATCAGGGCCTCGCCAGAGAGCTTGAGCAGAATGCGTTTGTGGGCGGGCTTGGCTTTGGTCATGGGCGTGTGGCGGCAGTTGGGCGGTGGAAGTTTAAGGTAACGCCGGGCCAGCTTAAGGCTGAAATGCGGCAGTCCTGCAACTATCTAATTAATAGCTGCCAGCGCCTGCTATGTAATGATTTTATAGTTATTTAACCTGTAAAACCTTACCTGACAAGCGCTGGCAGCTATCATAAATGAAGCTGCCAGTCGCCTGACCTCAACCCTTGGCCAGCGCCGCCACTTCGCTGGCGAAGTCGTCGGCTTTTTTCTCGATGCCCTCGCCCACCACGTAGAGCGTGAAGCTTTTGATGGTGGTGTTTTTTTCCTTGAGCATCTGCTCGACGGTTTGCTTGTCGTTTTTGACGAAGGGCTGGTTGAGCAGCGCCGCTTCCTTGAGGAATTTTTGCACGCTGCCTTCGATGCGCTTGGTCACGATATCGGCGGGCTGTGGGGTTTTGCCAGCGGCTTCGGCGGCCTTGCGGTCTTCGTCGGCCTTGGCGGTGGCGACGCTGCGCTCGCGCTCGATCAAATCCGCCGGCACGTCGCTGCTGGCAAGGGCCACCGGTTTCATGGCGGCCACGTGCATGGCCACGTCGCGCGCGGCGGTTTCGTCGCCAGCGTATTCAACCAGCACGCCAATGCGCGTGCCGTGCAGGTAGCTGGTGAGCTTGCCGCCGCCGGACTTGCGCGCCAGACGGCGCAGGCTCATGTTCTCGCCGATTTTGCCGATCAGCCCCTTGCGCACGTCTTCCAGCGTGGGGCCAAAGCCGTCCTGGCTGTACGGCAGCGCGGCCAGCGCAGCCATGCCGGCCGGGTTTTTTTCCGCCGCCAGTTTGGCGGCGGCTTGCGCCAGGGCGATGAAGCTGTCGTTTTTGGTGACGAAGTCGGTTTCGCAATTGACCTCGACCATCGCGCCGGTGTCGCCCGCTATGTGCACTGCGATCACGCCTTCGGCGGCGACGCGGCTGGCGACCTTGCCAGCCTTGGTGCCCAGTTTTACGCGCAAAATTTCCTCGGCCCTGGCCATGTCGCCAGCGGCTTCGGTCAGCGCTTTTTTGCACTCCATCATCGGCGCGTCGGTCTTGGCGCGCAGCTCGGCGACCATGCTTGCGGTGATTGCTGCCATGTGTGTTACTCCGTTATCAGAATTGAAAAAAGGGGCTGCCGCACGCGCGCCCCTTCAAAAGTCAAGTGGCTTGAAAGGGCGCCAATCAGGCGGCGCTTTCTTCTTCATCGACCTCGACAAACTCGTCATCGCCTTCGGTTTGCGCCACGGCCTTGACCAGGTCGCTGACGGCGTTGGCCTTGCCTTCCAGCACCGCGTCGGCCATGCCGCGCGCATACAGCAGCACCGCCTTGGCCGAATCGTCGTTGCCGGGAATAACGTAGTCAATGCCCTCCGGGCTGTGGTTGGAATCGACCACGCCAATCAGCGGAATGCCAAGCTTTTTGGCCTCGGCCACGGCGATTTTGTGGTAGCCCACGTCGATCACGAAGATGGCGTCGGGCAGCGCGGCCATGTCCTGAATGCCGCCGATGTCGCGCTCGAGCTTGGCCAGCTCGCGCGTGAACATGAGCTGCTCTTTCTTGCTCATGCTGTCCAGCCCGGCTTCTTGCTGGGCCTTCATGTCCTTCAAGCGCTTGAGCGAAATCTTGACCGTCTTGAAGTTGGTCAACATGCCGCCCAGCCAGCGCTGATCGACAAACGGCATGCCGGCGCGGCGTGCTTCCTCGGCCACGATCTCGCGCGCCTGGCGCTTGGTGCCCACAAACAGCACGGTGCCGCGATTGGCCACCACCTGCCGGGCAAACTTTTGCGCCGCCTGAAACAGCGGCAGCGACTGTTCCAGATTGATGATGTGGATTTTGTTGCGATGGCCGAAGATATAGGGAGCCATCTTCGGATTCCAGAAGCGCGTCTGGTGGCCAAAATGCACACCGGCTTCCAGCATTTCACGCATGGTCACGGACATGTGAAGTACTTTCTGTCAAGGTTGGGTCTGAAATCCGGCCCGCTGATCGCCGCCCGGCAGGGCCGCGACACCTCGGTGGGGCTGGTTTGCGATTGGTCTTGCCACAAACTGGCAAAACTTTGTGATTATAGCGCGCGCTTTTACCGCCGCGTTCAAGCCAGCCACGCCGCGCCAGCCAGTCGCAACCGCCTTGCCGCCGCGCGCACAATGCCGCCATGAAAGAATCGCAACTCGCTTCCTGGCTCGCCCCTGGCGAATCGGCCACGCTCGAATTCAAGCGATCCACCGCCGAGCTGCGCCGCGCGGGTGAAACGCTGTGCGGTTTTCTCAACGGCGACGGCGGGCGGGTGCTGATCGGCGTGGCGCCGGACGGCAAGCCCGTGGGGCAGCGCGCGTCGGGCTACGTGGCCATCGCGGTGTTCGACGACCGCATCGAAGTGCGCAGCGTGTGCGAGTTTCCCACCGGCATCCATGCCGCGCTGCTATCGCAAGAGCACCTTTCGGTGCAGCGCAATCCGCTGATGGCGGGCGCTTTCCACCGCACCGGCGCGGTGCAAGTGTGGGGGCGCGGCACCAACCGCGTCATCGACGCCTGCAAAGCCTACGGCATCGCCCCGCCCGAATATGCGCAAGCCGGCGGCGTGGTCACCGTCACCTTCAGGGCGGCGGTGGCGACCGATGGCGAGGAAGAGGCCAGAAAAACGCCACTGAAAACGGCAGGGAAAACCCAAGTGCCCCCCCAAGTCACCGCGCAAGTTGCGGCCCTGCTTGCGCGGATGCGTGGGGACATGACCCGGCAAGACATGCAAGATGCGCTGGAACTGGCCGACCGGAAACACTTCCGCAAAGCCTATCTCTTGCCCGCGCTGGAATTGGGCATGATCGAAATGACCAACCCCGAAAAACCCAACAGCCGCAGCCAGCGTTACCGGTTGACCGACCAGGGACGGCTGGCGCTGCAAACCCAGGCAAAGGCCAGGAAACATGCCCCAACGCCTCGCCCCTGACCACCCCCACCCGCTGTTCGACACCGCCGCCACGCGCCGCATCGAGCAGGCGGCCGCTGCCGCGCTGGCGCCGCATGCGCTGATGCAGCGCGCCGGGCTGGCCGTGGCGCGGCTGGCGCTGGCGCTGGCGCCGCATGCGCGCATGGTGTGGATCGCCTGCGGCCCCGGCAACAACGGGGGCGACGGGCTGGAGGCGGCCATGCACCTCATGCGCTGGGGCGCCGCGGTGCGGGTCACGTGGCTGGGCCATGAAGCGCACGCGCCCGCCGACGCGCTCGCCTCGCTCGCCCGCGCGCGCGCTGCCGGCGTGCCGTTTGCCGATGCGCCGCCGCCGAACCTTGGCTCGCAGGATTTGTGCATCGACGCGCTGCTGGGCATAGGCGCCACCCGCCCACCCGCGGGCCGCATGGCCGAATGGCTGCGCCTCATGCACACATCCCAAGCCACGCTGCTGGCCGTGGACGTGCCCAGCGGGCTGAATGCCGACACCGGCGCCACGCTTGATTCCCCCACCACCAGCAACCCCACGCGCCACACTCTGAGCCTGCTCACGCTCAAATCGGGCCTGTTCACCGCGCACGGGCGCGACGCCTGCGGCACGCTCTGGTTCGACGACTTGGGCATCGCCCCCGCAGGCGAACCGCCCACCGCCTGGCTGAACACCCCTCCGCCGCTGCCGCCGCGCCCCCATGCCAGCCACAAGGGCAGCTACGGCGACGTGGCCGTTATAGGTGGTGACCAGTCCATGACCGGCGCCGCGCTGCTGGCCGCTTCGGCGGCGCTGCACGGCGGCGCGGGGCGGGTTTATGTGAGCTTGCTGGACGATGGCGCGCCCATGTTCGACCCCACCCAGCCCGAACTCATGTTCCGCCGCCCCGATGCGCTGGATCTGCCCCACCTCACCGCCGTCTGCGGCTGCGGTGGCGGCAGCGCCGTGCAGAGCGCGCTGCCCGCCGTGCTGGAACAAGCGCCGCGCCTGGTGCTGGACGCCGACGCGCTCAACGCCATCGCGCACGACCTCGCCCTGCAGCGCGCCCTGCGCCAGCGCGCCGAGCGCGGACAGGCCACCGTGCTCACGCCCCACCCGCTCGAAGCCGCCCGCCTGCTGGGCCGCACCGCCGCCGACGTGCAAGCGCGCCGCCCGCACGCCGCGCAAGAGCTGGCCGCGCGCTGGCAATGCGTGACCGTGCTCAAAGGCTCCGGCACCCTCATCGCTGCGCCGGGCATGCCCCCGCGCATCAACCCAACAGGCAACGCGCGATTGGCCAGCCCCGGCACGGGCGACGTGCTGGCCGGCCTGATCGGCGCACGGCTGGCCGCCGGCCAGCCCGCGTTTGCCGCCGCCTGCGCCGCCGTTTACCAGCACGGCGCGCTGGCCGACTGCTGGCACCCCGCCCGCCCCCTGACCGCCGGCGCGCTGGCGCGGGCGCTGACACCGTGAAAAGAGAGCATATGGCGTCGATTACAGCGAAGTGGCCGACATGCGCGACTGGTTTGGCACTGATTTGAGTACGGCACGCGGGTTTATGCCTGGACTGTGTGATGCGTGATTGCCATTTTCAATAAACGTAGCGCCCACCGGCCTTTCGGCCGGCCCTCTCCCCTGCCTCTCTCCCGCAAGCGGGCGAGTGGAAATAAAAATCAGCGCCGCTGCGCCTTGCGCGGCTTGGCGCGGGCTTTGGCGGCGGCTTTTTTGGCCGCCGGTTTGCGCGTTGCGGCGCGTGCTTTGCGCGCGGCGCGTTTGGCGGGCGCTTTGGCGGGCGGTTGGCCGCGTTCGGGCGGCGGGGGGGCGGCGGCGGCCTCGCGCGCGGGGCGCGGCGGCGCTGGTTCGGCGCCCTCGCGCACCAGCCTGAAGTCGATCTTGCGGCCATCCAGATCGACCCGGCTGACTTGCACCCGCACCCGCGTGCCGATGGCGTAGCGGATGCCGGTGCGCTCGCCGCGCAGCTCCTGGCGCACTTCGTCAAAGCGGAAGTATTCGCCGCCCAGCTCGGTGATGTGTACCAGTCCTTCGACGTACAGGTCATCCAGCGTGACAAACAGGCCAAAGCCGGTGACCGCCGTTACCGCGCCCGCGTATTCTTCGCCCAGACGGTCTTTCATGTACTTGCACTTCAGCCAGGCTTCGACGTCGCGGCTGGCTTCGTCGGCGCGGCGTTCGTTGGCGCTGCAGTGCAGGCCGGCGGCTTCCCACTCCTGCACTTCTGGCGTTGACTTTGTGGGCTGCTGGCGCTTGTCCTGTTTGCGCGCCGCGCTATCTTTTTGCAAGCGCAGTTTGAGTTTTTCGTGCGCCTGGCCGGGTGTGGGCAAGGCGGGCAGGCGGTATTTTCGGCGCGCCAGCAGCGCCCTGATGACGCGGTGCACCAGCAAGTCGGGGTAGCGCCGGATGGGGCTGGTGAAGTGGGTGTAGGCCTCATAGGCCAGCCCGAAGTGGCCGCTGTTGATGGGGGTGTAGATGGCCTGGCTCATGGAGCGCAGCAGCATGGTGTGGATTTGGCTGGCGTCGGGGCGCTCTTTGGTGGCCTCTGCGATGCGCTGAAATTCGCCCGGGCGCGGCTCGTCGCTGATCGACAGGCCCAGGCCCAGCGCTTTCAGGTAGGCGCGCAGCAGGTCCTGCTTTTCGGGCGTGGGGCCTTCGTGCACGCGGTACAGGCCGGGCTGGCCGCCCTGGCGCAAAAAATCGGCGCTGCACACGTTGGCGGCCAGCATGCATTCTTCTATCAGCCGGTGCGCGTCGTTGCGCGTGCGCGGCACGATTTTTTCAATGTGGCCCGCGTCGTCGCAGATGATTTGTGTTTCAACCGTGTCAAAGTCCACCGCGCCGCGCGCCTGCCGCGCATTCAGCAGCGCGCGGTACACGCCGTGCAGGTGCAGCAGATCGGGCACGCGCGCGGCGTGGCGCTCGGCCTGCGGCCCGCGCGTGTTGGACAGGATGGCCGCCACTTCGGTGTAGGTAAGGCGCGCGTGGCTGTGCATTACCGCCGGGTAAAACTGATACGCCAGCACTTCACCACTGGCCGACACCAGCATGTCGCACACCATGCACAGGCGATCGACATCGGGGTTGAGCGAGCACAGGCCGTTGCTCAACTTCTCGGGCAGCATGGGGATGACGCGGCGCGGAAAGTACACGCTGGTGGCGCGGTCGTAGGCGTCCACGTCGATCGGGCTGCCGGTGCGCACGTAGTGGCTGACATCGGCAATGGCCACCAGCAGGCGCCAGCCGTTTGGCTTTTTGCCGCGTCCGCTGACCACCGCTGGCGCGCAGTACACCGCGTCGTCAAAGTCGCGCGCGTCCTCGCCGTCGATGGTGACCAGCGGCACGTCGGTCAAATCGACGCGGCCCTTGCGGTCGGCGGCGCGCACGGCGTCGGGCAGCGCGCGCGCCTGGCCAATGGCGGCGTCGGAAAACTGGTGCGGCACGCCGTATTTGCGCACGGCGATTTCAATCTCCAGCCCGGGGTCGTCGATCTCGCCCAGCACCTCTTTCACGCTTCCGACGGGCTGGCCGTACAGCGCTGGCGGCCCGGTCAGCTCGGCCACCACCACCTGGCCCGGCCTGGCCGCGCCAATGGCGGTTTTGGGGATCAGCACGTCCTGGCCGTAGCGCTTGTCCTCGGGCGCCACCAGCCAAATGCCGTTTTCGTTCAGCAGCCGTCCGATGATCGGGTGCGGCGGGCGCTCCACGATTTCCAGCACGCGCCCCTCGGGCCGCCCGCGCCGGTCGTGGCGCACCACGCGCACCTTGACGCGGTCGCGGTGCAGCACGGCGCGCATCTCGCTGGCCGGCAGATAGATGTCCGGCTGGCCATCATCTGGCGTCACAAAGCCGTGCCCGTCGCGGTGGCCCTGCACCGCGCCTTCGATTTCGTCCAGCAGCCCGCTGGTGGGTTCCGAGTTCTTGATATAGAATCCTTGTTTGACCTGATGCCCAGGTGGCGGAATTGGTAGACGCACTAGTTTCAGGTACTAGCGCTGAGAGGCGTGGAGGTTCGAGTCCTCTCCTGGGCACCACCGATATTAAACGCAGACCGGCAAGAAGTCTGCTTCCCCCGCAGTCAACTCCAAGAGTACAGTCGCCTTGTGCGGCTTTCTTTTTGCATCAAATCGATAGCTGCCCGCGCTTGCCATACAAGCATTTCAGCATGTTTTGATGCTGAAATGCTTATGCAACAGGCGCTAGCAGCTATGATAAACGTAGCTGCAGCAGGCTTGGCGGATGGCAATCGCATCCAATTCACTCGTCATTCCCGCGCAGGCGGGAATCCATGAGCGCAACTTCAATCCGGTTCTTGCAACAAGCGCCTCTGGATTCCCGCCTGCGCGGGAATGACGAAGTGAGAGAGTGCCGCTAACAATCTGGATGCGATTGCCCTGCGCCTTGGCGCCTCACACATTCATCACGCTGACCGCGCGCGTGTTCAGGTACGCCTCCAGCGCCTCCGGGCCGCCTTCGGAGCCATAGCCGGAGTCTTTTATGCCGCCAAATGGCATTTCCGCCGATGGCATGGCTGGCATGTTGATCCACACCATGCCAACCTCCAGCCGGCGCGCCAGCAGGTCGGCGTTTTTCAGCGAGCGCGTGAAGGCGTAGGCCGCCAGGCCGTAGGGCAGGCGGTTGGATTCGGCGATGGCGTCTTGCAGCTTGTCAAACCCGCGCACGGCGGCGATGGGGCCAAACGGTTCTTCGTTGAACACCCTGGCGTCTTGCGGCACATCGGCCAGCACGGTGGGCTGCCAGTAGTAACCCGCTTCGCCCGCGCGGCTGCCGCCCGCCAGCAATTTGGCGCCGCGCCCAACGGCGTCTTGCGTGAAATCGGCCATCGCCGTCAGGCGCCGCGCGTTGGCCAGCGGGCCCATCTGCGTGCCGTCGGCCAGCCCGTCGCCCACGCGCAGGCTTTGCGCGTATTTGGCCAGCGCGCCGGTAAATTCGCCCAGCACGCTGCTGTGCACCAGAAAGCGCGTGGGCGATATGCACACCTGGCCCGCGTTGCGGAACTTGAATCCCACCGCGGTTTTGATCGCCAGCGTCACATCGGCGTCCTCGGCCACGATCACCGGCGCGTGGCCGCCCAGCTCCATCGTCACGCGCTTCATGTGCTGCCCGGCCAGCGCCGCCAACTGCTTGCCGACAAAGGTGGAGCCGGTGAAGGTAATTTTGCGGATCACCGGATGCGGGATCAGGTAGCCGGAAATCTCCGCTGGCGTGCCATACACCAGCCCCAGCACGCCCGCGGGCAGGCCCGCGTCGGCAAAGGCGCGAATGATTTCGGCCGGGCTGGCGGGCGTTTCCTCGGCGGCCTTGACGATCATCGAGCAGCCCGCGGCCAGCGCCGCGCCGACCTTGCGCACCACCTGATTGATGGGAAAGTTCCACGGCGTGAACGCGGCCACCGGGCCGACCGGATCCTTGAGCACCATCTGGCGTATATCCAGCCTGCCGCGCGCCGGCACGATGCGGCCATAGACGCGAAAGCCCTCTTCGGCAAACCAGTCGATGATGTCGGCGGCGGCCAGCGTCTCGCCGCGCGACTCCGGCAGCGGCTTGCCCTGCTCTTGCGTCATCAGCCGCGCAATCGCATCGGCGCGCTCGCGCACCAGCGCGGCGGCGCGGCGCATGATCTTGCTGCGCTCGGCGGCGGTCATGTCGCGCCAGGCGTCAAAACCCTTTTGCGCCGCCGCCAGCGCGCGATCCAGATCAGCGCGCCCGGCATGCGCCACGCGCCCAATCTCCGCGCCCGTGGCGGGGTTGAGCACCGCCAGCGTGCGCCCATCAGCAGCGCCTTGCCACTGGCCGTCGATGAAAAGTTGGGTGTTGGGGTAGGAAGGGGTGGTCATGGTGGTCTCTTTTCAGTGTGTTCAGTGGCTTGCGGTGGCCGGGCGGCGATGACAAATCAGGCATCCGGCGTCAAAATCTGCCGCCCGATCGCCTTGCCTTGCTCCAGATCCAGCAAGGCCGAGAAGACCCGGCTCAGGTGCAGGCAGGTTGACGGCACGGGCGGGATTTTGCTGGTGCGCACCAGTTGAATCAGCTCTTGCAGCTCGCGCAGGTTGCCGACGTAGGTGCCTTCGTAGGTGATGGCGCGCAGCGCGTGGGTTGGCGTGGGCAGGTCAATGTGGCCGCCAAACAGGCCGATTTGCACCAGGTGGCCGCCTTTGGTCAGCAGCTTGATGCCCAGCTCCACCGTCTGGCTTGAGCCTACGCAGTCAAGCACCATCCAGACCGCGCCGCCGGCGGCTTGCCGCACCGCCTTGGCGCAATCGGCGTCGCCCGGGTCAAACGCCGCCCGCGCGCCGGATTTGAGCGCGGCTTCGCGCTTGCTGGCGTCCGGCTCGATCACGATTACGCCCGCGCCGCCCAGCGCCCTGGCGATGAGGATCGCCATCAGCCCCAGCCCGCCCGCGCCGATCAGCACCAGCGCCTCGTCCTTGAACACGCGCGGGGCAAATTTTTTCAGCGCGCTGTAGGTGGTCAGGCCCGAGCAGGCATACGGCGCGGCTTGCTCTGGCGTCAGCTCGCCGATGTCCACCAGATAGCGCTCGTGCGGCACCAGCACGTGATCAGCATAACCGCCCGGCAGCGATACGCCCAGCGAGCGCCCGCCTGACACGCACAGGTTTTCATCGCCGCGCTCGCACACCTTGCACTTGCCGCAGCCCAGCCACGGAAAGACCACGTACTTTTGCCCGGCGCGCACGCCCTTGACTTGCGGCCCCAGCGCGACTACCTCGCCCGCGATCTCGTGGCCCATCGTCAGCGGCAGCTTCATTCCCATGTTCAGCGTTTTGCCGTGGCCCAGGTCATATGAGCCATGCCAGATATGCAGGTCCGAGTGGCACACGCCAGATGCCAGCACGCGCACCAGCACTTCGCTGTCCTTTGGCTCCGGGGTGGGGCGCTGCGCGCGCACCAGCGGCGCGCCAAATTCCTGAACTTCGTAGCTGATCATCTTGCGTCTCCTTGGCTGTTGCAAAGCGCCGTGCCAGCCACGATGGCTGCCGCCCGGCGTTGCATTGTGAGGGTAGCATATGCCACCTGCCGCGGCCAAAGCTGGCGGCGTTGCATGCATGTCTTCCTTGCTGGCTCTTTCACTGCTCATACCGGCGCTTGGCTGCGCGCTGTGGCTGCGCCCGTGGCGGCTGCTGGCCAATCAGGGGCTGATTTCGCCGCTGCTGGCGGCGCTGGCGCTTGTGCCGCCGATGTGGGCGCTGCCGTGGCTGCATCACATGCCGATCCGCTTTCAGCTCTCGGGCGCTTGCCTGATCACGCTGATGCTGGGCTGGCCGCTGGCGGTGCCGGTGCTGTGCGCGGCGGCGGTCATCACCGGCCTGCTTGTGCCCATTGGCTGGCAGGGCGTGGTTGGCCTGGCGCTGTGGCAAGGCGTCATGCCCGCCACGCTGGCGCTGCTGCTGGGCGCGGCAATCCGGCGCTGGCTGCCGCACAACCTGTTTATCTACATTTTGGGCCGCGCGTTTTTGGGAACGGTGGCGTGCATGTTCGCCGTTGGCCTGCTGGCGCAATGGACGGGCCACAACATCGCCGCCACGGTCGATTCCGAACTGGCGCTGGTGGCGCGCTGGCTGCTGGCCTGGGGCGACGCCGTGCTGACCGGAATGCTGACGGCAATCTTCGTCGCCTACAAGCCAGAGTGGCTGGCCACCTGGTCGGACCAGCTCTACATCCCCAAGCCCGCCAAAACGCCCGGAGCGTAGGGCACAAAGTTATTTCAAGCCTTGGGCAGCGTCACCCCGGTTTGCCCCTGGTACTTGCCGCCGCGGTCCTTGTAGCTGGTTTCGCACACGTCATCGGGGGCGCTTTCGAAGAACAGCACTTGCGCGCAACCTTCGCCCGCGTAGATTTTGGCGGGCAGGGGAGTGGTGTTGGAAAACTCCAGCGTCACGTAGCCTTCCCACTCCGGCTCGAACGGGGTGACGTTGACGATGATGCCGCAGCGCGCATAGGTGCTCTTGCCCAGGCAGATGGTGAGCACGTTGCGCGGGATGCGAAAGTACTCCACCGTGCGTGCCAGCGCAAAGCTGTTGGGCGGGATGATGCACACCTCGCCGTGGAAATCGACGAAGCTCTTTTCGTCGAAGTTTTTCGGATCGACCACCGTGCTGTGGATGTTGGTGAAGATCTTGAATTCCGGCGCGCAGCGGATGTCGTAGCCGTAGCTGCTGGT
>Ga0209628_10003105_pt1 | contig 11507 bp, 10 predicted proteins | sample TergutCu122P4_FD_187285 | JGI IMG/M metagenome (GOLD analysis project Ga0209628, IMG submission 187285) | Cubitermes ugandensis P4 segment gut microbial communities from Kakamega Forest, Kenya - Cu122 P4 (SPAdes) (version 2) | ecosystem: Host-associated > Arthropoda: Insects > Digestive system...
AACGGGTTGTACACAATGCTGGTGACTACACTGAAGGACAGTAAAACTTCGAAACATGTATCTAGTTTGTATCAGTTGTAATAAATAGTTGCCACTATTAAAGTTCCAACCCTCATATTTTTTATTACAAAAACATTACTTGTTTTTATACAAAATTGCAAGTTATTCTTTATTATATAAACAAATACTTTTAATAATTTTGAAAAATATTTGCATCTCAAGTTCAAACAAAAGGGCCCAGTTGACATCCCATATAATCTAAGTCTGGTTTACAGCACTTCCTGTGAAGATGAAACAACACAACAGCCGTGTTATTTTATTTGTGAACAATACAACCTGCCATCCTCATACTGAACTGCCTAACCTATGGCTTGGGTGGTTTCCACCAAACATCACTAGCACATCTCAACCCATGGACCAAAAATAATAGAGTGTATAAAGCTGATCTACCATAAATTTGCTACATGATCACAGCTAGCCAACATGGAAGCTGTACCTCCTACCACTGAAACTGCAAGTTCATATCAGGCTTAGTACGTTCCATTCCACGTATTAAAAAGGATATTTCAATTCACATAACAAAACAAATGCACATATGCAAGATGTGCATTTCTTGGTTGTGTTTTGTGAACTGAAATATTCGTATCAGTCCTTGATGGAGTACTTTGGATAGCAGAGGTGACATAGCAAGTGTCTCACAAACAATACAGAATAGATGTTTTCAGAAAACAAGATTTTATACAAATGATATGAATGATAAAGAAACAAATGAAAGCAACATTCAGAACTCCAGGAGTCAGTCCACCAGGCTACACACCAAAAGAGTAAGACAGAAGATTACCTTAACATTGATAGTGAGGTTGAAATAGGAACAGCTGTAAAGAAAATTGACAAGTTCATTGAGAAATGCCAGCACAGTAAGAAGAGGAAAGTGATAAGAGGAGGAAGGAGGAAGGAGGAAGAACTGGACAGAAATGACTTGTGGAGTGCAAATTGAAACCATACTGTGAACCTCTTAAAAAAAAAGCATAAAACTTTTGACTAATCCCAAATAATTCCAAACCATCTGATACAATCTGCAGGTGAGAAGACTGACTGAACGTCGAGCTGCTTGAACAACAACTTACATACAGAAAAAATTGTTCCACCAATGGAAATTATGGACAATGTACATACGTTATTCGGAAAGTAAGTACCGTCTACGCGTATCTCTCGCGCATCCTCAAGACTGTCCCTTTGCGCATGTGCAGTGACTTCCTCTATCAATTGAGAAGCCACAGACGCCATTTCATGAAATTCGTGTTATGTTTATGTTTGTTTCTGTGTGTTAAACATGTTTAAGAAAACTGAAGGGGCCGCCGACAGTGAAATACGGTCTGTAATTCATTTTTTGAATGCCAGGAATGTGCTACCAAGTGAAATTCATCACCAGATCTGTCAAGTGTATGGTGACAATGCGAAGAGTGATGGCATGGTTAGGAAATGGGTTCGGATGTTCAATGAAGGATGAGAAAATGTGCACAATGAGGTGCGAAGTGGGCGTCCATCTTTGGTGAATGATGATTTGGTGCATAAGGTCAATGAAAGAGTGCGTGACAACAGATGTTTCACAATTTCTGATCTGTCCCTGCACTTTCCTCAGATTTCAAGGGCTCTACTCTATGACATTGTCAGTAGTCATTTGGGTTATCAGAAAGTGTGTGCACAATGGGTGCCCAAGATGCTCACAGAGGAGCACAAAAAACAGCGTGTTGCATGTGCCTTGACATTTCTGATGCGCCTTCACAAGGAAGGAGACAGCATGTTGAGCCATATTGTGACAGGAGATGAGACATGGGTGTCCCATATCCCACCTGAATCAAAACAGCAGCCCTTGCACTGGAAGCGTACTGGCTCTCCGAAAACAAAAAAGTTCAAGCAGATTTCAACAAGGAAGATCATGTGCACCATATTCTGGACAGACAAGATGTTCTCTTAGTAGAGTTTTTGCCCCAAGGCACAACAATAAACTCTGCTGTTTATTGTTAAACGCTGAAGAAGCTGAGGCGTGCAATTCAAAACAAAAGGCGCGGAATGCTGAGTGCCACAATTCTTTTGCTTCACGATAACACTCGGCCGCACTCTGCTGCTCAAACTCAAGACCTCATCACCTCATTTAGGTGGGAACAAATGGACCACCCCCACCCCCACCTCCCCGTACAGCCCTGATTTGGCACCAAGTGATTTTCGCCTCTTCCTACACCTAAAGAAGTTCCTTGGCAGCAAGCGATTTGATGATGATGATGATGACCTGAAAGATGCAGTGCAGAAGTGGCTAACACCACAGGCGGCTGCATTCTATGAGGAGGGTATACGAAACGTGTGCCCCACTACGATAAGCGCCTCAATAATAGCGGCGAATATGTGGAAAAATAGTTTGAAGAATGTAGAATCTGATAACAATAAAATTTTATACGAAACCTTGCTCAATTTTTTTTTTTACAGCAAAACGGTACTTACTTTCTGAATAAGCCTAGTATATTCTGTGGTTAAAACTATGTCAACCTTTTACATAAGATAAAGAAATATATGGGGCACATTGCTGTAAAAAAATGTTTAATTTAAGTTCAAGTACTTTTACGAAACAGAACCTGCCTGCAATGAGGGGGACGGTTTCTTTAAGTTCACCCTCTGTGTCTGAATTATATGCCAACCGATAACTACAATTTTGGGTGCCTATGTAAACGTCTAATTAATCACATCCATAAAATAATTTCATATGGACTGACTTTACTATTACACACTGTTTCACCAAACCAGTTATAAAAATGTACCATCAAAATAAAAATTGTTTTTTTTTTTTATACAATTGTAAATTTGTATGGTTCCAAATGCAGCAACTTTGTAATAGTGTGTACAGATTACTTTAATGCACCAATTTCCTGTGACAGGCACCTTAGGGTTTTTGTGGACATGCTTCTGAACACTCCAGTATTATCCAGTGTTTCTTCTGAAAGAACACACAGGGATTACTGTCACTTCTACTTTAACTAAGAATGTGTTGCTTGAAATCTGTTCACCAGGAGAAGGAACTGAAACACCAGGAAACTAATTTCTACATTTTCCGCAAAATACATCATAGGATTTATTCCTTATACAAGCAACCACAACAAAAATCCTCTGTATCACACCACACTGCACATTCATGAACAATATATATATAATAAAATAAATAAATAAAATGAAATAAAAAAAAATAACTCTGTATCACAGCGTACTTGTAATCACAAAAAACAAAAAACAATCCACATTTTTTATGCCCAGCTCATGAAACTGGAGCATGTGACAGCTTTCGGATGACATAATGCAACTGTATGTGCTGCAATAAGACAACGGAAGATAAGTCATGCTCTGCCTGATCAAGCTGCTAAATGTGCATGGGGTCCACTTTTCAATTAACTCCCAGTACATACACAGCACAGCATGAAGAATATGTGAGGCACTGGACTGGACCTCAACATTATAACATAAATGGTTAGTGTCACGCTCCTGCTTATAACCACAGGAAAAAGAGTACTTGGCTACCAGTGGACAGAAGATATCTACGACATACTTCAATACATGATAGTTACTAATAAACCCAAATTTCTATGAATACATATTAAGGATAATAATGTGGATCAACTTAGTGTTTACCATGATCTTCAGACCAAAAAAGTGGTCTTAAAGAACAATAAATTTCATGTTTGTGCCACCACAAATAAATTCTGAAACAATCAAACAAACTTTACAAAATATGATTATTCAAGTCATCTGTGATGTAACGCCATTACGACTGGGAAATAGTTACAGATGTTTTAGAGAAGCCTGCTGCCCAAATCTTCAGGGTCTAAGTAGTCCAGAGACATTTGCCCTAGTTACCCTCTTCCAGGACCTGGAGAACCAATTATGGGTACTCTACTTCATGCCTCAAGACTGTTGCTTAACCACGCACTATCCTATCCCCATGCTTTACATTCCAGAAAATATTTCTCTCACCTATTTTCGTCCTCAACACATCTTCCTCTTAGCTTCTTCCCTGGTTGTTTTGGCCCCATGCCTTGTGCATCCACCATCTCCAATTCAGTCACTCATACCTACAGCCACATCCTTTCCTCCAGTCCCTATATATACCCCACTTCTCCCACAAGGCTTACTCTTCTACCCTGAAGATGGAAGCAAAAGGTTTCTCTGAAACGGTGGCATATTTCTGCCAGAACACATGGCCTCACCTTTCAGAACATGGCATTCTTTATTACTTGTTACAGTTCACGAAATAACAGCAAGAAATTAGAAGCTCTGAGCAGAATTCACAAAGCTTATTTATTACCACATGCAACCACTATCATGGTTGTTTTATTTTACTTGTGCAGAATTTATTCTTTAAGGACACAGTCTGTATGCACATCAAATGTGGCGGATACAATCTCCAAGTTCTGCATCAACACCATGTTTGTGATAGTCACCTTACAGAAAATAACCCATACATACTTGTAACGTCTAGATACATTTATGATCTATCTGTGTACCATATTTTACAGCCCAAGCTCCACTGGTGGATTAGTTATCATCATAAAACCAAGGTAAAAAAAACAGTTTTATGTAATTGCCATGTTGTCAGTCTACATTCTACAGTAACACTACCTCTGCGGAAATTACATGTATGCTGAAGATTTATCATACAGCATTTCAGGACTATAAGTCAAGTGATAACAGTGTTGCTTCTGTATCACAAGTCTGCATGTCCAACATGTTGTTATTACTCAGTATATGAAATTGAAAAGTATGGTATTGCAGTACCCTCCAATTACTTGATGTTCATAAAACATTTCATCAGAATTCGTTAACTGGCTCTAAAGTTGCAATAAAAGACATAGGACACACACAGCAGTGATCACATATGGCAACACTTCATCAACTAATGTCATTGCTTGTATTAACTCTGGTAGACATTTACACATATTTATTACTTACAACTTCTTTGGAAATTTCTTAATGTGGCATAGTTCAAGACACCATGACATTTGTCTTTATGCTGCACATCTTGTTCAGCAATTTATTTCCTTTCGCCATTGACACAATGATGCTAATCTTTCAGCCTTTCATCAAGTGGATGACTAAATGGTATGCCTCACTCAGTCTTCTGTATTCTTTCACTAATGGCCACTCTTTGTGCAAAAAAACTACACAAACTTCTCGTAGGATATGTTTCTCAATATAATGTTCTTAAACCAAGACAAACAGTAAATATAATTACATTCACTTCCAGGAGTCAGAAAAACATGCCCCTGTACCATTCAATCCTTACAAACCTTTATGAAGGAATAACAGTACAGGGGTCACTGCAGCCAAACATTCTCATCCTAGGTTTAGTGTAAACTAACCATTTTTGACTATTTTATGGAAATTAATTTTTGTTAATTGTATGCTCAATGACAGAAAGTGCAAAATAAGCTACAAGAAAAACTTGGTGCAACTGAATGTGAAAGTGCAGTGGAACAATATCAAGAAATGTGTGCTAGATACTACGAGCGACTTGATAGGGAAAGTAGACAGGAAAGCAAAAAAGCCATGGATTACATAGAAAATGATAAAAAAAATATAGGAATGAAGGAAATGGAATAATATAAGTAATGCAGAAAGAAAGAAAGAACAACTTCAGAAGACTGAGGAACAAAATGAAATGAACCACAGACAAGGCCAAGTAGGAATATCTTGAGAGCATGTGTGACTAAATCATGGAATTTTAAAGAGTAGAACATCATGATTTAATGTGCATGACAAAGGAACTAGGCTGGAAATGGGACTCAAAACATTGGCACTGAAAACTCTAAAGGGACTAGAACAGCAAATAACAGACAAGTACTCATAGTTGTAGAGAATTATATTACAAAGTCATATGACTGACCTAATCAACTATTTGGGTAGTATGATAACCTATGATGCAAGATGTACATATGAAATTAAACCCAGGATTGCCATGGCAAAAGCAGCATTCAACAAGAAGACTCTTTTCACCAGCAAATTAGACTTAAATCTGAGGAGAAAACTAGTAAAGTGCTACATATGGAATATAGATTCGTGTGGTGCTGAAACTTGGACAGTTCAGAAAGTAAATCAGAAATACCTGGAAAGTTTGGAAATATGGTGCTGAATAATGATGGTCAAGATCAGTGGGACCAACCATATGAGGAATAAAGAAGTGTTACAAAGAGTTAAACAGTGAGGAATATCCTACAAACCAGAAAAAGAAGGATGGCTAACTGGATTAGTCACATGTTGTGTAAGAACTGCCTTCTAAAACATGCTACTGAAGGAAAGTTAGAGGGAAAGATACGTGACAAGAAGATGAGGAAGAAGATGTAAGCAGCCACTGGATGCCCTTAAGGAGAAGAAAGGATACTGGAAATTGACAGTGGAAGCTCTAGATCACACTCTGCGGAGAACTCGCTGTTGAAGAGGCTATGCAACTGTCGTATGACAGACAACAGAATGATGATGATATAAAGAGCATTAACTGCTAATTATGAGTGCATGTTCATCTATCCAAGATACAGCAACTTCTTCATTGTTCCTCAATGAAAGAAAAACCCTCAAGCCTCTTTTTTTCCATTTTGTTCTTTTCTGAAAAATTTCAGGCATTTATTTTCTGGCAATAAATACCTGTCTTCCAAAGTCCACACCCAGCAGCCAATCAGCCAGCTGTTGTGATTGATATTATCCATAAATGTCAATATGATATCCTGAAGATGGGTTGGTGGAGTTTATCAGAAGAGTAGAACACAACTTTTTATTACTCATGCAGTTGTCAGCATAAAAGAACAAAGTACACTCCCTGTTTAGCCAGTGTGTGTATCTATGGTTTCAAGTTATATGCCCATATGAGCTATTAATACTCTCACAGAGAACAAACATTTTCGGCCCAGACTTCACTGCACGCATGGGATTATATTTCTTAGAAGCACTGTTCTACTCTCAACAACTACAGTAATACTGGGTAAGTTATGGAGCTTTCACTTGGACCTAATGTTGTCTGAAATGGATTAATGGAACTTCCAATTATAGTTGAACTTGTCCCTCAGCAGGTGCAGGGAGATTCTGACACCTTAACTGATAATCATCCCTGGGATCACTAGAAATCATGGCATTTGTTCAACCATGCCTAAGAGTAATATCAGGCGTAGTACTTAGGCCCATGATGTAACACCAAACAGCAGTGCCCTAGTATCAGCTAGGGTTGCAAGTGACCAGCCTGTGACTGTAGCTCTTTTGGAAGGGGGAACATTATGCATTCTTTTCACATTTCCATTCAGTAATGTTTTTGCAAAATGAGGTACAACAATCCACATCTAAGAAAAGATAAAAAAAAATACTGTGCATAAAAGGATCAGTTTTCCAGTCAAACCTTTATGGTACAACTGCATGACGCTCAATATTTTGCACTACAATTGATCTGTTTCATCCAGGATCCAAATGAGTAACCTCATGTCACTTCCTTTGCAAACCCTGTACTTTCAACAGTCACTTGTGCTTACTGGCACTGGCACCCATCTCTTACACTACTTCCTGTTGCTCGAACTGTCAGATATATTTCCATTACTACAAATGGTGTTCAGGCAGCAATGTCTAAACTTTTTATCTTTACTCCCTTACAAGGTATCAAAATGAAACAAGACACAAATACAGCTCAGAAAGTGTACTTTATTTCTATACCGCATTCTTCCCCATAGCCTCCCTCTCAGCCCATACAATACTGCCACCACTGAAAAAGTTTTTCAGACCAGGCACTGTAACACTCTTCAGGCTGCTCTTGCAACTATTTTCCTACAGCAGTTTGACTTTAAGCATCACATGTGAAATTAATTCCATAGAGATGTACCTTGGAGCTGCAAACAATCAGAAGACAGACAGTGCCACACATGGGTTATAGGGAGCAAGTGGAACAACTTAAAATCCAATGCTACCATGATTATGTGGTAGCACTAGCATGGGGTCTTGCATTATCATGTTGAAGAACATCAGCTCCTTTCCCTAATAAACACAACTGATTCACTGTTTCAATCTCTTTTGGGTCTTCACATAAGTCTCAGCATTGATTTCCTTTCTTTTATCATGTACTCCTGATGAATGGTGCCTCTGTAGCCTCATAAAATGGTGAGCATACATTTTCCAGTGGAAGGATGAGTCTTGAAATTTTTCTTTCTAGGAAAGGTGGGGTGACAACAGTCAAGTAACTGGCTTTTCACTTCCAAGGTCATAGCAATGCACCTAACTTTGGTCACCTATGACAATGCTACAGAGAACTACATTACCACGCGCTCTTGTGGTGAGTGACTAATTGTTGACACAGTTCCAATTTTGCTCTCTTCATTTCAGGCGTAAGTTGACGTGGCACCCTCAGAGTGCACACTTTGTTGTAACCTAAACCTGCAATAAGCTCATTCACAATAGCTAAACCTAGATTTAAATTTGTTGCTACAGTTCTCTGAAAAGTATGTCAATTTTTTGTCTGTTCAAATCATATGTTGCAGTCACAGGACTACCAGACCACAGCTGGTCATTCAGGTCCAAGTTTCTGCCATTATCCCATTATCTCTTAATTTTGTCATAACTGCCAGGATATATAGTCACAGCATCTTCGCCACACAAATCCAATAATTACCTGTGAATTCTGATGTGGGTTTCACTTTCACACATCAAAAACTCATTAACTCCCTGCTGTTTGATCTGCTTTGAAACAGCTGAAAACAGGTCACCCATTCTGACACAAATACAATGCAAACCACTGTGTTTACCAAGCCATAACCAACAGCAAACTGAAGCTCAAGAAACATTGAAAAAGTTGGGTAAAGTTCCACTTCAAGTTCACCCCGTGTGTGCAAGATTGTGCAAGATACATCTGCAGAGGCATTACTTTCCAAAAGCACCTCATAATATAAAAAGAATTTCTTCATCACTGCAGATTCCTCTCCGTATCATGTTGGGTAAATATGCGAAGCAATTTGATACAAAAACAGCATTAACATCAACAGGAATATTACTTTGCTCACACAATGCATGAAGGTTTCCCTACACACATAAAACATAAATTCTGCCACATGTTTAGTTCAGTGCTGCCACAAACACAGCCCATGAGTGTATCATCTTTCCACAACTTCCAGCAACTTCCTATGGCAGAGACAACTGTAAAATCAAGGTTGTACAGATCTCAAGTTACATCTGGTATCCGGCCTTGGATATAATCATTTCATACTCAGGAAAGCCCATAACCTTTGATAACAGAAACATGACAGTTATGTAAACTTTTGAGGTGAGGGTAACATTACTGCCACTCAGGGTAAGACACTGAAATTTTTATGAAGACACGCCAAAGAAATGTGAACTTATGTAACTGCATAAAACTCACTCTTACAAATCGAAACACATACCAACCCGAATACACAACTCAGAAATACTGTGTTATTATGGGGAAAAGATTCTTCCTCATACTTTTCACAAATTCCTTAGCATAGTGTGAAAGGTGACATCAACAAAAAAATTCCCTTAACAAAATATGAAAGCAACAGCAAACATAAGAACAAAAGCAACCAAGAAGACAACATAGGTACCATATTTACCTGAAAGTATGATGGCCCTAATCTAGACAACCCTCCAAATATAAAATGTCTGCTAAGAAACAATATTTTACTAGTAACTTTATACTCATAATACACAAGCATGTCAGATTCTAACTACTTCTATCAATCAGTGTCACTGTCCCAATCGTCACAGTAAGTGCCTTCATCTTCCTCACATTTCTAACATTTCCATCCTCTTCAATGTTATTCCACAACATATCATCAGTCTCAACCCTTGTGTTGGATATACAGCACTTCTTAAAACCCTTCACAATAACTCACAGCTGAGATGTGCTGCCATACCATTACGACCCACACTGACTAAATAATACATTTATATATATATATATATATATCTTGATTTATAAACTTACTTGAACCCATTAACATTCACAAGTAGTGGTGTTAAGAATTTAAATACATGCGTGTTCTGTGTTGTGTCTGTTCCTGATCAGTCTGAGTTCACAGATCTTTCTATGGTTTTTAATTTGTGGACTGATCCAGGTTTTATTTTTTAATCTCACAGTTAACTTTTAATTTTTCCATAGCCAACTTCCTGTTACTACCCTTGGAATATATTCATTCTCATGCGTGTACCTTAACAAGTTTACTGTTTCTATTGTGTCCAGTGAATGAAAATAGCTCAAGCTAAGGAGTCCTCCAAGTTAGGTGCTTCTTTTCCTGAAGACGGAGACAGAGCTGGCTCCGAAATGTCTTCCTTCTTTTAAAAAATAAGATAATGTACAAAGTAAAAAAAAAAAAAAAGATGATGGTATCAGTTAACTTTAGCCATGCTCTGCTCTCTCTTTTGTCTACACATGACAATTTCTTGATGTAGGTCTCCATGACAATTTCTTGATGTAGGTCTCAGTTTGGCTCACCATGGTCTGGTTCAGAGTGATCCAGTCTGGTGTCGGCTGGTACAGTGCAGTCCGATTCCGCACAAATTTAACATGGCCTCACATATTTAAGCACCAGATTTAAGTAAAAAAAACCTCATCTTGCATTAGAGTAAATGCAGTTTACTAAGACTTGTTTCTCTCATTCCTGCATGTCACATTACCTATACTGAACACAATACTTCTAATCATGTCCCCTGAGCATAGGAGAACATGATGCCAACTCAACGAAGACAACCAGCCCACATGGCCTTATGAGTGGTGGAATGCTAGATCAGCACTCAATAATATGACATGTGTCAGACCGCAGATGAAAAATGTGTGCGCGTGAGAAAGGTACTCTGCTGAAGATAGTGTATGTTTGCAATACTTTTGCAACGTATGCATCATGGAATAAATGTTGCTGAAAGTCATCCTGCATCAACAGAGTGGTGCAAACCAATATACAGAATAGTCTAAAATCTTTAGACATGTTCAGTGATGGACAATAAGAAAATACATATACCTCATGCTCTAACTGAAGGGAAACTTGACAGTATTGGAGCTCGAATGGAGACAGGCCCCAGAAAATCTTAGTGCCAAATGGTTGTTTGAAGTGTGCTGTCAAAATCCTAGACTTTCAATTCCCAGTGGACATAGGCTTCCTATGTGTTAAAGCTCCCCTGACAGCTGCCATGCTCTGAGACATGATCAGAGGCACACACTGTATAACCTTGCATGAATAAAACAGGCATAAGCCCATGCTGTAGAACCATGATGGAGTCTAGCATGATGACTGAATTCATAATACTCAAAGCAACCAGTCTTTCACAGACAGTGATATTTTCCATCACAGAACATTATTATAAATATTTACCCAAGTTCCTGACTATAAAAAATAGTGAACAGTATTAATAAATAATAAAATACACTGACCAAGATGCTGGAGGTACTGCAGAGTGCGCTCATATCCATGTAGAGTGGAATCAGGGTA
>Ga0209628_10003106_pt1 | contig 11503 bp, 5 predicted proteins | sample TergutCu122P4_FD_187285 | JGI IMG/M metagenome (GOLD analysis project Ga0209628, IMG submission 187285) | Cubitermes ugandensis P4 segment gut microbial communities from Kakamega Forest, Kenya - Cu122 P4 (SPAdes) (version 2) | ecosystem: Host-associated > Arthropoda: Insects > Digestive system >...
AATCTCTGTTTTCTAGACCTGGAGCCGCTACTTTTTTATTCAAGTGGCTCCTCAGTTGACCTCACGAGGCTTACGAGGCTGAGTAGACCCCGTTCCAGACCCACTACTACTCAGAAAAATCTGGTAGCGCCGGGAATCGAACCCGAGACCTCTGTATCTGTAGCCAGAAACTCTGACCACTAGACCACAGAGGCGGTCAAGGGAAAGAATACTAGTTTTATAAAATACCAACGAGATGCAACTTATTCTGTATTTTTGGTTTATTTTTTACAACTCTACATGTTTCGTATGAACATAAAAAAAAAAGATAGGAAAGAGTCGAAATTGTGCAGTGCAACAAATACTGGGAGGCTCGTTGCATCATACAAATGTCTGGCTGTGTACAACGTCTTTAGCTGTATGGAAAGATTTATTACACGAGTATATGCAAGTTTGTTCTTCGAAAATCGACAAATTTAAACGTCATAAACCGGATCACGCCTCAAAAACATTTGTAACGCAGTGCATTTCCATCACTACGGCAGAAAAAGCTCGTACCCATGCCTTCTGCCTAGCATCCTCCTTCCTTGTGACAATTTCGAGAAATTCAGAGAAATAAACGTCGTACATGTGCCTTCCCCATATCACGAAACTCTCACCAATGAGGTCCGGTTTCAATTGTAGGCAGGTTTATGTGGGATTTGTGGTGGACAAAGTGACAGCGGGGCAGTAATTTTTTTCGAGTACTTCGATTCTTCCCTGCCTGTGTCATTCCACCAACGTGGCGTGTTCATGTTCCGTTCACCTGTCGCTGTCGCTATACAACCTTGGCAAAAGACATCGTCCTTAAATAAGACTCCCTTACCCTCATACATCCTTTAAGAAGCGTCTGACGGAAAACAGTATTACCTCTTCCGAATTTCACAAACACGAAACACCGCTCCACTTCGCAAGGTCTGAGTACAGACTTCGGAGAGGAGTTGTGGTCTCTGGTTCGCATCCTACATGTTCCAGCAGAGCAAGTAGAATCAATAAAAAACCAACCATAAATTCCTTAACATGCTGACATATGGCGAACACAGGTAGACCGCCAACCCCTTGCCAGATCCAGCTAATGGTGTGCCTTTTAGCACAACAGACAAAAAATATTTGGAAACAGTTATACCAGATAAAGTGGTCTTGCCTTCTAGGGTTGTTATGCCTGAGGAGGTTTTGTTGGACATTAATTTTTTGCGAGTTAGTTATACTCCCATATTGCGGTTTTACGTTTTTGTGGGGGTCACACACACACACAAACACACACATACACAAACACACACAAAAACACACACACACACACACACACAAACACACACATACATACACACACACACACACACACACACACACACACACAAACACACACATACATACACACACACACACACACACACACACACACACAAGTAACATTTGCAAGTGCATGTCATTTTAAAGAACATCACTTCAAGACAGAAATAGAACCGTCTCCCAAAATGTGTAGGAAGATATTCCTCAGTCAGTGAGCAGTGTCCTAGATCTAAGGAATCAGTCATTGTTGTAGTCCTTTAGAGACACGCATTCATTTATTAATCTTATTTACGTCACTTTTTCAAGTGTTCATTCTATAATCATACATTTTTTTTTGTATATTGCTGTTTTAGACAGGTTGAATAAGCCCCAAGGTATCCTGATAATTTTCACACTATTCCAACGTTTCTGTAATTCGGTTTCAAAACGGTACATGTAAATATGTGCCAAAACCATTTCCGCTTCTTGCAATTTGCCATATGATCATTTCATTCGAATGGATTCGACAGCGCCTGAAGTCGACAAGAGTGTCATTAAACAACATATAAACTCACCACGTTTTTCTTAACGCTGTACATGCTATGATAAATTATTACTCAGAAAAATTTACTGCTCTTACGAACACTTTTTGTGTACGTTCTTCTGTGGTATGACTACGCGTCACAGCATTTGTTCCAGACGTTTCGAGACTACTATGTTGTTTTGAAATATCGGGAACCAATTAAGTAGTGTCAGTCTTGAGATGCATCATGAGCTACGCAAACTTCCTTCGGCTCACAGAGAAGTATCACATTTAACAGACGAGTAGTTAAGTACTTTCAGTATTCAGTTGTTACAATTGAAGAAACTACATCTTGAATTTGATTTCTTTTTCTCGTCTTCAATGCGAGAATTATCCCTACATTTTATCTTTTTAACGTGTTCCACGAGTAAAAAATAGCATGGGTTTAGAACTGGCGAACTAGCAGGCCAAAATCACCTGCCTATTATTCTTTCACCCAAAAGAATTTCCAAACAATGCATGGAATAGTTTGCAGTGTGAGCTGTTGAACTTTACTGTTGAAAAAGCAGTTGTAATCCATCAGACAATAAAAATCTATCAAAATGTGCATCGGTGTAAATTTATGGTCTCAGGAAAATTTCCAATCCTAGCTGCACGCACAGCACACCACACACTATGTAACGACATTTTATAAAAAAAAAACTGATTTTGAACGTTCACGTATCTAATGAGATAAAACCAAGCTTCATAGCTAAGGAAAACGAATGCACCCAAAGAAATTACCATTTCGCAAAATCCATTCTTGCATCACAATGTGTACACTGCAAGTGTCTTGTACGGGTGCAGGGAGCACTTCTCTTCTGCGTGTTCTCTTACTGTTCGGAATGGAAAATATTGTTCGAAACCTTGTTACTTATTTACAAATAGTTGTCCGAATCCCCGCTTCTTTTAGCAACGAAATGTAAACTCAGCCCATATACACCTATTATACCGAATGCGCATAACTTTAACAAACTACTCATACACTTTTCGAAACGCAGTATGTAGTTTGAAAATGAGTGCACTTGTGTGTATTGCAATCGAGTCGACGGGAAGTAACTCGAGATATTTTTCAGGTAAAATTTCCCTGTATTTAGACACGTTGGAGTGAGCGTGTTTTATCATCCGTGATCCCGGCGTAGCTAATCTGTGATATTGTCCACGGTGCAGCATGAATTGCGATTAATGTGTATTCGACGCGTTCAAATATCTATAAATATCACGGATGAGAGCTGTACGTTTGTAGATGACTTGTATATAAGTTCTGTTTAGACATGTGACTTAGGCAATCGGTTAGTTGAATGAGGGCAGTAGGCAAGTGTAGGCTGGTGGGGTGTCGTTAACCTTGTGCTGGAAGACTAAAATAAAGCAGTACGTTATATAAGGAATTAAAATAATAAGTAGAATGGCAACAGCTGATGAAAAGGAGATGGAACTTATTAGACAGTTTAAGCTGTACATGAGTGATCCTGAAAATGTAATATTGGCAGCAAACAGCGTGTTTGAAAAACTTGTTGATGATGTAATTCTTGGAGTTGTTTTTGAGGTCCATCATGCAGCTAAAGCGGGTTTATTTGACTTAGAAGACGGAGTTCAGGAAGAAAACACAAATTGTGAAATAGTCGACGGCCCTGATGTGGATATATTTGGTCAGCAACCAATTAAAAAAGCACAAGAATGCATTTGTTACTGTCCTACGTGTAAACATAGCTTAGCTGCTTCCCGTTTTGCACCGCATTTAGCAAAATGCATGGGAATGGGTCGGAACAGTTCACGAATTGCAAGCCGCAGGATTGCAAACAACAGTAAGGAAAGTGTAGCGTACAGTGGAATGATGAGCGATGATGAAGATGATGCTGACTGGACTGCAACCCCAGACCGGCGGAGAAAGAAACGAGATCGGAATGGAACACGACGTTCAAAGACTCAGAAAACGGTACGCAATGGTGATGTGAGTGGTGAGAGTAATGTTAGTTCTGAGGTTAGTTCATCTAACATAAACCCTTCAAACATGAATTATGATGCTATGACATACGATGAGAAGAAAAATCTTCTAATGCAAATCTGTGGTGTTATATCCGAACATACGAGAAGGCTGTGTACACGTTCCATGAGATGCCCTCAGCATTCAGATGAGCAGCGGCGTGCTGTGAGGGCATCGCTTCTAAGTTCTCAGCTGTCTGAGGTGAATGCAACGCCTGATATTATACAAGTCGATGTGGACACATATGAAGAAGGTGATGGTCAGAGCATGCGAGAATCACTAGGCCGTAGTTGGGAGCAAGAACATTCAAACACATCTTCACCAGCTGATTCTGCTTCCACTAGTTCATCTTCATCCAAGAAGAGAGAGAAACTTCCAAAATCCAAGAGCAAAAACTCTTCAAAGAACCACAAAAACTCACCAAATTTTCCAAACAGCAACCATCATTCACAAGGGGATTAATGTTGAACGATAATAGGCACATTCTAAACATTTGTTGTTTAATTTACTTTTGATATTCAATACTGCATCTAGCGACTGAATGTCACATTTGTTTAAATTGTGCTGTAGGAAATGTGAACATTGCTGAATATTGGTTGCTATAGCATGTAGGCCTGTATAAGGTAGTCTTGAGATAGTATTCAAATTCTTTTGCTGAAACATTAAAAGAGTGTTTTGATACTAGTAAATATTGTACTGTGTAGGTGGACCACTGTTTGTCAGTACTGAGGTAGATGACTAACCCTCTTTCTTCAGCAAGAATAGTATTGCAAAATTAGAAGCCTCATTCATTCAGTATTCTGTCTGACGACAGGTCCAAAGCCTCCTCCAAAACGATGCCTCCATATAGTGCGATTCAGAGCCTCCTCCTTCAAATGAGAAGCCTACTGGGTTATTTTAATCTGCCAATGAAACATTGTTACAGAGGTCTGAGAAGTGGGCAAGAAGGTTGTATGGATGGTTTTATTAATAATGATATATTCAGAACCTAAAATTTACCGTATGTTATATGCAGCCAACTTACCACTTTGAAACAAGATGTGGGTGAGGATATATATTCAGTGTTAAATATTTCTTTCTATACCTTTTTTCAGAAAACTTCATTGTCGTCTGAACAGTGCTATGTCTTTTTAAGGAAAGCAATTGAAACATGTGGGGTTTTCTTGGTTACACACAGAGAAAGTTATTTATTTAAAAAAAATAAAATAAAAGGCATCTTCAAAACCTGTAACTGTTATTTATTAATTGGAGCTGTTTTACAATTAAAATGCCTGCCACAAACCTAAATTCTGGTGTCAGTTGTAGGTAATATTTTGTTGTTTCATTTAGGTACACGTGTAATGAAAGAGGTTGTCTTAATGTTGTTTTTCTATTGTTTAAAAAATGGACTTTACTGTAATTTATGGAGTTTGATATGACACAACATAACTTTCACACTCCATTTGAATACAATGTGGACTGAGTAAATAAGAGGGTCAGAAAGGTATCTGGTTCGATAGATGTATAGCATTTATATTAATGACATCAGGTTTTGTACAACCCTTTTCTGTATAAATAATGAAGTTGTTTGATATTATTTATTTTAATTGTGGAATGTAACAAACATTTTTATAATACACATAAATTCACATTCTCTAAACCAGTGAATGAGAATTCCATGGAAATTTGTTATATTTAATCAATGTGCTAGATGGTTTGGTTTTCAGTACAAAGAAACTGGGATATTTTAAGTCATTGTGCATACCATGGGATGGTGTCATTATGAATTTTTTGCCTCTTCTTCTAGATGCACTTAATAAGCTCCTGAAATTATAATATTTACATACATTTACACATGTAGAAGATCACAAATGATTCATCTTACTTATCTGATTATTATATATGTGCAGGTGGCATTTGTAAACATTAACTAGCAATGTGGTTTTGGTGAGGAAGCCTGAGGGAAGGAGACCGCTGGGGAGACCCAGGTGTAGATGGGAGGATAACATTAAGATGGATCTCCAGAAGTGGGATGTGGGGGTATGGACTGGATTGAGCTGGCTTGGGATAGGGGCAGGTGGCGGGCACTTGTGAATGCGGTAATGAACCTTCGGGTTCCATAAAATGCGTGAAATTTCTTGACTAGCTGCAAACCAGTTAGCTTCTCAAGGACTCTGCTCCATGGAGTAAGTAACTAGCAATGCATGATAAGTTAACAGTTTTCAATAGTGTATGAAAATGAGAGTGGTCACAGATGTAAATTTATGGAGAGTATAAGGACTCTGCCCTGCTTGGACAGAAAGCATTTGGGTGTGAAAATCTTAGTCACAAGACATTTTCTGGAATATATCCACCACAAATCGTATATGTGGAGATAGGATTCCGTGTGATCCAAATTAATGAAACTGAACAGCGGAGTGAGAATTATGTAGTACTGTGTAAATATACTATACATGAGAAACTGTAATAAATGTAAATTATATTTAGGCAGTCCCTATTGTGCAGTGTTTTAGTCTACTGTTGTTCCTAGGAAGTAGAAGTATAGGCTTTTGAGAGCTCTATGCTGTATGTTCTCATTTCAACTTTCCTGCAGTCAGTAATCACATGATGGGCTCATAAGGCAGGAGCAACACTATGTCCCTTACCTGTAGACCCTGAACTGATGGTAAATGACTTTGGAATAATAACTTTTGTTAGGGTACTATTTTTGTTGAATGTAAAATGCAGGAGTGGCCATGATAAGCTTTCAACTAGCTTTCACTTTGATGGCAATAATTAATGAACTCTAGCAGCTAAGCATGTGAAATCTGGTACAGGGATAGAGCATAAATGTACCTACACATTACACATTCAGATTCTGTACTTATGTAGTAGGTTCTTCAGAAAAGTAAAATAAAATAATAATACTAACATGTGTAGAACTAAAAATGTAAATAATAGAAAGTAAGTTTTGAGTTATGCTCAGAACATGTTTCTTCCAGCGGTATGTGACAGTATGCTGTACTAGCATTTTTTGTTTGTTTGTAAGAACATGGGTTATCAACATTAAATTTACATGGAAAATACATACAATACACAACAGAAATGATGCAGTTCTTCTTCTTCGGGAATCCAATTATATGCACCTGAAAATTTGTGCATATAATCCCATGCTCACCTGGTACGTAACAACCACCATGGGACCTTAAAAAGACAATAGTGGGTTACATGCACTGAACATGAACGGCAAAACATGGACCCATTCAAGTGTACATGTCACTGTGGCATGGCATGTTGTCAGGTTGCAGATGGCTTGCAGGGAGGTCCTCCAGCATGGGGTGGAGCAAGGAGCTACTTACAAAATGTTAGACAGGACCTTGGACATGGAGAGGATAATAAAGCAGACTAAGAAAATTGCTTAATGAGGAGAATCATGATTTGTACTTCTAAGACTGGTAGAAGAAACCATGCGGAATGAAATGACAAGGCTTGGGGTTTATACTGGGGACAAATGAACTACACACAAGGTTTTGGTGGGGAAGCCTTCAAGGAGAGAGAAGGTTCAGTATTCTACCACTCATTGAATTTACCTTATTAGATAGTTTAGTTGCTTTAGTAATAAGGGTAGGGCATGTTTTTTGCATCATTCACCTAACCACATGAAGGTTTAAGACGAACAAAAAGAATAAATAATCTGACTCGGTGATGAAGCCACTGAAATTTATACCATGCTTTCAGAAATGATTACCTCCCCTCCAGCCTAAACCTTTCAAAAACATCTACGTATATGACCGCTAGTTTCAGCATTTCCTTTCTGTTTCATGGCAAGATCTTGGGAGAATTACACTACCAGGTGTTTCGACTGTACCAAATATGGATCCAAGTCACTAAAACATTGTTTTATTGTTATGTTTAGACAGTGAAATTCCAAGGACCCAGTGAAGGAAACAAATGGAGAGATGTCTATGACGTTCCACACATTCATGAATGAATGAATGAATGAATGAATGAATTCAGTTTCATCACATATCTTCCAAAGAACTAATAATGTAAATATTAGACATGTACATATCAAAAGATACCTCTTGAATCCGAGTGGGTGAGGATGGTGAAAGAAACCAACTCCCAAGACAGCTAAGATGCAGAATTTTATTTGTTTTCTAATGCATAGTTTCACCCAAATTTTAAACAGATCAATATGAATCAAAACTGAAGTTGACCGACATAATATCACAATCCACCAAATGAATGTTTGTGATGACACTAGCAGAACCTCTGATAAGGTATTTCTATTACTTGTGGACAGACAGCCAGAAAGAAAATATTACATCAGCTAGGGCTAGTCTGTATTCACTTCAAGATTTATCTTTAGTTCATTTCTTCAGAAGCATGTCAAGGACAACTTTAGTTTATTATAATCATGTTATTTTATGTCCACATATACATGGCCTTTATAAAGACACATGAGACCAAGGAACTGGCATAAGGTAATACTGACAGTGAAGCAGTTTCCACCCCAATTTATCCCATGTCTGCAATCACTGTATGACCAAAATTAGTACTACTGTAGTTTCTCTCTCCTGCACTGTGTATTGTCTAGTATGGTGCTGGGGTAGGACCGCTGACCCAGTCCACAACAGCCTTGTTACACCAGACATAGCATCCACGAGGTGACTTCACACCTGGTGGGAGGAGCGCCAGATAGAGAGGTGCTTCTGCTCCTACAGACACAAATGAAACAGTTCTCATTAGTCCTATTTCTCAGAAATTTTTAATCTACTCATAGGCATCACTATAATGTGAAAAAATGTAAAATCAGAAAACAAAATTTATCTTTAATTTACCTTGTTCTATAGTTAGAGGTCCTTTGTGGTTTGTCATGTCAGTATCCACATATCCAGGATGAACAGAATTCACTACTAGATCCTCACGAGGATCAGCATCAAATGCACGTTGCTGTATAAAGCTTAGAGCACTAACTCCTACCTTTGACACTGAGTATGCTGAATTAGGCCAGCCTTCAGCTTCGTGATTTCCTAATTTGGCAGCTCTGAAAGCAAGTGAAAAATATTCTGCATAAGCCATCTTGTCATCCAGTGTTCTGTGTTTCTCCATTTCTAGCCTGTTTGGTAGTTGAATGTAATCAGTTCCTGTCACGTGAATGCAATCTATGGCCTCTACTGTTCTTTTGCTGGGCAACTATTTAATGTACAAAGTTAGCACTATGCAGTGACATAGCGGTGAACTGTTATACATAAAAGCAAGTGTCATTTCAGTACAGGTAATTTTAAAATAACCTGAACAAAGAACATACATGTTCATTCTTTTGTCAGTTTGTTGAAATACATTCATACAACAATCATAATAAAAAATTTAAATATTTCAGAAAATTTACTTCAAGGAAAACATTTTACTTTAAGGAGAATGTTAGTGAAGGACTGGTATTTTTGCTATTACTTTTCCAGACAGCACTTCCATGAATTTAACTTATGTATTATGGGTCAATCAAACTTGACTGTAGGGACTTGCATTGCAAAAAACCACAATGTACACTTATTCCTGCACCTGAACAACTTTGTTTTCACAAATGACATTTTGGTAACTCATTTTCTGTTGCATATGTTTAGCATGTGGTGTGTACAAAATACCCCTACCTCTTGCCACACAAACAAGTTCAGCACAAGGCCAATACACAATTATGTTTAGAAAGAGTTCTCTCTAATTTCAATGATTATGAGGTCACAAATTTGCTGCTACATAAAGAAATATAAATACATAATCTGAACTGTACAATTTATTGCAGCAACATTACCTCTTCCATAAAACTAAAGCTCTCTAAATACCTGCAGATTCAGTATTTTCACTTATAATTCAACATATATTTCAATCAGAAGTTTTGCTCTGAATATGGTAAAACATGTTCACAACAGTTGTTCTTTTCATTTTGAAGCACCTGTACACGCCCATAATTCACAAAACCAGTATTAAATTTTCTCTAGCACTTCTCATGCACCTACATGTGCTCTCTCATGCACGCATACACACACACACACACACACACTTGGTATTATTGGATTCATTAACTCGTGTTTAACATGGCAGAGTCATGCCACCTCACACATTTAATAATGAAGGTGAAGGTAAGTATGCATGTCACCTGTTGCTAAAATGTGCTCTCACCTAAGACCTGCCTGACTGTGTTGCATGTATTTAAGATTACAGACCTTTGTATGGTCATGTACACGAAAAACGTTATGTCTAGTTGCTTGACATCATGCAGTGTGTGAAGAATGACTCCTGACCTTGATCTCCAGGCCTTTGTACTTGCTTAGTTTTTTTGTTTTCTTTTGTGTTAACATTTGAATCATCTGGTATGGCTATATCAGTCAGCAGGCAAGTATTATCTTTTTTGTCATGCACTACTCTTTATCAGGTTGGTCTGCTAGTATTATTTGATCTATGAGAACTGGTACATCCCACATAACAGTGGTATTGTTGAAATTTATGGCCATTTCAGGTATATGTTCATACTACTGGTCAGTAACCTGTAACCCCACATGTTTACATATCCAGTGGATGTAACCAGCCATCTTATTGAGTCTATTGGTGTATTCAGATGGCACAAGTGTTGTGCATTCTGCAACAATATGCTTCATGTGTTCTTCTGCCTTATAGCATATTATGAATTTACCATCCATTGGTAGCTTCATGACGTTCCTCTGATGATAACACATGTTGAGTGCTTGATCTTGGGCTGCTATTATTAAACTCACCCTTTTCTCCCTTCAGGCCTGAGCTACATAATCATGCCAGGGATGTTTCTTTATCGAATGATGGTCTTTCAATGCCCGAGTAGAATTGTCCATGCATTGGTTTCCTCTTGAATTCTTCTATCTTCTCATTTTCAATGCTGAACTTAGTTGATTCTCGATATTTTGGGTAGCAGTTTCTTGTGTTATATATTCTTGGTTTGTTAGATTAGCTGCTTTTTTCAGAGAGTATTTGGTTTTCCCAGTCTCATAATCTTGCACAAATTTGGTAAGCCTATCTTGTCCTTGCTTAATGTACTCGCTGAGACCAACAATATCAGCATTATACGCGGATGCCAGTTTGACTAATCCATGTCCACCATCTTGTCTTTTGATATAGAATCTATTAACATCTACCTTCAGATGGTGGATTCCTTCAATAGCTACAAGCTTTCTCGTATTTCGATCCATCCTCTCATATAGTTTTCTTAATCAGTTGGCAACTCTGAAGCTGTAAATTAGACTGGTACAGCTAGGTGTTGATCGCAGTGACCTTGTTCTTCAAGTTTAAGTCTGTCTTGAGAATTTGCCTGACACTACTACTGCTACTGCTTCTACTACTACTACTACTACTACTACTACTACTACTACTACTACTAAAAAGTGAATGAGTTTAATGGTTGTCATAGTGGTGCATATTATGTTTACAGTCTCCTGGGATGTGATGCCATGCAGTATGGTAGAGAGGTTTCAGGAAACATGCCTTCATCTTCAACCTGATGATGGAGGCAGCACATTCCATTCAAACCACAGGTACCTAAGTACCAGACTGCATTGTATCATACCCACTAAGACTGCAATTTTAAGAGAAACACACACTACTTACAATACAATGCAACATACAAAGACTCCAAGAACCTACTGCAATAAAGATGAACTGTAAGAGTTAGAAAACAAGGCAAC
>Ga0209628_10003107_pt1 | contig 11503 bp, 7 predicted proteins | sample TergutCu122P4_FD_187285 | JGI IMG/M metagenome (GOLD analysis project Ga0209628, IMG submission 187285) | Cubitermes ugandensis P4 segment gut microbial communities from Kakamega Forest, Kenya - Cu122 P4 (SPAdes) (version 2) | ecosystem: Host-associated > Arthropoda: Insects > Digestive system >...
AGCGTGTAATTGTGCGCCAGGGGCAGGATGGCGAGCAGGACCGTTTCTTCACTGAAGCCGCCGATGCGCCCGCTTTGCCTGAAGTTGTAAACGTAATCATTGTGCGTGCGCGGAATGAGTTTGGGCAGCGCCGTCGTGCCGCCCGAGAGCAGCATCAGCGCGACATCGGTGGCTTCGATGGTGAGGTTGACGATGGCATCGAGATCGGCGGGCTGAGCCGGTTGATCCGTCAGCGCGGTGAGCGATTGCTGGCCCGCGAGCGCCTCGCCTAGGACGAAGACATGCTGCAATGTGGGCGCGCCGGCGCGCACCTGTTCGGCCATTGGCCGGAAATCGAACTCACCGATTTTCTGCGGAACGAACAGCGCCTTGGCGCCGCCGAAGCGGGCAAAATGCAGCAGTTCGGTTTCGCGGTGAGGCGGCAGCGCCATGATCGGAATGACGCCGATCCGCAACAAGGCGAGGAAAACCTCGAAGAAGGCGATGCTGTTGGGTAGTTGGAAGACGACGCGGTCGTTTTTGGCCAGCCCGAGGCGGTGGAAATGCGACGCCATGCGCCGGCTCTGCTCGGTCAGTTCTCTGGCCGTGATGCGCTTTTCAGCCTCGCAAAGGATGATTCTGTCCGGGTGTGCCTGCGCCAATTGATCGAAGACCATCGAGATAGTCTGATCCTGCCAATAGCCTTTGGCGCGGTATGTTGCCGCCGCCGCTTCCGGCCACGGCGTGCATCCTGTCAGCATGGTGGTTCCTCCGGTCATTTTCAGTGCATGACGTTCACGAAAACAGATCAGCCCATTTCTCCTTGACTGCCTGTATCAGGGCCGGACTGGCCTCAGCAACCGGCGCGAAAGTGCGCAGCCGGTCGAAAGGCCGGCAAGCGTTGATGATAACCCGGTTGTTCCAGAGGCGGCCATGCTCCTTGTCATCCGCCGTCAGCAGCGGGTCGAGCGGATTGTCCCAGCCTTGATTGATGATGGAGAAATCCTTCGCCGGATCCGAGCGGGTGCTGAGCGCCCAGATGACCTCATCATTGTTGGAGGGGTCGATGTCCTCATCAACCACGATCGCGTATCTTGCCATCAGGCCGCCCGCCTGGCAGTTGCAGGCAACGGCGGCTGCCTGCGTGGCGTGTCCGGCGTATTTCTGGCTGATGCTGGTGACAATCCACATGCGGCTGCCGCCGGCTTCCGAAACCCACACGCTCTTTACCGCCGGGACGCCGGCGCGTCGCATGGCCTCCTTGATGGCGGCGGAACGCATGACGCTGAACTGGTACGAAAAATCGTTTGGCGGCCGGCACGGCGGCGAGCCGAGCAGAATCGCGTTGTTGCGATAGTAGAGCGCCTTGATGCGGACCACAGGCTCCGGCTTCTGTCCGCCGGCGTAATAGCCGGTGAACTCGCCGAACGGCCCCTCGGTCATTTTGTCATCGGGATAGGCCAGCCCTTCAATGACAATTTCCGCATCGGCAGGAATCGGCAGGCCGGTGACCGGCCCCTTGATGACCGGAACGCGCTGTCCCGCGACCGCGCCGATCCAGGAAAACTCATCGACGCCGGCGGGCACATCGGACGATCCCATCAAGAGAAACAGCGGATGCGCGCCGAAGCACATCACGACAGGGCAGGGCTTGCCCTGCGCCCAATACTTCATGCGGATGATGTGTCCATGATGGCCCGGCGAAATGTAGTTGCCGACGACGTTCTTGCCGAGCAGTTGATTGCGGTAGGTGCCCACATTGGTCCAGCCGGTCTCGGGGTCCTGGTGGATCTGGAAGCAGCCTGTGCCGATGAACGGGCCGCCGTCCAGTTCATGCCATATGGGCGTCGGGAAAATATTGAGATCAATGTCCTCTCCCGTCCGCTGGTTTTCCATCACCGGCCCGGTGGCAACGTATTCGACTGGAAAATCGTGCGCATGCGCTTCGATAGACTGGAGATAACTTGCGACCTTGTCGACAACCTGCTGATTGTCGCGCATGCCCTCGAAACCCAGGGTCAGGCCGAGCGTGACGGCATTGAGCATCGAGCCGGTCATCAACCGGAAACCGTTGTCTTGGCTGCCGACTGAATGGTTGAACAACAATGCCGGACCGCCACGCTTGGCATTCAAATCCGTTATGGCGCCGATCTCAAACTTGAGATCGGCGCCGTTGACTTCCTTCAACTGCCCCATCATCCGCGCCTGGTTCATCCAGGCACGCAGATCGAATGCGCCAGAGGCGGGCGCCGGACGTTTTTCATTCATTCCCTGATCTCCTTTGTTCAAAGCCTATTCCAATCGCGCAGCTTGGCCGTGCGCCGAGCAGCAAATGCCGATAGGGGCCGTCCTGTGGCGCCAGACTTTTCATGCGATTGCCTTGACCGATGGGCGCGCGCGCAGCAAACGGATTTCCCTGTTTTTGAAACATCAATGCGCTGCGCCGGCAATCCCATAGGCATGGCCGATCTGTTTGTATTCGAGAAACATATCAAGAGACCCGAGGCCGCCCATGCGCCCAAGTCCGCTGTGCTTGACGCCGCCGATCTCGAACTGCGCGCCGTAATTGATCCACTCATTGATCGAAACCAATCCGGTCTCCAATTGGCGGGCGACGCGCATCGGCCGATCGATATCCCTGCTCCAGATGCTGCTGCTGAGTCCATAGACGCTATCGTTGGCAAGCGCAACCGCCTGCGCCTCGGTATCGAAAACCTGAAGGGTTTGCACCGGTCCAAAGACTTCTTCCTGCGCAATCCGCATCTTCGGATCTTCAATTTCAAGAAGGGTGGGCCGATAAAAAGCGCCGCTTGAAAGCGCGCCTTCAGTCACCGGCCCGCCGCGAACAATGACTTTGGCGCCCGCCGCGATGGCCTCCTGCACCATGTGATCCACCCGCTCAACATTACGCTTGTCGATCAGCGGCCCCATTTCGCTGGCCGGATCGCAAGCAGGCCCGACCTTGACCGCTTTCAACCGGGCGGCGAGACCTTCGCGCAGCGAAGCCGCGATGCCGCGCTGGGCAAGCAAGCGTCCTGCCGCCATGCAGAACTGGCCGGTGAACGTTGTCGATGATTTCTCAATCCTGGGCAGCGCGGCGGAAAGGTCGGCGTCATCGAAAATAAGATGCGGGCTTTTGCCGCCCAGTTCGAGGCCGAGCCGCTTGAAGTGCGCCGCTGCCGTCTGGGCAATGACGCGGCCGATGGCCGTACTGCCGGTAAAGCTGAGCGCCGGCACACAGGGCGATGCCACCAGATGCTTCGCGCCTTCAGCGCCGCTTTCAACAAATATATTGACAGCGCCTTGGGGAATCTCCCGAATCTCGGCAATGATTTCCGCCATCATGGTCGACACCAGCGCCGCTTGAGAAGGCATTTTGACGACCGCAGTCGTCCCTGCCGCCAACCCCGGCGCAAGGGAACGGATGAAGAGGACGGCAGGCGAATTCCACGGAATGATATGTCCCGCAACGCCGATCGGCTCACGCAAAACCATCGACATCGAACCCGGTTTGGCCTCCAGTACACGGCCGAATGTTTGCATCGCAAGACCTGCCTGAAAGCGCAGCGTTCGCAACAGCAGGGCAATTTCAAAACGCGCTTCTGCGGCTATCTTTCCATTTTCGAGGCTTAATAGCGCCGCCAGATCGTCCCCTCTTTTCTCGAAGGCGTCCGCCAGGCGCGCCAATGCAACTGATCTCCTGACCGCATCCGATTTCCATTCTGTTTCCGCGAACACGCGCTTTGCCGCAGCCACGGCGCGCTCGGCCTCGGCGGCGCCGCCGTCGTAAAAGGAGCCGATGGCCTCTCCATTGGCTGGATTGATCGCCGCGCGTTCGGTTCCGCTCGTCAGAAACGCGCCGTCAATCCAGTGTTTACCGCTCTGAACATGTGCCATGTCGTCACCTGTTTCCCCATTTGATATTGCTTGTCAGCGACTCATGGCGCGCTCGTCGCCAATTCCTTGACTGCCCGCTCGGCAAAAGACATGTCCACAAGCTGATCGACGTTGACTTCCTCCTGAAGCAGCCCGCGTTGTTTGAAAAACTCGAAATCCTTCTTCATGCCCGCGATATTCAGTTTTCCATCCGAATTGCAGCCGTAGGGAACCATTGTCTCGATCAAGCGATCATTCAGGTCCGTGAAACTCTTGATGGCGATTTTGACCTTGTCCGCAGCGGGGCCGGGCACCATCTTGCCGTTCTGGTATGCGGAATTGAAGAGACGGCAGCCACGCAGGAACGCTTTCATGAATCCGACGGCCGCTTTGGGCTTTTCTTTCATGAAGGGGCCGCCGTAAATGACGATGCCGAGAACGTCATAGGGATAGATCTGATCGCCAGTGGCAATGCGCACGGCCGAGCCTTGGTTCACCGCAATCGTCGCATAGGGTTCGGTCACAAAAGCCGCATCAATCGCCTTGTTGCCGAACGCAACGGCCAGCTCGGCATGTCCAAGATAGGCCACGTTGACATCATCGAACTTCAGCCCGCCGAGCTTGAGCAGTTCGTTGAGTGTCGACTCGGCCGCGCCGCCCTTGGACTGACTGCCGACTTTCATGCCCTTCAAATCGGCATAGGTCTTGTATTTTCCGCTGTCGACAAGATCCTTGCGCACGAGAAACTCCATGAAGCCGTGGCCCGGCGGCATGGACGCGCGGTCAGAGACAATCTTGAGGTTGACGCCCCGGTTGGCCAGATTCGCCAACCCTGCCGCAACCACACCCGCCGCAACGTCAAGCTGCCCGGTCCCGAGCGGCGCCACCTGCTGCGCGCCCGATTTGAACCGGATCATCTCGACCTTCAGTCCCTCATCCTTGAAATAACCTTCCCTTTCGGCAAGGTACAACGTTGCGTCTCCCATGGTGCCGAGCACGCCAATCTTGATTTCCACAACTTGCTGCGCTGAAGCGGTACCGAAGTTTGCAAGCAAAGCGATTGAAACAATGAGGGCAGCAAATGAAAATCCGCCGCCGCATCGATGTGTTTGCCGTGACATATCTTCCTCCTCCTGGTTTTTATTCCTCCACTACTCTTACCCGCCATCGCTATCGCCATCGTTGACGGCGAAGCGTTTATCAGCGACCAGTCGCCGCCAATTCCTTGACCGCCCGTTCCGCAAAAGACATGTCAATCAACTGATCGACATTGACTTCCCCCTGGAGCAGACCGCGCTGTTTGAAAAACTCGAAATCCTTCTTCATGCCCGCAACATTCAATTTTCCATCCGGGTCGCAGCCATGCGGAACGATGGATTCAATCAAGTGATCGTCCTTCAGGTCCATGAAACTCTTGATTGCGCTCTTGACCTTCTCCGCAGAAGGGCCGGGCACCATCTTTCCGTTCTGATAGGCTGAATTGAAGAGACGACAACCGCGCAAGAACGCTTTCATGAACCCCACGGCCACTTTCGGCTTCTCCTTCATGAAGTGGTCGCTGTAGATGAGAATTCCAAGAACGTCGTTCGGATAGATTTGATCGCCGGTCGCAATCCGCACAGCCGACCCCTGATTGATCGCCATCGTCGCATAGGGTTCGGTCACGAAAGCGGCATCAATCGCCTTGTTGCCGAACGCAATGGCCAACTCGGCGTGTCCGAGATAGCTTATGTTGACGTCATCAAACTTCAGCCCGCCGAGTTTCAGCAGTTCGTTGAGCGTCGACTCGGCCGCCCCGCCCTTCGACTGGCTGCCGAGCTTCATGCCTTTCAGATCGGCATAGGTCTTGTACTTGCCGCTCTCCACAAGATCCTTGCGCACGAGAAATTCCATATAACCGCGACCCGGCGGCATGGATGCGCGGTCCGAAACGATCTTGAAGTTGACGCCCCGGTCAGACAGATTTCCCAACCCTGCGGCAACCACCCCCGCCGCAACATCAAGCTGTCCCGTTCCGAGCGGCGCCACTTGCTGCGCGCCCGATTTGAACCGGATCATCTCGATCTTCAGCCCTTCGTCCTTGAAATACCCCTCCCTTTCGGCGAGGTATAAGGTGACGTCTCCCATCGTGCCAAGGACGCCAACCTTGACCTCCGCAGGCGACTGCGCCGCAGCCGTCCCGGCGTTGGCAAGCAAAGCGATTGAAACGATGAAAGCCAGGGCAATCGCATTGATCGTATAGCTTGGGATGCGCTTGCGAACCCCAACAGCAAAAGTCTGGCGTCGCAGGACGGCTCCATATCCGTCTTTCCTGTGCATGATCTCCTCCTCCTTGTTATTTATCGCGGTCAATACTTTTTACACAAGATCAATACGCTCAATCCTCACCACCAGAATTGCCGGCGATCCGCTGCGCACGGCATGGACACATCGCTGAATGGCCGGGGCGAGATCGTCGGGATCCTCAACGCATTCACCATAGCCGCCGACTGTTTCGGCGAGCTTTTCGTGATGGATCCCGCTACCCAGCACCGCGTGATAATCGCCCATTTGCCTGGCGCAGCCATCGGGCAGCGCGCGCAAGGTGGCGCCCTTGACCGCGCCCCATCCGCCGTTGTCGAGAATAACAGTGAAAACGGGCAATCCATAGCGGCGCTCGGCAAGCATCATGGCCAGGGGATTCGAGAAGACGAAGCTGCCGTCGCCGCTGACATGAACAACCAAACGGTCGGGATGGGCCAGTTTTGCGCCCAATGCCACGCCGCCAATACCCAGCCCGCCGCCGCCATTGGAAAACGCGGTGAGCGGGCGCGTGCGTTCAATCTGCTGCATGACGGGAATGACATTGGTGATGGTTTCGTGCACAAGAATGTCATCCGGCGCCATGACCTTGTTCAACTCGGCAGCGACGAAAGCGGGCGATAGTTGTCCTTTGACGCCGCGGTTCTTTGCCAAAGCGGCCGTCTGCTCACGCAGCATCTGTCGGCGGCGCGTCAACGCCGTCAGCCGCGTTGCGGCTGCGGTGCGGAAACCATCGTCAGCCTCTTTTTTCAGCAGTTCCGCAACGCGCCGCAGCACGGAGGCCGCATCCGCCTGCAAACGCACATCCACCGGAAAATCCCAGATCGGCATATCGCGTTTGAGCGCATCAATGTCGATCAAGGCAAAGCGCGCCTGTGGATTCAGCTTTGCGTATTTCGGCACCCAGGGGACGTCGACATCGACCATCAGCACAAGATCGGCATCCGCCAACTCGGCTCCGGCAACGAAACCGGAAAAGCAGGGTGAATCACGCGGAATATTCACATGAATGGCGTTGGATTCATAAACGCGCATGCCGGCAAGCCTGCTGAGCGCGTCGATGGCATCCAGCGCCTCGGGATTGCGTCCGGCATAGGCCGTGATCAGCACCGGCGCGCGGGCCGCCGAAATCATTCGCGCCAACTGCGACACGGAAGCATCATCCAGACCGGCGGGCGCCAGCGCGCGCTGTCTTGGGGGCGCATGGGCAAGCACCTCGCTTTCCGGCTGCTCCGCCATCAACACTTCGCGCGCCGCTGACAGGAAGACCGGACCCGGCGCGCCGCTGTGCATGACGATATGAGCGCGTGCGACCACGCTTTTGGCAACCATGCCGGAAGGCAAGTCATAGGTCCATTTCGCATAAGGCCGGACAAGCCCGGCCTGGTCGAAAGGCTCTTGCAGGAAGTTTACGAAGGTGTCACGCGATCCGGGTAATTCACCACGCCCGGTAAATGGCGCCTTGCCGGCGAACAGCAGACAGGGCACGCGCGAACGCAGCAGATTGTGCATGCCCATTGCCGCGTTGGCCGTGCCGACATCGACATGCACAAGGACGGCCTGTCCCCTTCCGGTCGCCATCGCATAGCCCATCGCCATGTGCATGGCAAGGTTCTCATGCGCGCACAAAATAACCTCGGGGCCGCGGCGGCCTTCCTGCTTCCAGCGCGCAAGCTCCTCGATGATGGGGACATGATCCGTGCCGAGGTTGCAGAAGAGATACTCGATCCCAACGTCGCAAAACGCTTCGAGAAGGTAATGGGTTGCAGAGTGCTGAGACACGGGCAGGACCTCGTTTTCAGCGCCGCCGGAAACAATGCCTGTACGGTCAGGCTGTTGCGGCGCGACAGTTTATGGTTCAGGCAAATTTTCGCGTATCACGCCGAGGATGCTGGCGCGGCACGGCAATCGTGAGCGGCAGGTAGACGCCCGCCCGCACCGTCGCCAGCTTCATGAAGAAGTCGCCGGCCGCGGAGGCGAGTCCAACAATGGCGATAATCATGGGCGACTCAGGATTGGAACTGCCGATGAGCGCCAGCGGGACAATCAGCCCGACGGCCAATGTGCCGCCATAAAACGCCATGGCGAGACGGCCAACGAGAATATCTTGCGCTGCGCGCCTTGCCGCGGCATTGCCGCCAAATAGCGCCCCGTGAAGTTCAAGAAGAAAAAGGAGCGTGACGACAGCCGTAACGATGACCCAGACTTGCACCAGCCACTGGATAGAGATGCCTTCCTTCATTGCGGCGACCACAAGCAATCCCGCAATCCCGCCCCGGGCGGCGTAGGCGATGTAAAGGACAGGGTGCAAGGACGAGTGCCAGAACGGGATACCCTTTGATGCCGTATAGCAGAAGCCCATGTAACCGATGATGACCAGCGTGCCCAACGCAGCGACGATCTGCGCCAGAAGCAAAACAACGCCATTGATCTGTAGCAGCAGTAGCGCGAGGTAGAGGCCGCCCCCGACGAGAAAAAGCGCCAGTCCGACAAAACCGCGCGACACCCATGACGTGCGCACATGCCGCATCATCTGAAACGCGCGCTCGGGCCGGCCAAGAAACAACAAGTGAACGATGGCGCCCAGAATGGCCAATACGTAAGCCAGGATCAGACCTTCGGTCACATGATAGAAACTGGCGAGCGCCCATGTACCCCCCGCAACGCCAACGACAAAATGCCCGAAAACCATGAGCACGCCCTTGCCGCTCCCCCATTCGCGCTGCGGACGATAATCGCTTTTGAGATCGGCGATGAGTTGATCGTAACGTTTATTTGTCATATCCGCCTCACGCCGGCAAGTAGTAAACATTGGGGCCGCTCCCGAGTTCGGGATGCAGGGTAAAGCCGCCGCGCTCCTTGATGAGCCGCGAGACCTCGCTGTTCGGGTCATCGAGATCACCGAAGATGCGCGCGATGGTCGGGCAATTCGCCACGCAGGCCGGGAGATCTCCGGCACGGACGCGATCACGGCAGAAATTGCACTTCATGACGACGTTACGCTCGTGCCTGGCGGTACGCGAGGCATCGTAAGGCGTGGCGCCTTGCGGAAAATAGGCCGGCGCCTGATCGTTGAAATACCGGTTGGTGTATGGGCACGCCACCATGCAGGAGCGACAGCCCACGCAAAGATTATGGTCGATATCGACGATGCCATCTTCCCATTTGAAGCTGGCGCCGGTCGGACATACATCGACACAAGGCGCTTCGTCGCAGTGATTGCACAGGACGGGCAGCATGATGGCCTGCGCGGTCGGATAGGAACCCTCCTCGTGCTTCAGCACACGGGCGAAATAGACGCCGGGGGGCGTTCCGTTTTCGGCCTTGCAGGCGAGTTGGCAACCATAGCAGCCGATGCAGCGTTTGAGGTCGATGACCATTCCCCATCTCATGTCACACCTCCACACGCATGTCTGACGAAAAGGCGTCAATGGGCACGACGCGGACTTTTGCGCACAGATCGAGATTGTTGTTGACCGGGCTGACATGGTCCCAGTCGATTTCCAGCAACTCATTGAAGAAAACGCCTTTGTCTTTTGCAATCGGCATGCCCTTTGTCCAGTGGCCGGCCATTGCCGCGATCCCGATGCCTTCCGGGTGAATCAGCTCGGTCAGCCTGAGGCGCCCTTTTACTTTCCGTCCCGTTTCGCCCTCAATCCACACCGCCTGGCCCTGGGAGAAGCCGCGTTTGCGCGCTTCAGCGGCATTGATTGCAATCGTGTAAGAGAACGGGTCCATCTTGGCGGCCTCGTCCAGCCACGGGTTCTCCATCGTAAAACTGTTCGTGTGAATGATGTCCCTGTAATAAAAGGCATAGAAATCAAATCCGGTTTTGACGCAAACATGGGATTCACAAGGGAGAAAATTGGGCAAAGGCTCATAATATTCCATCGGAATTTTCAGGCCGCGCGGCTCGGCGATGGATGCGATTTTTTCTCCGATGGGTTTCATGAACTCCCAGTAGATGGGGACGCGGACATCGACGAATGGCCGCCAGTACACCTCTTCCGGCTTCTTTTTCCATTTCTCCATGCCGTGTTCCTTGAACCATTCAAGCCCTTTGTTTTCTCCGAAATTATTTTTCAGTTCCGCGTCGCAGATCTGCTCGAAGGTGTACCGGGTGTCCCCTTCCAGCCGGTAAGGGGCTTGCAGATTCAGCGCCGCGTTGTAGGTGGCGTTCAAGTCGGCGCGCATACCGACGCGATCGGCAATATCCAGCAGCACCGATGCAAAGTGGCGTTGCTCGCCGTCGGGGGGCAGCACCGGCTGGCGGATTGGCCAGCACCATTCGCCCATGCCGCCGGGAAGGCTGAAGATGAACGGGAAATTTGACCGCGAATCCAGCGACTGCAAATAGCTGCAATCGGGCAGCACAATGTCGGCAAAATTCGAGGTCTCCGTCAGGAAAAGGTCCATGGAGACAAAAAACTTCAGTTCGGCCAATCCTTTTGCAACGATGTCCTTGTTGCCAATGCTCATGATGAGATTGGCGCCGAAATTGATCATCGCTTCCGGCCGGTAAGGCATGTCGAACCGGCACCACATTTCCTCGCGGTCGCTGGAATCGAGAAAGGGCGAGGTCATGCCGAGGACAAAAAGATCCTGTAGTCCCAGTTTGGTGGGCAGTTTCGGCTCATCATGGGGGTAGGGGTAGTGATATCCCATCCACATTCCGGTGACCATCAAGCCATCGGGGCCGGAGCTGGGTATGTAGCGCAGTTTTCCTGTTTCAGGGTGGCCGTGGCAAGTGGGATTGAACCCAAGACATCCGCCGACCACGTCCGCGGCGCCGACAAGCTCATTGAGCAGATCAACCGCGTAAAAGTTGTAGACTGAATTCTTATGGCCCTGATTGCCCCGGAACGCAATGGCCGCGACCGGCCGATAGGGCAAGGCCACGCCTTCAACCACAATCGTGCTGCCGATGCGGGCCTCTGTGGCGAACTCTTTTGCAAGCCGCCGCACGGTCGCCGCGGGGATGGTCGAAATTTTCTCGGTCCACTCCGGCGTGAACTGACGCAGATGCTCGGTCAAAACCTGGAACGCCGGGCGGCAAGCGATGCCGTCAACGGTGTAGCTTCCCTGCAATGCCATGTCCGCCGCGGGAACCTCGTTGTAGGGCCGCGCCGCCTGCGCGCGGGTGTCCCACACCAGCGGTTCCTTGCTTTTCGGATCGCGGACGTAAAGCTTGTCGGGGCCAATCAAGTAAGGCGCGTTGGTTTTCGCCTGGAGATAGGGGCCATCGTACATTTCCAGCTCGTTCACCATGACGTTGCACATGCCCAGGGCAAGCGCGGCATCCGTTCCTACCCGGAGCGGCACCCATTCTGTTGCCTTGCCGCCAACG
>Ga0209628_10003108_pt1 | contig 11502 bp, 9 predicted proteins | sample TergutCu122P4_FD_187285 | JGI IMG/M metagenome (GOLD analysis project Ga0209628, IMG submission 187285) | Cubitermes ugandensis P4 segment gut microbial communities from Kakamega Forest, Kenya - Cu122 P4 (SPAdes) (version 2) | ecosystem: Host-associated > Arthropoda: Insects > Digestive system >...
TGCCCAAGCAAAAGGAATTTTTGTGGGGGTTGCCGCTGACTTGCTGGCACTCACCCTTTTAACTCCTCCGGGGGAGTGGGGCGCCGATTGTGTAGTCGGTTCTACCCAACGTTTCGGTATCCCCATGGGATTTGGCGGTCCCTCTGCTGGTTATTTTGCTTGTAAAGAGGATTTTAAACGCCAACTTCCGGGGCGTATTATCGGGGTAACTGTAGATGCACAGGAAAACCGTGCCGTACGTATGGCTTTGCAAACCCGAGAACAACACATCAAACGCGAACGCGCCACTTCAAATATTTGCACGGCTTCGGCGTTGGTGGCAATTATGTCAGGATTTTACGGAATGTGGCACGGCGCCACCGGATTACGCAATAAAGCACTCAAAATTAATGTGCTTGCAGGTGTTTTAGCCACCGAAGCCGAAAAATACGGATACAAACAACACAACAAAACATTTTTCGATACGCTTTGTTTTGAAGCACCACAAGGAGTTAGTGCCGAAGATGTTAAAAAAACAGCATGGGAAAACGAACTCAATTTTTACTATTGGTGCGAAACCTGTTTTTCGTTGTCGTTAGATGAAACGGTAAAATTGGAAGATGTAAACTTGATTCTCTCTGTTTTGGCAAAAGCGGCAGGAAAAGCCTTTTCTCCGTTTATCTGCAAACCATGCGTTCCCGAATTGAATATTCCCAAAGATTTGCAACGTACATCCACGTTTATGCAACAGGATATTTTCACCAAATATCAATCGGAAACAGAGATGATGCGCTATATGAAGAAGTTGGAAGTGAAAGACTTATCGCTCAATCGCGCGATGATTCCGTTGGGCTCGTGCACGATGAAACTGAATGCTGCTGCGGAAATGATGCCGTTAAGTTGGGCGGAAGCCGGTGCGCTTCATCCTTTTGTACCTGAAAATCAAGCACAAGGATACATAGAGATGATTACCGAGATGGACAAATGGTTGCAGGTGGTTACCGGATTCAAAGCAATTTCGTTCCAGCCCAATTCGGGGGCAGCAGGCGAGTACGCCGGTTTGATGGTGATTCGCAATTTTCATATCGCTCAAAACCAAGCACATCGTAATATTTGCTTAATTCCTGCTTCTGCACATGGAACTAATCCTGCATCCGCTGCAAAGGCAGGACTAGAAATAATAGTCATTAAATCAACCTCAGTAGGTGAGATTGATGTGGAAGATTTACGCGCTAAAGCCGAGCAATACAAGGAGAATTTGTCGTGCATTATGATTACGTATCCTTCCACGCACGGCGTATTTGAAGAAGCAATTTTAGAGATTATCCAAATTATTCACAATAATGGCGGCTTGGTGTATATGGATGGCGCCAACATGAACGCGCAGGTGGGGTTAACCTCTCCGGGCGCCATGGGCGCGGATGTGTGCCACTTGAATCTGCACAAAACTTTTGCCATGCCGCACGGCGGTGGCGGTCCGGGCGTGGGTCCTATCGGAGTTGCCGAATTTTTGGTGGATTATTTGCCCAACCACGAACTTGTGAAAGTGGGTGGCGAAAAAGGAAGCCAAATCGCGGCTTCGCCTTACGGCAGCGCGTTTTTATTGCCGATTACTTACGGTTATCTCAAAATGCTGGGTGGCAACGGTTTAACGGAAGCCACCAAAATGGCAATCCTCAACGCCAACTACATGGTAGCGCGTTTGAAAGAGCACTATAAAATCATGTATCTCGGCACGCACGGACGTTGTGCGCACGAGTTTATCCTCGACTGCAACGAATTTGACCGATCTGCCGGCGTACAAGTGATTGATATTGCCAAACGTTTGATGGATTACGGATTTCACGCGCCTACTGTAGCATTCCCCATTCACGGAACCTTGATGGTAGAACCCACTGAAAGCGAACCACTCAGCGAAATTGACAGATTGTGCGATGCCTTCATCTCCATTCGCGAAGAGATTCGGGAAATTGAAGAAGCTAAGGCAGATAAAGTAAACAACGTGATTAAAAATGCGCCCCATACTGCCAAAGTGGTTTGTGCCAACGACTGGAACCGACCCTATTCCCGCGAACAAGCAGCCTACCCCATACCCTACGATGACAAATATTGGCCCACTGTAGGAAAAGTGAACGACGCCCACGGGGACAGGAATTTGGTGTGCTGTGTAGGGTAAATAAAAAAAATAAAAATTAAGAATTAATTTTTCAGGCAATGTAAATACTGCCGGATTGTTTTCTCTAATCCTAAGTATAGAGCGTCGCAAATTAAGGCGTGTCCGATGGAAACTTCCAACAGTTGCGGAATATTTTGTGCAAAATAGGTGAGGTTGTGCAAATTGAGGTCGTGGCCGGCATTAATGCCAAGTTCTTGTTTCACAGCTTCTTCGACAGCAAGCACATAATCTTTAATGGCTGTTTCCGGATTCAAAGAGTAGTTTACGGCATAACTCTCCGTATATAGTTCAATTCTGTCGGTTCCGCAAAGTTTGGCGTTTTTTACCATTTCAATATCGGGATTCACAAAAAGAGAAGTTCTGATTCCTCCATTTTTAAAAACCTGACAAATTTCAAAAAGCATTTTCTGATGCAGTTTGGTATCCCAACCGTTGTTTGAAGTGATGGCATCCGGTGCATCGGGGACTAAAGTTACTTGGTGCGGTTTTACTTCCAATACCAAATCAATAAAATCTTTGGAAGGATACCCTTCAATATTAAATTCTGTGGTAACAATTTGTTTAAGGTTTCGTACATCTTCGTAGCGGATGTGTCGCCCGTCGGGTCTGGGGTGTACGGTAATTCCCTGTGCCCCGAACTTTTCGCAATCTTTGGCAACTTGAAGAAGGTTAGGAAGATTCCCTCCGCGCGCGTTGCGCAAAGTGGCTATTTTGTTGATATTTACGCTGAGTTTTGTCATGTTGTATTTTTTTTGTTTAACTACCCCGCCCTTCGGGCACCCCTTCAAACAATTGAAGGGGAATGTTTGCGCAAAAATAAAAAAATCCTCTTCCATAGAAGAGGATTTTTTTTATAAACAACAAACTAAATTATCTTACGATTAATTTTTGTGAGGTCATAGCGCCGGCAGTTCTTACATTTACGATGTAAACACCAGGGGCTAAGTCAGAAACGTTAAGATTTATATGGTTAGAAACGCCTTTCATTGTAGTAATGGTTTGTCCCATAATATTAGAAATCGTTAAGATATAGGGGCTGCTATTTGCATCAACTAATATCGTAACATTTCCGTTAGTGGGGTTAGGATAGAGTTTTACAGTTGGTGCAACAGGAATAGTTTTAATGCCGACTCCGGGGCCAGGAATTTTTGGTATATCAACAACACAGTTGTCATCAAATTTGAAATTATCTCCTAAGCGATATTCAACAGTTGGGGTTTTGCTTCCTGTAAAATTAGTACCAATAGAGTATGAATAAGTTGTACCCTCTACACAAGTTTCATCTTTAAACCAAAAATGCTTACATTCAGTAGTAACACCCACCGTTCCAATTTCTACGCCGTCACGGTAAACAACAAATTTGTCAATACCCTTACTCTGACAAGGAGCATCCCAAATAATTGTAACCACATCAGCTGAATCGCTAATACCAACGCCGGTGGGTTTTATGGTACATTGGCTTTTATAAATTTTGCTAACATTATTAAATTCGGGGATTTTATTTAAGTCTTGCGTCATTGTCATAACATATATTTCATCTTTTTCCCAAGGCTCAGCTTCAGGGTCATTCGGGAAAGGCGTAGTGCCGTGATAAAACCATTGCAACAAAGCAGAATTGTTTTTTGTATTATAACTCATTGTTGGGTAACCGTTTTCTGTAAGGATCTGTATCCCTGCTTCAATAATACCGGGGTACCATAAAATCCAACCTGCACTGTCGCGGGGCCAATATTGTTCTGTATAATTCGACCAGTCTAACAATAACGTTTCTTCACCATAAGTCATCCAACTTGTATTATTCATTGCATCCCAGGTTCTGCCATAGTCTTTAGAAACAGTAACAAATACTCCTCTACAGAACAAATCATTCGAGCCATCGGTAAAACTAATAGGGTGATCTAAAGGAGATTGGTAAGCAATATATACTTTACCATTTTCAACGTAAAGTCTTGAAAAAGCTGCCCATCCGTTGTCATGGAATTGGTCTCTATCATATCCGGGTCCTTCGTTTGTACAGAAGAAATGAGAGGCACCAATAACACTTGGCAAATCAAAATATCCGGGGTATTCCAAAAAATATTCGATATAAGGTTCATTTTCATCTTCGGGCACATAAGCTTTCATTAAATCATTAGCTATCGTATCCATACTATTGTTCCAATAGCACATTCCAACAGGCCATTTCCAATAGGTACCCAATCCTGTATGATGTAAACCGTTCATTACTACGGCAAAAGCAACGTGCACAATTCCATTTTCATCAATGGTAACAGAAGCTGAACGGGGAAGCAATGTAAATTCGAGTATGGGATCGTCAACGATAGTGTCTAAGAACTTTTTTCCAATATGATAAATATTGTGTTTTTTCCAGGTATTACCATTATCTTTAGATTCTAAATAATATACCATACCATATACGGTAGAAAAAAGAATTACAACATGGCTTCCTTTAGCAGTAACTACGTAGTCATCTCCGGAGAATTTGAATGTTTCATAAGAGTCCAAGAGTCCTATTCCGCCTGATTCGGCTGGTCCGAAATCAACATGGTGATCCCAGGTTTTTCCCCCGTCAGTTGAGCGATAATAGATGGGGTATGTCATATATCCTTTATATCCCCATAATGTATCGTCGGGAAATCTACTTTCAAGATACATAACACTTCCGCCGGGTGCACTTTCGGTAACCGCAAATATGTGCACGGTATCTTCCACTGCAAACATGGAGGGCCACCATAGAGAATTGTATTTTCCTAAACCTCCGTTAGTATAAGATGTTGGTGTGCCGAGATATTGTTGTTCCCAATCTCCCTCTCCCCATTTTGCTCTTGTATGAATATTCAATCCTTGATTAGTACCGATGTTTGGAGAATGGTGAGATACTATAATTTCACCCTCTTTAGTAAATGCGTGTGTACCCCAACCGCTTCTAGCTTTTTCAATTCTACCGGTAGCAGCATCCGGAATAGCGCCCCAAGGATCGCCTGAGTTATCATCAGTTCTGAAGTAATTAATACCCGTTCCTCTGTTGTTGGTCGTTTTTCCAATTATCCATACGGCTGCGGCATCATTAGAATCTTCTCTATAAGAGATAGTATTACGAGCAAAGCCGTTTGTAATGGTGTTGTAAAAAGTTTCTCCGATAGCATACATATTTTCGTCAGCCGGCAATAATGGGCTACTACGAAGAATTGGAGTTGTTTCACCGGATTCAACATATTTGTCAATGGATTTTGTCAAATACTTCACCGGAGCAGTCTTTTGAAGCTTTACAGAACGATCTACTTTTTCTGCAACTTTGGCATACTGTGCTTGTTGTGCCGTCATTGAAACGCAAAAAGCTAATGCCATGATAATTAATAATGTTTTTTTCATAATAAATTGATTTTAATTAATAAATAATGTTATTTTTTGTTTTTTAAAAATTAGAGGCACAAAAATATATTTTTTTTAATACAAAAAAACTCCCGTGTGGCTTTTTTATCGTAAAATTCTAAAATAGAATGGTTTACGAAAGCATTTTTTTATTTATTTACTGATGGAACTCTTTATTTTCAACTTATCATGTTCATTTTTTTGTTGTGTTTTGGCAATTGAAATGCTAACATTGAGGTCAAAGCCAATGAGAATTGCCATACAACTCCAATAGAGCCAAAGCATAATGAGAAGCAACGCCCCGATAGACCCATATACTAAATTGTAGGAAGAAAAGTGTGAAAAATAGTAATTCAATACATATAATAATATAACTAACAAAATAGTGGAGAAAGAAGCTCCGGTGGAGAAAAATTTGAAATGCTTTTTATTGTATGGCGCAAAATAAAATAACGCCGCCAAAAACATATACAGTAAAACAAAAAGTAAAAACCATTTTGAAAAAGCAATGGCATAATGATAAAATGCTGTGGAACCAATGAACGTAATTGTTAAGTAATTCACTAATAATGAAGCGCCGATAAAGATAAAGCAAGCAGCAATAATTACAGATAAAAAAACCAATACCATCGTAAAACTGATGGGAAGCTGTTTGATAACTTTGCGTTGTTCAATATCAAAATAGCTTATGTTTAAAGTGGTTACGATAGAATTTATACTTAAAAAAGTGAGATATATCCCCAACGTGAGCGAAAGATATAAAACCGTTCCGTTTTGGCGCTCAATTAATCCGGTAACAATTCTTGAAACGGCGGGCCACAAATATTCGGGTACAGCCGCTTGCATAAAGTCTAAAAGATAGGTTTGCAGGTTTGGTCCTAAAAACGACAACAAGGCAATGAGTGCCATAAACAACGGAATTAACGCAGTGAAAATATAGTAGGTTAACGCAGCCGCCCTTTGAAAAAAGATGCCTTGCACTAAAGATTCTACAAAGAATTTCATTACATCCCAAAATGGAATTTTTTGAAATCCGGGAAGTACCAATCGTTTCATAAACATAATCGCTTTATGAATAATGGGTCGTTGGGTAAATTTTACCCATTTTCTTCTGACTTTGAAAGAGGTTTGCGGTTGCGACATTATGATGCTGTAAATTTTAAACTTAAATCCAAACTTTTAATGTGATGGGTGAGAGCGCCGATTGAAATGAAATCAACTCCGGTTTCAGCATATTCTTTAATGTTTTCTAAAGTTATTCCGCCGGATGCTTCGGTTTCATATTTTCCGTCAATCCATCGTAATGCTTCTTTTATTTTTTCCGGTGTAAAGTTATCCAACATGATTCTGTCAATTTTTCCGTGTTTTACCACCCGTTCAACTTCTTCAATGGTGCGGGTTTCTATTTCTATTTTCAAATTCAATCCTTTCTTTTCCAAATAATTGTGGGTATTGTCAATGGCTTTTTCGATACCGCCGGCAAAGTCAATGTGATTGTCTTTCAACATAATCATGTCGTATAAACCAAATCTGTGGTTTTCTGAGCCTCCGGTTTTTACAGCATATTTTTCAAGTTCCCGAAGGTTGGGGGTAGTTTTTCGTGTATCCAAGATTTTCGTTTTTGTTTCTTTCACAGCATCAGCGTATTGTTTTGACACCGTGGCAATTCCGCTCATACGTTGCAGAAAATTCAACAACGTTCTTTCTGCGGTAAGCATATTTCGCGCCGAACCTTCCAACTCAAAAACAACCTCTCCAAAAGTAATTTCCTCTCCATCTTTTTTAAAACATTGCATTGAAATAGAGGGGTCAATTTGCCTCAGCACCTCTTTTGCCACCTCAATTCCGGCAATAATGCCGTTTGCTTTTGCCAGCAGTTTCATTTTTCCTTGGGCATTTTCGGGAACAGACGCCAGCGACGAGTGGTCTCCGTTGCCGATATCTTCTTGAAGAGCGTTTTTTATTATTTCGGGAACAGTCATATTTTTAATTTAAGATTAATAAAAACACATCATCTAATCATCTAATCATCTAATCATCACATCACCTAATCACAATCACCTCCTCCGAGTTACTTGCATTCAATTTTCTGTCCATAATATAGAATTTCAATTGGATAGTATCATTGTAAGGTGAATTTTTGTCGTAATAACTTGGAGAAAAAACGATAGAAATTTCTCCATGAATTGATTCTTCGGATAGTTTAGAGAGTCTTGGAATTCGGGCATTAAAGTTAATCGGGATCATTCCTTGTGGAGTTTTTGCAGAATCTTTTTTTACAAAAACCCCGTGTTGTTTTTCGTAATAATCACAGAAAAAATTGTAATGAAAAGGAGATTTGCTATCAAATGGGGGAAAAGTATCATTGTTATTTAAACCGATATTTCCCACTCCATCTTTGAAGTTAAAAGTAAGTTTTCCTTCATATTCATTAAGTTTTTCAAAACTAATATATTTTATTTCAGGAATATCGGAGTACTGCACGGGTTTTTTACAACTCCATAAAAAAACAACGAATAAAAGAATAAAACAGATATTTTTTTTCATGCGGCAAAAATATATTTTTGCGCAAATTTTTTGCAATGTATATTTCCCGCAAACCCGATTGGCTAAAAATAAAAATTGAGAATACTGAAAATTTTGCTTTTGTAAAGAAAATTGTAGCAAAAAATCAATTACATACTATTTGCAGCAGCGGCAAATGTCCTAATCAGTGCGATTGTTGGAGCAGAGGAACCGCCACGTTTATGATTATGGGCGATATTTGCACGAGAAGTTGTAAGTTTTGCGCCACAAAAACAGGAAAACCGTTACCGTTAGATAGCTCCGAACCGGCAAAAGTAGCCGAAAGCGTGTTTTTAATGAAACTGAAACACTGTGTGATAACTTCAGTAGATAGAGACGATTTGCCGGACAAAGGCGCCACCCACTGGGCGGAAACCGTGCACAAAATCAGAGAACGGAATCCGGACTGTGGTATCGAACTTTTAATTCCTGATTATCAAAATGAATTATTAAAAGAAGTCATTGATTCAAAACCGGAGATTATAGGTCATAATTTGGAAACCGTAGAACGATTAACGCCAAGTGTAAGAAGTAAAGCCACTTATAAAAACAGTTTGGAAACATTGCGTCAAATTTCAATTTCGGGTATTTTAACAAAAACCGGAATTATGGTAGGGTTAGGAGAGACCGAAGAGGAGGTTTTTCAAACGTTACATGATGCTCGAAATGCCGGAACTTCTGTTGTTACCATCGGGCAATATTTACAACCTTCAAGAAACAATATTGCTGTTACAGAATATATTACACCGGAACAGTTTGAAAAATACAAGGCTTTTGCTGTGGAATTGGGTTTTAAGCACGTGGAGAGTGCGCCGTTGGTACGGTCTTCTTATAGGTCGGATTTGATAAATGCGCGAGATTCCTCACTGCGTTCGGAATGACATCCTCTTCGTCATTCCGAACGCAGTGAGGAATCTCGTAAAAATAAGGAACGCGGAAGGGGTACCCGAAGGGCGGGGTAGTTTATATAAAAAATATTAAAAATGAAATTCATTGACTGGAAAATTATTGATTATCAAGATGCTTTGAGCAAGCAGGAAAATTTATTTCAGCAAATTATTCAAACAAAAAAAGAAGGAAAAGAGACTCGCTATTTGGAGACTGTTTTTTTATGCGAACATCCTCATGTTTATACTTTAGGAAAAAACGGGGAGGTAAACAATCTTCTCATTAATGAGGAATTTTTAGGGCAGATTGGCGCAACTTTTTATAAAATTGACCGTGGAGGAGATATTACGTATCACGGACCCGGGCAATTGGTAGGCTATCCCATTTTAGATTTGGAAAACAGAGACGGTTCGTTGAAAGGATATATTTACAAAATGGAAGAAGTTATTATTCAAACACTTGCGCATTTTGGGATTTCAAGTGCTCGTTTGGAGGGCGCCACAGGGGTGTGGTTGGATGGCAACACTAAAACAGCACGCAAAATTTGCGCCATCGGAGTACGCGCCTCACGGTTTGTTACCATGCACGGCTTCGCTTTAAATGTGAATACAGATTTAACTTATTTTAACTACATTAATCCTTGCGGGTTTGTGGATAAAGGCGTAACTTCAATGCAAAAAGAACTAAAAAAACAGATTGACATGAACGAGGTGAAAGCAGTTTTTCAAAAAAAATTCCTTTCTTAGTTTCCCACTATCTTTTCCCCTGTTCTTTCAGCAAGTCTCTAATTTCACTCAACAGTTTTTGGTCTTGGGTGGGTTCCGGAGCAACAGGAACTTCCTCTTTTTTGCGCTTCAGTTTGTTCATGGCTTTAATAACCAAAAACATACAAAAAGCGATGATGATGAAATTGAGACAGGCGGTGATAAACTCTCCGTATTTAATGGCAGCCTCAGCCGCAATAATCGTTCCGTTGGCATCCGTTTTGGGTTCGCTCAGCACAATTTTCAGCGAGTTAAAGTCCACACCGGCAGTCAATTTTCCCACCAAAGGCATCACCATCCCTTCAATAAATCTGTTTACAAAAGTGCTAAAAGCAGCCCCCATCACAAAAGCAACCGCCATATCTATGAGGTTGCCTTTCATGGCAAACTCTTTAAACTCTTTCAAAAAGTTCAACTTCAGCATAGTACGTTTTGTTTTGAATAATTTTTTTTTAATCTTTCTTCGCAACCTGAGTAAAACTAACAGGAGTGCCCCATTGCGGAGTGGCTGTATTATTGATGTTTATTGTAAGGTTGTCTCTTTTCCCGGAACCGGAAAATTCAAAACCTTGATGAGTTTGGGGGTGTATCGTGAAATCGTTTCCGTTAACCTCAGCATAAACCTTCAATCCTGTTACCGGAAGGTCTTTACAATTCTTCAAAAAGTCTTTGAAATAGATACCATTAAGAGTCGTCTCAGATTTTTCAACATAAAGAATATACTGGTAACTTGTTGATTCTCCTTCAATTGTGTAATTACAAGTGGTAATGTATTGTCCAACCCATTCGTCACGGTCATCAAGAATATTAACTTTAACCGTATAACTTGCAGTTGTTCCATTTTCAGCAGTAACAGTGTAAACAACAGGATTTGTAAAGTTTTGCGCAATTCCCGAAGCAGGAGTTACGGTCGCTTTTTCAGAAATGGTAATGGTTGGAACCAGCGCCACAACGGTTGTCCCTTTTGCAACATTAACGGTTATGGTCTTTTCAAGTTCGTTAATTGTGCCCGATACAGGAGGGTCAATAAATTTAAAAGAAGTGATTTGTTTTTCGTTTGACTTCGTTGGTCCATTGTTTGACTTCGATTCTTCTTTTTGGCAACCGGTGAAAATTGCAAGACATATTGCAAGACTTACCACGAACATTGCCGCGTTTTTCAAATTGATATTAAAAGTTTTCATAATAAAAAGTTTGGTTAAAAGTTTAAAAAATTATTTTTCGGATAAAATGGGGCTGGGTACAATTGTTTCTTTCTTCAAGACAATATCTTTATCTTTTTCAACTTCAAGTTCTTGAAATACAATTGCTTTGGGCACAATGAAACTTGCGGGGGCTCCCACTAAAGCAAAACCGGAGCGATACGAAGAGAATCCTCCCTCTTTGCCTTTTTGAAGCGTATTATATACTTCTTGTGTATCTGCCACGCCCACAATGCGTTTAAAAGATTTCAAAGATAAATCGGCGATTTTGGCAGAGCGAACCAATTCCTCTTTTCCGTCTTTTACGGATATTCTGTAAACATAGAGCGGTTTGGAAATTCCAAAAGCGCCTGTGTTTGAAGAAGGAACAAAGGCAGAGAGTCCGGGAACACCCGCCATGGGATTTGCCATTTTTTTCACAATGTAAGCATATTCGTAATCTTCTTCTTTGGCAGCGGCAATCAATGCTTCTTTAAGCGCTTTATAACTTTGTGTTTCAGTGCTTGAAAGTTCAATAACTCCTGAACCCAGCGTTCCGGTCAGCGCCCCGTCTGAA
>Ga0209628_10003109_pt1 | contig 11501 bp, 4 predicted proteins | sample TergutCu122P4_FD_187285 | JGI IMG/M metagenome (GOLD analysis project Ga0209628, IMG submission 187285) | Cubitermes ugandensis P4 segment gut microbial communities from Kakamega Forest, Kenya - Cu122 P4 (SPAdes) (version 2) | ecosystem: Host-associated > Arthropoda: Insects > Digestive system >...
GAGATAACGGCCAGCTTGGTCGCGGAACGTCTTCCGGTTCAGACTTATCCATTTCGAAAACTGAAATGTACGCAAATGCATCCCACACCACGGAGCATCTCTCCAACCATTGGAAAGCTCGGATTCTTCTATTTTTCTGAATGGAAAAACTTTCGCCTCAACATCCTTTTGTGCCACATTCCATTTTCTGGACATATCGTAGTGAGAATACCCGCTAAAATTATCATCTTTATTATTGCGTACACACAATGTATTCCCGTAGGTGACCAATACGTCTCCTTTGCGATATATACGGTTCAACCGCGTCAGCACATCGGGGTACGGCAGCCAGTCATCGCCATCCACATGCACCACAACGTCCGCAAGATTCGCCGCCAGCATATCCGTGGCTATTTCGCGTGCGCGCAAGGGGTAAGATTTTTCCTTGGTTTTAATATATCTGAATCGGGCATCATGCAGCCCCAAACGGCGCAGTAAATTCATCGAATCGCTACCATCATGGCAATCATCAATCAAGGTGCAGGTAAAATTCTTATATTGCTGTCCCTTGATGGATAAAAGGCAACGCTCCAGATAGGCCCGCTCGCCAAACGGAACAATCAGGTGAAAGCGGAAAAGCTCATCACGCCTTTGAACTGGCACATAACCACCTGCAATCAGCGACTCAATATAGCTCTTCCGCTCCGCGAAATGGCTGTCTGAATTGGTCTTCCATATGGCATGTGCATCATTTCCATACTCTTTTTTCAGAGATCCGTGCAGGCGCGCGTCAAACACCGGCTGCATCGGCGTAACGCACCGAATGCCGGCGCTTGAAAAGAGGGAGGTTGCCAGTTGAATATCGTCAAAGGTTTTGAAAGAATCTTTATAGCGTATGCTGCTCAGGGCATGTCCAACCCACTCCCGCTTGAAAAGATAGGAATTGCAGACCCAATCACAGTACACATCCGTCTCTGCGCAGGCTATGGTATTATCACCCTCTGGATTTGAGACAGGCTCAACCCATTTGAAGTATCCGCTTTGTCCTTTTGGATTATAAATCCTTCCGCTCGGCCCCACCAATGCATTATAGCAAGAGCATGCGCGAATCGCATTGGCGATCCAGTACTCCCCTGGAATCACATCATCATCGAATACGGATACATATTCCCCTTTGGCAATATAGGCAATTGCCCATCTCGAATAAAGTGAATTGATGTCGCTTCGCATGATCTTGACATCATCGCCACTAATCTTGCGAATCTTGGATTCCGATATATGATTTTCATTCAATATAATAATAACTTCTTCTGGTGGGATGCTTTGTCCTCGCAGTGCAGACAACTGTTCTTGTAAATAGTCATGCCGCTTCCACATTGTAATAATAGCCGACCACGAATTATTTTTCTTGGATGGGGTTTGTGCGGCGTGAGGCAAGGATGGCGTGGCATCGAATTCATTTTTCTGTATAATACCGACACGAATTTTCAATCGCGCTTCTAGCAATTCAATATTTAATTTTGCCGGTGGGAATTTTTTTGCTATTTCAGATCTGCTCTTCCGGATCAGGTCAAGTGCCTCTTGATAACGTCCGGATTTTTCTAGGGCTAAGAGCTCGGATAAGTTATTTGACATTTATAGTTTCCTTTGATCGACTATCCGGAGCAGGTTTTCAGATGAAACAGTTTTGCGCTCGACGTTTGGCGCAAAGCCCTTTCCTGGCGCGAAGTGCAACGCCGCTATCGGGTTGACGCTCATTGTTTGGTGTTTCACTTCAGTTCGCCATCGTGGTCACGATTTTTCTCTGGGGTATAGTGCTGCTCTTGTGCTTCACCACGGAACACGTCCCATCCCAATGCCTCTTGAGGGGCACGATCCCGTTCATTCGATGCGAAGCATTGCAAATATGGATAGCGACGCTCTGGCACGATAGTTACGATTACGGCGGGGTAAGAGTTTGCCCCGGATTGCGCTGCACTTGTCCAAGCTGCCTTGCTAGGATTTTAGCGCAGCAACAAATACAAATTGTCCACAAAATACTAGTTTACGAAAATTTTTTTGTTTTATTGATTTTGATGCTTCGGCCAATTCAATTTCTTGATTAACAGGTGATTCATTGCTGAAATATTGATTAAAGTAAGGGGAACGATTTTCGTATGAACGCCGCATCAATGTAAAACCATCGATGCCTGGCCTAAGATCAAGAAGAGTAAAGCCAGCATCTTCCATAATTTTCTTAAATCCGTAGACAGTAAAATTCCACAAGCTGTAGGAGTGATAGGGCTCAAACTGCGAAGTCTGGCCGATGAAAAGCCCCTCTGGCTTCAATACTCTACTGATTTCTTGCAATATTGGTTCTATTTTACGGACATGCTCTAATACCTGATACGAATAAATCAAGTCAAAGTTTCTATTGGGGAAGGGAAGATGTTCGCCATCATAAGTCACGAATGTTCCATCGGCACGAACTCGACTGGTAACTTCCGGAGAATCCTGAATATCAACTCCAATCCATTCGGCAGCCGGAAGCAATTGAGAGAACAAATCTATGGAACGCCCATTGCCACAACCAAAATCGAGAATTTTACTGGGGTTAAACCCTTTCCTGACACGCTCTTTCAGCACTGCCGGAGCTGTCATTTGATGGCTATGGTCGTCAGGAATGACTGAACTCAAGCATTCCCATAATTGTTTCATATGAAATAATCCGTTTACGTCAATAGAGGAGATCGATCAATCTCATCTCCAGGTCCTATGACCGTGCCGTCTGCGCGGACACCCCATATCCGCCGAAGAACCAACTCTGCAATACCATATTTCTGTTCAATAAATTCGAGGATAGAGCGTATGGCAAGATCGTTGCCGTCACGGAATGCGTTGCCTCGCCAAAGCGCCGTCCCCTGCGAGCCGTCTATGTTGCGATACTCGAATTTGCGTTGCGGCATCCACACCGGGTACCCATTTGCTGTAGTCATGACCTTGAGCCAGAGATCATCTGCGTAAAGACTCGTGGCTTCAATCGCGCTGACATCGAAGGCTTCCGCTGGCACAGATCCAGGTGGATAGAGCACGCCTCCGATACCGGTTGGCAGTAATGCAAAGGTCTCCATTTCGCGAAGATACTGATACTCGTATCCCCAGCTATCATAAGTGCGCAATACACCATTTGGCCTGAAGCGGATGAGATTGGAACGCCCCGCCACGACAGAAAGCGGATGTTCAAGATGGGCTTGATACAGCGTGGCAATCAGGTCCCTATCATACCGCACGTCATCATCTACCGTAACTACAAGAGCATCGGGGAACTCGCGCATCGCGTAAAAGTATTTTTTGTGTGGTGCGAGATCGCCTGCGACCCATCGAATTTCGAACTGCCGGTCAGCAAGTGCGCACAATTCCGCAGGAAGCTCCGCATCCCGCCCAGGAAACTGATCCTCTGATAGCCAAAGGAGTATTCGGTTCGGCTGCTTGGTCTGATGTTTCAGTGACTCGATACACGCGGCGATCGTCGGCATTCTTGGCGGGAAGGAAGTGAGCGAGACTATGATTTCTCGTCTCAGAACCGATACGCTCGGAGCGCTCGCTGAGGAAACGGTTCCAGTCCCGCTTTTCTGCTGACTCAATTTCGTAGGCCCAGCCGCGATGCGCCTTGCAAAGAGATCCCCAAGCTCGCGGCGATGCGCGTTCATACTTGCAAGTCGGTCGTACTTAAGGCGCGACGCCGTCCCCATTGTGCCAAGCTCACTGGGGCTGAGGTCGATCATCCGCATAAAAGCGTCGCGCATCGCGAGAACCTCGCCAGACGGGACGATCCAACCGTTCTCGTCACCTACCATGTACTTTGCGCCGACGTTCTCGGTCACGATGAGCGGCTTGGAGAGCATGGCTCCCTCAAGAGCGACCAGTGAGCACGACTCATCGCGGGAGGCGACAACGACGACATCCATCTGCGAGAGCAATTCGATTTTTTTTCTCTCATCAGCAATAAGGCCATGGTAATGGATTCCTGACTCTCCCTTGATTTGGCCAAATAGGTATGAGGCGAAACTTGTGCCGCTATTAATAAATCCGCCAGCAAAGTGTAACTCGGCGCGAGATTGATAAGTGGCAGGCATTGCTTTATAAGCAGCAACAAAAAGGTCATAACCTTTGCGATGCTCGATTGTGCCGAGTTGCACGAATCGAATTATGCCACCCTTTGCCGGTGTATAGGGCAAAGCCAGAGTTGAAACATCCTCGACCGCATTCTTTACGACTTCAATTGGACCTTCTGCATATTTGCTTACAGCCTGGGCTGCATAGTCGCTCACCACGGTAATGCTGGAGCTATGCTTGAGCGTTTCCTGCCGACCAGGATTGCCTCTTAGAAACTGCGGTACGTTCGTCGCCTCACGCACGTACCAAACAACGGGTAATTTGCCTTCGAACGCTCTTACGTATTCATGCGTCACAACCGTGTTGCAGACCACAAGCTTTACATTGTCGCGAATGAGTTCATCAATCCTATTTTTATCAATCTTATTAGCAGGCACCACGTACACGCGGAAACCCTGCGCCTTAAATTCTCGTTCGAATGGCCCAGGCTGCGCTGTCCAGACGACCGGTTCGTAGCCTAGACCTGCAGCAACCTTACAGAGACGCAAAAGGCTTTGGGGGGCGCCCACATACTTCATCTCAGGCGACACGAACAAAATTTGTCCAGCCGAATAAATTTTCTCAGATACACTGTATCCAGAATTATTATGGCATTGCTCCTCAAATTCAAACAGGTCGCCAAACCGTTCGAGCATCGAGACGTCAGTATTTAGCAAAGGTGCCGCATCATAGAAAAAATCCTTATATATCTCATAAAGATATGGTCGGTTACTGAGTCCGTTTCGCAGCGGTTGGAATGCGACATAGCCGCCTATCATTCTCAAATCAGCAAGACCCCGTGAATATTCAAGATAACGCTCCACGAAATCTATAATTCCGCGTTGCATTTCAAGAATCTGTTGCGGATTCTGCGGAATGTTAAAACCTCTTCTCGCTACGGCCTTGCCTGTCGCATCATACTCATAGCCGATAGTCGTCGCTTTGGGCTCGGTAAACATGTATTCAATTGGATGTGTAAGTAAATCTCTTTTTTTCTGTGGTATATCGCCGGATGGCATAATGAGCCTCGTAATATCTTGGTTCATTATAGGTGAATAGATGTATGAGCTGATTGAACCAGAAGAAATAGCATCTGTAATTTGTTCATTACGCGAAGTGGCGAGCAGCGCTCCAAAAACCTGTGGCGCACCTGCTTCGAGGCTATTTTGTAAAAATTCCCGAAGCATTGCGATACAAGTCCCGGTCCATCCAATGTCCACAACGAGTATCTTTCGTGCATCACCAATAGCAGCAGAAAAATAGTCGCGTGCGGCCGCCGCCGCCCCGGAAAGATGCGCTTCGATGACACTCTTCTTCGCCCAGAAAAACTCGCGAAGCCGAGGAACATTTGTGCTCATCGGGAACTGAAATGGTTCAATATCTGCATCTTCGAGATGCTCGATCAGATATTCAAATCCAGTATCAATGAGCAATTGATTGATTGGCCGCGAGTTATTAGAATCTCTGTACCAACGGAAAAAGATGCGATCAATATATTCATCAAAGTTCCATCCTGCCACTAGCGGTAGCACGGCAGAGCGGGAAATTTCGACGTACTCACTCGGTAGTTTGCCAAAGAAACGCTTATAGACTTGGGAGAGAATATCGCAGTCACGCCCAAGAAACAGAATTTTCTCGGCTCCTTTATCTCTCGCAAGCCGATCCAAAAATTCAATGTAACCAAGGGTGAGGATGCCGCCGACACGGAAGCCATGGGTGTAATGGATCCCTCTGGACCATGTCCCTGTCCCTAGCACGTTGTCGACGACCGCCTCATAGAAACTTCCAGCGAGATTCCCCATGTCTTTCTCGCGGATAAGGACATGCTGATTTGGGTTATGCACTGCGGCAATACCAGCTGCGATCGATTTCTCGACATCCGCTTCGTATACATCGCCGACGTGGATGATCGAACGCTTCGGCCCATAATCCGCAATTAAAAGCCGCTGCAGGGTTCCGTCACCCTTCCGCGCACCATGTTCATTTGACAGATAGATTCGTTCGTAGCCGTTGTATCCCGCCTTTGCGAGCATCGCTTCAAGGACCTCTTTTGGGAGATACATGTCACTCATGAAGATGAGCGTCTTGCCCATCATTCGCAGCCGCTCATAGACTTGAAAAATATACGGATTCTGCTGCGTCAACTGAATCTCAAGGTCCTTCTCGAATTGTTCCCATTCCGCCTTCGCACCGTGCCGTTCAACAAGCACTTGGTAGATTTCGTGGAGCGTGACCTCTCTTGTACCTTTGAGTCGATCATTCCGGGTTCTCGCATACGCCTCCGCTTCTTTGCGGTTCTTAGAAAAACCTGTAACACCCAACCGTAACCCCATGATACGGAATACATCAGTCGGCCTCGCAACCGCACGAACGATCGCAGTATCGAAAATATCGAAAGAAATTACATCATACGCAGCGAGCTTCGCGATCATTTTTTTGAGCGGAAGTCTGGCTGGAGCCTCCGGATCGAGATAGCAATATGCTGAGGTCGCAGCGGCTGGACCAAGTCGTTTCTTGCAAAGAGAAATATTGGCCTGTACTAGATGTTTCCAACCTGGCCTGGATGCGATGCGTTGATACAGATTCAAGGCTTCAATATATGCCTCATCGAAATATAAGGCATTTGCCTTTTTTATTTCTTCGCTAACAGTATCAGTCACGAACAAATCCTTTCTTCCTAGCTGTGTTGGAAAGCGCTTGTGCTCTCAAGTGCTCTGTTAATCTGATTGTATGAAATTGATTTAATAATGAATAAAAAATAAATGTCGGGGTTGCATTGCAAACCGTGGCAACACGATAGTCAAACTGCGATAAGTACGCCTCAATACCTTCAAAAACCTCTTGATTGAAACATTCACATGCGATAAGCGGTTTATCTCGTTGAATTGTTTGCGAGGCACCACGCAATACGTCTAACTCCATTCCTTCTACATCAATTTTTATAAGAGAAACTTCTTGCTTTGAGTGATGCAAATTTAAAATATCATCCAACACATATACAGGAACGCAGTATGCAGGAGATTGGACATCAGCTTGCGCATTTGGATTGCTGCCTGGAAGAGCGCTGAAAGATCCATAGTTCGCATCTATAGTCATAACTAATGATATTTCACTCACTTCATAGCCTAAAGCACAGCGATGTACTGTGACATTTTGACGGACATTATTCAAAAAAGTGTTAAGTTCAAGGCACAAAATATTAAGTGGCTGCGGCTCAAAAGCCGCCACTTTTGCGCCAATTACTTGTGAAAAGTACACTGTATGATTGCCTATGTTGGCTCCAACATCAACAATCAGCCCACCAGGCTTATGAAATCGCGACAGCACCTGCAAAAACTCCAACTCATAGTATTTGCCTTCATGTATCACTTTTTGCGGGATATAATCATCGCAGACATGTAGCAAATTAAATGACCCTGTCGTTGTTTTGATCCTATCTATCGCCAATTCAACACACTCTGAATCACCCAGCATATATTTTAAACAATTAATCGCTTGGCTTGCTAAAATTTTATCATTGCCGGCATTTGAGATCAGGCTTAAATTTTTTTCTAAAAAACAAATCAACCAATCCAGGGGGTCATAATTGGCTTGGAATGCCTCTCCATTTTGTGCAATACATAACGCTTTTTGCTGTTTTGGCGCCGTTTGCCTTTCTCGCTTCAGAAAAGTTTGGGTGCGTTCAAGTTCTTGGCTGCGTTCTTCCAGAGCCCGATTTTCCTGTTTTAACAGGTCATTGGCTTGCCGTAGCCGCTGTATTTCCTGACCTTGGTTTGTCGCCAGTTCCGCAGCTTCTTTCTGCTGCTTTGCCGCTGCCTGCTTTTCCTGCGCCAGCAAGGCTTGCACGCGTTCAAGCTCCTGGCTGCGTTCTTCCAAGGTGTGATTTTTCTGTTCCAGCAGGTCATTGGTTTGCCGCAGCCGCTGCATTTCCTGCGTGTGGTTTTTTGCCAGTTCCGTAGCTTCTTTCTGATGCTTTGCCGCTGCTTGTCTTTCCTGTTCCAGCAAAGCCTGCACACGTTCAAGCTCCTGACTGCGTTCTTCCAGGGTGTGATTTTTCTGTTCCAGCAGGTTATGGGTTTGCCGCAGCCGCTGCATTTCCTGCGCGTGGTTGGCTGCCAGTTCCGCAACTTCTTTCTGATGCTTTGCCGCTGCCTGCCTTTCCTGCGCCAGCAAAGCTTGCACGTGTTCAAGCTCCTGGCTGCGTTCTTCCAGGGTGTGATTTTTCTGTGCCAGCAGGTCATTAGCCTGCCGCAGCCGTTCTTGCACGCTGCGCGTTTGGTGGCCGGCATCGCGCACATACAGCACGTGCGCCAGGGCCGGGTTGCGTTCCGCTTGCACATGACAGCATGTCAAGCCGGCGGCGCGCAGCACGTCATCGACTGCGTCATGACGCGCTGTTTTCAGCGTGTCGCCTTGGCTCAGCACCACGCGCACCAGCGCAACGTCGATCTTGGTCAGCAATTGCCTGCCGCCTTGCAGCAGTTCCGATGCCGGAAGGCAATCCAGAATCAGCCAGTTGATGGCGGAATTGGTTACCGCATCAAGGCTGTCGAGTGTTATGGCGGGGTCCGCCACGGTGCTGTGTTCGGTGTCCAGGTGGGGCCAGAACGCGCGCAGGGCTTCGGGCTGGATCAGGCCGCTTTCGGCCGGATTGCTGGCACGGTAGAAAATGGCTGGGTCCGTGTTGGCGGCGACAACGTCGCGCCACGATGTCCAGCCGTCAATGCTGGGGAGGCTGCGGCTCAGGTGCTGGTATTGCCGTGGGTCGCCCTCAACCAGATGCACGGGGCTTACGTGCCGGTCTCTCAGCCATTGCACCCACGGCCCGCTGCCCATGCCGGCCCCGACCAGCAGCACACCGCGCACGGGCAGGGCGGCGCGCAGCACGTCCAGCCAGGTTGGCATGGGCAGGTGGGGTACTTCAGGCTGGCTCATTTGGAGGCAGTCTTACGCGTGCGCCGGAACTCGCGCACTTCACGCCGCAAGGCAAAGGGCAGGGTGAACCATCGGGGCGGCGATTTTGCATGTTGGATAAGTACGCTGCCCAAGCGGTAGGACAAATGCTGTTTTACACGCTCAGCTTCGGCTGCATCGAGGTAGGTATGAATCGGCGGCCGCTTGACAGGGCCGCGCGCCCGGCGCTCTTTGCGAAAGGCCCGCGTTTCGGCTGCCAAGGCCCAGGGCAGGGTGAGCCAGCCGCCCAGGGTGTTGTGGCTGATCATGACCGCGCCCAGGCGATAGGTTAGCTGTTCTTTAATGCGAGCGGCGGCGCCCAGCGGGCCTGGCGGTTTGGGAGGATTTTTCTCTTGGCCGTAGCGTTCCAGTTCTTTCTGGACTTGGTGCAGTTGAGAGAGCAGCAGTTGGTTTTCCAGGTGGTGGCGCTCCAGTTCTTCCTGAACTTGGAACATCTGGGACAGCAGCAGCTCATTTTCCTGGCTGCTTTCAGCTTGCTTGTGTTCAATTTGCTGCTGCAAGTCGGCCAGCGCGGCAGCCTTATCTTCGGCCTGCTTGCGTGCTGTAGCCAGCGCGGTATCTTTGTCCGCGACTTGCTTTTGCGCCGCAGCCAGTGCGGCGGCTTTGTCTTGGGCTTGCTTGAGTGCTGCCTGCGCATCGTTGGCGGCGCGCTGCCCGGCATCTTTGAGGCGCTGGTTTTCCAGGTGGTGGCGCTCCAGCTCTTCTTGAACTTGGAACAACTGGGACAGCAGCAGTTCATTTTCCTGGCTGCCTTCAGCTTGCTTGTGTTCAATTTGCCGCTGCAAGTCAGCCAGCGCAGCGGCTTGGTCTTGGGCTTGCTTGTGCTCTGCTTCCAGCTTGAGTTGAGCTTGCTGCAACTGGGTCAGCAACAGTTGATTTTCCTGACGGCTTTCAGTCTGCTTGTATTCGATTTGCCGGTGCAGATCGGCCAGTGCGGCGGTTTTGTCTTCAATTTGTTTGTGTGCCGCTGCCAGTGCATCGTTGGCGGTGCGGTACTGGGCATGGATGTTGGACAGCAGATCGAAGACAAAGGCGCGTTGCCGTACCCAGGTTTCCCAGGCCGAGGCCGCGCTGGCGGCGGCGCGGGCGGCTTTGTCCAGCGGCAGGCTGGCGGCGGATTGCAGCTCGGCATACAGCTGCAGCGCCTTCGGATAGTCGGCCAGCACGCCGTCGGCCAGGTAGCGCTCGGTGGCGGTTGCGTTGGCGACGGCGGAAAGGTCTTCAGGCTTGAGGTGCTCCGCCTGGGTTAGCCGCGAGAGCACGCCGTTTACGGCGCTGGGGGCGGCCGCGCCGGACTGCTCGGTGTTTTCGATGAGGGGTTGCGCCGGGTCTTGCTCCTCGGCGGGGAGGGCCAGCGGTGCGTCCAGCAGGTTTTGCAGTTGCCGCAGGCAATGGCCGGCAGCTTGCTGGGTTTGCCGCGCGTGGATGAGCAGGCAGCGCCCGGGATGGCGCAGGTAAAAATGCAGCAGGACGCCGTTGTAGGCGGCCCAGTTGTCGAGCAGGCGGCGCAGTGAATCGATAGACGGGTGAGGCCCTTCGGCACGGGCGGCTTCCATCAGGACGCGATGCGGCTCGTCGTAGACCAGGACGAAACGCATCTGGGGATCCAGCCCGCTCCAATAGTCGAGCGTATAAATAGCTTGCGGATCAGCCCAGCCCCACAAGGGCTGGTCCAGGTTACCCAGCATCAAATCCAGGGCCAGGCCGTGCCAGATGGCGCCGGCGTCAATTTGGCGGATTTCTTCTTCGTCCACCACGGTGTCCAGCGGCGGAGTCTTGTGTGCTTGGCACAGCGTGGCGGTGATTTGGAGCGGAGACAGCCCATCCCGGCGCGAGGGCTGTGCTCGGCCCATGCCGTACTGGTGCAACAGGGCTTCCACCTCCTGGTAGCCTGATGCCGGATGACCAATGATGGCGATTTTGCTCATGTGTTTTGGCTTTTTATGTCTTGATTGATACTGTCTTTGCCATGCTTTTGGAAGTTTCTAGAGAAACCCGGCAGCAACGAAGAGGAGTCAAGCCAAAGCAATAAGCTGCATTGTGCATGGGGCAGTTTTCAAATATTTTAGGACTTAAGCGCTTGGCCGTGCCTGCTTTTCTCGAGGGCACGCTGGCGCAACCGGAACAAAACCCGCAACCCACGCCGCCACAGCGGCATCACTGCCGGGCCGGTATGGCGCCAGTCGGCCAGTTCGTCGATGGCCTGTTCCGGCGTGGTGTAGCAGCCGGTGTGGCGGCTGATGTAGGTGGGGTAAAGAATCAGGCTGGCGGCGACCAGGGCGTCCAGGGTGAGGCGGCGCTGGCGGCGGGCGGGGGGGGTTATGTCGGTGGTGAGCCCCCAGCCGGCATAAAAGGGTTGGCCGTGGCAGGTTACGGGCAGGCCGCGCAGCAGGGCTTCGAAGCCGGTCAGGGAG
>Ga0209628_10003110_pt1 | contig 11500 bp, 4 predicted proteins | sample TergutCu122P4_FD_187285 | JGI IMG/M metagenome (GOLD analysis project Ga0209628, IMG submission 187285) | Cubitermes ugandensis P4 segment gut microbial communities from Kakamega Forest, Kenya - Cu122 P4 (SPAdes) (version 2) | ecosystem: Host-associated > Arthropoda: Insects > Digestive system >...
CCCGACACTAAAGGTAGTCTTTTGTCTTGCGAATCTCTATATCTATTGTTTTCAGCGTTATCATCAAAATAGAAAGCAGCAGGGAAAGGAAAAACATTTAGTTTTACATAGTCTCCGATTTCTATTTCGCTAACTTGGTCAACATTGCTACGATAAATATTGTAACCTTTTATTTTTACGCTGTTATCTATTTTTTCTAAGTGTGTCCACCATAGTTTTATTGATGTTGTATCGCTCGTAAATGATATTGAATCTTCGTGAATTTGAATTGGACGTTTAGTTAAATCAAAATAATAATTCCATGTTTTATCGTATTGGTTGGTTACAGTAAGTTTAAATTTTAAGGGTTGGTTAGTATAGTTTGATGCTATTGTAAACTGAAATGGTGTTATGTTTGTTGCTGTTTCGTATTTGCCAATATTTTGATAACTTGATGTATCGTTTGTTATACTTGAAACATACGGACTGCTTGATGTTAAAGTTGCAGTAACTTCTGTTGCTGTTGCTTTACCTTTGTTAAATAGGTCTATATCTAATTCTATCGTTGAGCCAGCTGTTAGACTGCCAGTAACGGTTTTATTTCCTTGTTCGAGTTGTGGGGATAAGACTTCGATATTAAACATATCCCAATAAACGTAGTTTGATACGTTTGTATTACAAGTTATTTGAAGAGTACATTTAATTTGGTTCAAATCGTTGAGCAGAATTTCGGGAGCAGTGCTATCTATTTTAAAAACATATGTTGCCATTGAATTTTCCGTATTGTTAGCTGATATATCTGGGAAAGTTGAATAATTACTTATTATACTGATGTATGGCGAATTACAAGTTAACTCTGCCTTTACGTTGGTTGCTTGTGTTGTGCCTGTATTTTTTAATTCTATGCTTAATGCAATTGTTTCGCCAGCATCTAAGTTATTGTCGCCATTACCTATACTACCATTAGTGCCATCATCGTAAAATATTAAGTTACTAATATTAAGATTTCGGTCTACAATTACGTTAGTATTCCATTCTAATGGTATATAATTTTGGGCAGTAATGGTAACATTTATAATACCTGTTGTATGTGGTAAAAAATAAAAATTATGAACAATAGTATTTGTGCCGTTTCCTTTTATTTCGCGTACTTCGTAATGTTCGTTTCCTTTCTGAACACAGACAGTTAATTTTTTGCCAGCCGGGAAACTTGCTGGAATAGTAACTTCTACATGCCTATTTCCACTTGTAGCTACTGTTGGGTTTAAGGCTATAGTTATTTGTGAAAGTGTTTGTGGTGTGTCTGTCCAAACAGGCATTTCGGGGTCGCCGAGAAGGGTAAGATGGTATTTTTGCCTATTATAAAATATCGTATTTTCACCTTCAAGCATGGTTGGATCAGTATAAATGCTGTTATCAAAATATTCTGGCTCTGGTGCATATTGAAATGCTACACCAAGATTATAATATCCATTTTGATATAAAGCTTTGAGAAATCTTCCTATCTGAACTCTTTCACTATATCCGACCGCATCTGAATTACCTATAAATGCAACACCGCCTCCATTTGGATTGTTTACATAGTGTTTTGCAATACAATCATAATGAAAAGTAACGGGGTCGCAACCATTTGAGAATAATATTTGTTGATAAACGTCATTATTTAAAGCATCTATATCACTGTTTGTTATTCTTTCATTTTTATCTTTTGAAGATGTTCCCATACTTTTTACATTTGAATGGTCGCAATGATAAACTATGTGAAATTTTGCAGAGCCTAATACTGTATTTACCCCATTTAATGCCGAAAGAAAATTTTCTCTATTTAATTCGTCATTTCCGGAAATACAGTTACCGCCAGGAACAGCATAGTCGTAATTAGTAGGATTATTAGGATTGCAATTACTTCTTAGATTATATGTGTACCTACTACAATTAGGACAACAATTGCGATCATCAAACATAAATTTTGTATTTATGTTTTGTGTCAAATAACTATTACAATATCCTTTTAATTCTTCTTTAAAGCTTTGTTCCAAATAGCCACAAGTATTAAAATTAAGGTAGGCACTAGCAATTAATATATTGTTATAATAGTTTAAATTAGGAATATTATTTGTTTTTTCATAATTAATTATCTTGTTCACAAAGATATTTGCTTCGTCAACATTTTTTGCAGGCGCTCTACCAAGAAAAAAATCATAATCAGAATCGACATCATCAGTATTAATAAATAAGTAGTTTGGACTATGAATTCGTTCAGTTTCTCCAAATATATCATTATTATTTGCATTCCAAGTACCACCAATTGTTGCATAATATAAATCCGTTGGTATTAGTTTATTGGTAAAGATTGTTGCTGCTAATCTAGCAGGAATAATATTAACATCTCCACCAAGCAATACAAAAAGACTTGCTCCATAACTTGTGTATGCTTCTTTTAAATAATTTCTTATTTTTTCTTGCAAATCAGAGCCTTGGTAGTTTGGTGCAATTTCTTCAACAGTTTTAATTATTGTCGGCACACCTTTTTTCGTTTTCCAATCTGCAAGAATTTGAAAATTTGGTTTTAATGCATTGTTGGTTATAATAATATAATCAGGCACTAATGTATCAATTGCCGATGTTGAACCTCCTCTTGTTGTGTCAATAATAATTTGACCTATAGAATTACTAACAATTTGTATATTATTATTCCTAAAACTTTCAACATCATTAGAATTTTTAACCATATTTTGCACAAATTGTTTTCCCAATTCTGCTCTTCTTTGAGATTGTCTTACAAATGAAATGCCTTTACGACTATCAAACGTGCCGTTATAATTTATAGTGAAACTTATATTTCTCAAATAAATTTCTCTACTTGCAGGGTGGTATTCTATCGGATAAATTGCCACAGTAACCACATGGTAACCATGTGTATAACCATCGGATATAATTTCAACAGTTTTGTTTGGATAGGGCACATTTGAATTATAAATTTCCAGATTTGGTTCTACAAAAATTGGCGATTCGCTACCATCTATTTTTCTTTGTTTTTGTGTCGGAAATATATAATAATTTCCACTTAATTTCTCTTGTGTAATTGAATTAATTTCTATTTCTATTACCGTAGAATTATACGGCAAAACATAAGAAACTATTTTAACGGGCAATTGTGGGTTACCAATTTCATTTGTAAAAGTACATTCTTCTATAAATAACTCATGAAAGACTCCATTTTGTTTAATTACAATATCATTCAAATTTAATGAATAACTATCACTTATTTGAGCATTTGAAAATGCTGTTAAACCTATTAAGGCAATTATTAAAACTGTTATTTTTTTCATAATTCTATTTCTTTATTATTTTAATTGTTTCGTTATTAATTTCTAAAAAATAAATACCATTTTTTAAATGTGATATATTTATTGTTGTTGTTTCGTCTATTATTTTTCGCGATAAAATTTTTCTACCTATAACGTCAAATAGTTGTAATTCGTAATTCGTAATTCGTAATTCGTAATTCGTAATTCGTAATTCGTAATTCGTAAAATATATTTGTATGTTATTTCTATTTATTGTGTCTTTTTTATTGTTTATATAATTTTGGCAAAAACATTTGCTACAATCAGAGTTATATAAGTATTTAATTGTATCGTTATGTTTGAAACAATTCAAAGTAAACCCAAAAGAATAGCCATCAAGTATTTGCTCTCCTTTATGAAATAGACCAAAAATACTACCCATTCCTTCATACCAAATATCATAATCAGAACCATAGCCAAGATAAATTTTTTTCATTCCATTTTCATTTTCAACTCTATTAACAATAAGACGTTTAAGTTGATGACCAAATTCATGATCATGATAATAAGTTTCATAATTGAGATTTCTCCAAAAACGATAATAAAACCCATAATTAAGGTCTATTGTATCCCCAACAGATAAGCCAAAGTCGTACAATAAAAATTCTTGACCAAATTCCGCAGGAAAGTGTCGTCCTAATTGATAGTCATAATATTCCTTATAATAAGGAGTAAAATACACTTTTTGTTCTGCTTGTCGGAAATAACCCTTAAATTCTCCTAAATTATTACCACAAAGAATTGTGTCAAAATTTATATACAATTTGTTACAAATGTTTTCATTAACAATAATGTCTCCACAAATTGTATAGTATATTATTTTTTCTCCATGCTGACCGCTAATCGAAGCTTCGGCATTAACTTTATAATTCCAAATAGCATTGCTTGTTGGAAAACTATTTTGTCCAAAACAGCTTGTAGTCAAGCAAAGTATAATTATTTTCAAAAATAATCTTTTCATATTTTTTTATTCTGCAAAAGTAAAACTTATTTTTATCATTTCAAAATTTATTTTTATTTTTTTTTGTTTGAACCGTGATTTTTAAGATTTTATTATTGTAGGCACACCCTTTTTTGTTTTCCAATCGGCTAATGTTGGAAAGTTGGCTTTAAAAGTTCGTTTGTAATAATAATGTAGTCTGGCACAAGTGTATCAATAGCCGATGTTGAACCTCCTCTTGTTGGTTCTGCTTGATTTCTGGAATTAGTAACTATTTGAGCATTTTGGTTTCTACAATTTTCTACATCACTAACATTTTTAACTATATTTTGTACAAATTGCTTTCCGAGTTCTGCTCTTCTTAAAGATTGACGCTCAAAAGGAGTGCCTCGGCTATAATCAAAACTATTTGTGTAATTTATTGTAAAAGTTATGTTTCGCAAATAAATTTCTTTATTTATCGGAATGTATTCTATAGGATAAACTTTTAGTGTTACTACATGATAACCATACGTATAATTATCAGAAATAATTTCTACTGTTCCGCTTGGATACGGCATAGAAGAACCATAAATTGTTTGGTTTGGTTCTACAAAAGGTGTCGGTTCACTACCATCAAGATATCTTGGAGGCTGTGCTGGATAAATATAAAATACTCCTGACAAGTTTTCTAAACTAACAGAATTTATCGTAATGCTAGTTACCGTTGAATTATACGGAAGTACATACGAAATTACTTTTACCGGCAATTGCGGACTACCTATTTCATCTGTAAAAGTATCTTCATTGATACTTATTACATCGTAAGTTCTATTTTTTAAAAACATTAAATCATTTACATTTAATGTAATATTATCACTAATTTGTGCGTTTGAAAACGCTACTGAACCTATTACGGTTATTACTAAAAATATAATTCTTTTCATTTTTTTAATTTTTGATTATTTTATGAATTTGGTTGTTAAATTTTAAGAAATATATTCCTGATTGTAAGTGGGAAATGTCTAACCTCACCCCCTGCCCCTCTTGGACCACCCTTGCCCCTCCAAAAGAGGGGAAAGGAGATGGGAGTGCCTTTGGGGACAATACCAATTTGCCTGTTATATCGTAGATTTCTACGGCGATTTTAACGCCGTTAATGACATCAACGACATTAACGGCAACGTGCAATATGCCCGTTGTTGGGTTTGGATAAACCGTTAATTGCGAAATTTCCGTTGTTGGTACTGTAGTTGATTCGTATTCAAAAGTAATTGTTCCGCTTAATTTAAAATCAGGATTTGGATGCCCTGTTTCTACTGTAAATTCTGTTGTTACAGCAGATGGGTTTGTGCTTGTTATTTTGCCTTCTATATAATTTATAGCAGGATTAGAAAACCAAGGCTCATTTAGAGTTATTTCATTGGTATATAAACTTTCGTAGTTATAGTAAAGTTCGAGCGTTTTTTGTTGATTGTATCCAAAAAAATGCGTCAACAATGTATTATTAGATAAATCCAATTCGGTTAATTGATTTTTATTAACACCTAAATTAGTGGGCTTATTGGAACAATATAAATCCGTTAATTCTATATTGTTACTAACATCTAAGTTTGTTAATTGATTATTAGAACATCTTAACACTTGTAATTCCGTATTATTACTAAGGTTTAAATTTGTAAATGGGCTATTTTCACAAAATAATTTTTTTAATTCCGTATTATAACTAACATCTATATTCATTAATAAATTACTATTACCACACCATAAATTTTGTAATAATGCATTATTGCTAAGGTCTAAATTAGTTAATAAATTACCTCCACAGATTAAATACTGTAATGCCATATTATTGCTAAAGTCTAAATTAGTTAATAGATTATTATAACAGCCTAAGGTTATTAATTCCGTATTACTGCTAACATCTAAATTAGTTAATAGATTAGTACTACAACTTAAAGATAGCAATGCTGTATTATTACTAATATCTAAATTAGTTAATTGATTATCACTACAGCTTAAATTCTGTAATACCATATTATAACTAACATCTAAATTAGTTAATAGATTATCACTACAACTTAAAGATAGCAATGCTGTATTATTACTAATATCTAAATTAGTTAATTGATTATCACTACAACTTAACTTTTGTAATTCAGTATTATAACTAACATCTAAATTAGTTAATTGGTTATCAGAACAATATAATTCTATTAATTTTATATTATTACTAACATCTAAATTAGTTAATTGGTTATCAGAACAATATAATTCTATTAATTTTATATTATTACTAACATCTAAATTAGTTAATTGGTTACCAGAACAATCTAAAAGCTGTAATTCAGTATTATTACTAACATCTAAATTAGTTAATTGATTCTGATAGCAATCTAAATGTGTTAACTCTATACATCTACTAACATCTAAATTAGTTAAGATATCACTAGTACCAAAAAATAAAAAATGACAATCTGCCGTATTTGCAGTAATGGTTACTATATAGGCACCGTCATCCTCGTCATCCACGTCATCCAAATAATAATACTCAGTCCCACTAACATAATTGTTATTTCCATTTCCTGTAAATATAATAGAATTTCCATCTCCCCAATCAACCGTAAATTGTTTTCCAATTGTTGCTTTAATATAAAAACTTCTATATTGCCTACTAAGATTCGGATGTTTTATCCACGTAAAAGTTATAACCTCTTGTGTAAAACCGCTTGTAGTCAAGCAAATAAATAATATTTTCAGAAATAATCTTTTCATGTAATTTTATTCTGCAAAAGTAAAACTTATTTTTATCATTTCCAAATTTATTTTATTTTTTTATTGTCTGAAGTTTTTTGTCTGAATTAGGATTTTATTAAGATTTGTAGGATTTACAAGATTATTTTTTCTTAAATCTTTAAAATCTTGTAAAAATCGTGGTTCAGACAATTTTTCTTAACCAACATTGCAGATAAATCATCCAAAAACCAGAAAGTTTTCAACAAAAACACTGTTTTTTTCAGTGTTATAAAATGTAAATGTTTGATAATCAGATGTGCGTTTTTAAAAAGTCGTTTTGTAGTACACAAGGGATATTGATTATCAACTATTTACGCATTGCCTTCTATATAATTAAATATAACTATTTGATTTTTAACTTCTTATAAAATGCTTAAAAAAATTATTTTTATTTTATTGTTTTTTTCAAAAGAAAATTGTAACTTTGCAGTCTCAAATAATTGATAAAATGTTCTTTGAATTTTTGCCACAAAAAACCCTTGTATTTGCAATAAAAAAAATCTAAAAAGTGAAAAGTTTTAGTACACAGCTCGGCATTTTTTAAAATATAAATTATTGATTATCAATTATTACTACATGATTAACTGTAATGTGGGTTAATTTTTAATTGATGATTACTCTTCAAGTCTATCTACGACAGAAAATTTGCGACTAATTCTATTTCCTTTGTTATCAACGAGTGTCAAGACATAATTTCCCGATTTTAGCTTAAATTCTTTTTCGTGAATATTTTTTGTAACAGCTACCGATTTTTCGTTCAAAAACCAATAAATTAAAGCATTTTCATCTATGTGTGCAACTTGAAAAACGGCTGCTAATGTATCGTTTTGCAAATTTACGGGAATATAAACTTTGGATAATAGATTGGGATAAATTATTTCCATTACCTTTGAATTATAAACCGACATATCGCCTTCACAACCTTGCATTATGGGAGGAAGTTGCTCGTATTCTGGATGATATCGCTTATAATACAATTCCATTGCCGGAGACAAAATAAAATATTTCTTCCGTACAATTTTATCTAACGGATAACAATTTGAATTTACAAGAAATGATTTTGTTGCATCAATATTTATAGTTTTGCAATAACGACAGTTTTCAGAATTAATACCCATTTCGGGAATAAAAAGCGTGTCTATGATTTCACAGTTTTCGCTTGCTAATTGTCCACTTTTTCGACAAATCGCAGCAAGCACCATGTCGTCTAAAGGTTTGTTGAACCATTTTTTATATGAGGGTAAAATATTTAATATTTCAAACAAAACAGGAGCGGCTACTTTTTGACCAATGATTCCTGATTTTGGCTCGCCGGTAGCATTTCCAACCCAAATTCCAACAACGTAATCGGGGGTAACGGCTATTGCCCACGCATCTTTAAAACCAAAACTTGTACCCGTTTTCCATGCTACTTTTTGCTTCGACGAAAAGTTTTGCCAATATTTTTCTTCTCCCGGACGATTAACTGACGACATTGCTTCAAATGTAAACCATATTGAGGCGGCACTTAAAATACTTGTTTCTTTTTCTTCTGCATTTTTGGATTTTGGATTATTATTTTTATTTTTCAAATAATTTGCAGGGAAATATCCATTTTTTGGGTATTTAGATTGGTTTTCGGTGTAATAATGTAAATTTCGAGCCATAGATGCGTATGCGGCACACAATTCCCAAAGATTAGATTCGGCTCCGCCAAGAATAAGCGAAAGACCATAGTGTTCAGAAGTTTTGTTTATAGATTTTAATCCCAACAATTGTAGTAGTTTCAAGAATTTGTATGTGTCATATTGTTTTAAAAGATGAACAAAAGGCACGTTTAGCGACTTCGACAATGCGGCATCGGCATGTACGGCACCGTCATATTTTTTGTCGAAATTTTCTGGCGAAAAGCCGCCCATACGCGTTGGAACATCTCTTAAAATTGTTTTTGGTAAAATTTCTCCTTCTGTAAGTGTGGCAGCATATAAAAATGGCTTCAAAACACTGCCCGTACTGCGATTGGCACGAATCATATCTACTGCTTTTTCTCTTGTATCGGAACTAAAATCGGCATTGCCTACATAAATTGTAACATTGCCCGTACGAACTTCTAATACTAATGCCGCTAAATTATTTATATTATTACGCTTATAAATATTATTATATTTTTCGATGATAGTATTTGCTCGTTTTTGATAATTTATATTTAGTGTTGTAGCAATTTTATTTTTGTGTTTTTTTTTAGCCGCATGCGACAACAAATGATATGCGTACATCGGATACGGTTGCGGATGTTCCGGGATTTTCTCTTCAATAGCTAATTCGAGTTCTGTTTCTGAAATTATATTTTTATCGTAAAGTTTTTTCAACAATTTGTCTCTTTTTCCTTTTAATTTTATTCTATTTTTTTGAGTATTAATCATTGCTGGCGAATTAGGCATAACAGCAAGCATAGCATTTTCTGCCCACGACAGGTTTTGAGCGTCTCGTCCAAAGTAACGCCACGATGCTGCTTCGAGCCCGACAACATTGCCTCCAAAAGGTGCGTGTGAAGCATACAAACATAAAATTTTATTTTTAGAATAACTGCATTCTAAACGTAGTGCCAAAATTGCTTCAATGATTTTTTCTTTGAAACTTCGTTCTTTTCGGTGTCGCATCAAACGAATTGTTTGCATTGTAATTGTAGAGCCGCCACTAACAATTTTCGACCGCTGGATATTCTGTTTTACTGCCCGTGCCATAGCAAATGGGTCTATACCAAAATGATATTTAAAATTTTTGTCTTCAAAATTTATTATACAGATTTTAAATTTATCGCTCAACTTGTCTGTTTCTGGAAAACGCCACTGTTGGTCAGTAGAAATCTTTGCTCCCAAAAATTCTCCTTCCTTGTCTAATAAAACTATTGAATATGGCTCATCGAATAACGGATTTGGTAAACAAAATATAAATAATAACAACGAAATAATTAATATTCCGGAACATGAAAAAAATATTATTCTCTTCTTTAACGACAGGTTTTTAATGAAATTAACTTTTTTTAAAATGTTTATTATTTTGTTTAATTTCATTTTTGAAGGTTAAAAATTATTTTAGGTTGATATTTTTTATATAATTTTTCGGTAATTTCTAAAAAGTTATTTTCATTTCGTAGTTTTTAAAGTTTAATAATTTTTATTCTTTCAACATTTCCATTTGAGAGTTTTATTTTTAAGAAATACACTCCGTTTTCGAGACTTGACATGTCTAAATCAATTTTCGATTGACGATTTTCGATTTGTGATTGCAATACGCAACGTCCCATTAAATCATATACTTGTAATTGTAAATCGTCAATCAAGAATCCAAAATCGTAAATTGTAAGTTTTCCTGTTGTCGGATTGGGATAAACATAAATCATAGAATTATTCCCATCCTTTGAAGTGGTAGTGGTGGTTATTGCTGATTTTGTCTTTGCTGCATCTTCATATTTTTCTACTTTTTGAAATTCTAATTCTTTACAGTCGTCGAAGTAGAAGCAAAGAACTCCGTTTGCCATTGTAGCGCTTCTGCCACATGTGGTTTCTCTTATTTCTCTTAATTGTGATATTTCGTTTTCGGTTAATTCGCTCCAACGTCTGCCATTGCTTGCGATAGCGTTTCTTATGTCGTGAAATCGCATGTAATTAGCATGTTCGTAATTTTCGTTTTCATCAAAATTGAAAATATATGGTATTTCGGATAATAACCTATCGGCTTGGGCATAGTTGCCTTCGGTGTAATAAATTTCTGATAATGAGTATTTTGATGCTGGTGTTCTTACTATTTCATACCACAATTTTAATTGTTCCATATCTATAATGCTGTCGGTGAGAATGTTAGAAATTGCGTTATTACTCATTTCTGTCATTCTATTTCCGAGTTCATATAAAGTATTAGCTACATAGATAGCTCTTTCGGCAAGCTCTCGTGGAATAAGACCATCCACTGCTCCCTCCAAAGGAATGGAATTGTCTCGATTTATTAGTTGCAGAATTAAATCGTAGTTATTTTCAGTGTATTCGTTAAGCAAAACATCAAATTCTTCTTGCATTTCTGAATATGGATTTGTGTTACCATTTGAAAATAAAATAAATCCTGTACATAGGGTTGAACCACAGCTATTTGCCGCTGTTGATGTATTTATCGTAATTTTATTTGAATTAACATTAAAAGGATGAAGTGGTACTGTAGCGCCTCCACTACGGTAATATGCAATCGTTGACAAGTTATTTGATGTATAATACAAGGCTAAGTTTAAATCACTTGTTGTAAAAAATTTATTATCTGCACCTTTTGAAAGTGTGCCTTGTGCCGATTTTATAGTACCCAACAAAGGATTTGAACTACCAAAAACATATACATCGGATACTTCTATATCATAATCACAATTAGTAAATTCGTTACACACAAATTCTAACCCTGCTCCCGATGAGGAATTAGTTCCTGTTACTGT
>Ga0209628_10003111_pt1 | contig 11499 bp, 9 predicted proteins | sample TergutCu122P4_FD_187285 | JGI IMG/M metagenome (GOLD analysis project Ga0209628, IMG submission 187285) | Cubitermes ugandensis P4 segment gut microbial communities from Kakamega Forest, Kenya - Cu122 P4 (SPAdes) (version 2) | ecosystem: Host-associated > Arthropoda: Insects > Digestive system >...
GGCGTGATCGCCGCGCAGTCGATCGGCGAGCCGGGCACGCAGTTGACCATGCGCACCTTCCACATCGGCGGCGCGGCGCAGCGCGCGGCGGTGGCCTCCAGCGTGGAGGCCAAGAGCGACGGCACGGTCGGCTTTACCGTCGGCATGCGCTACGTTACCAACGCCAAGGGCGAGCTGGTGGTGATTTCGCGTTCCGGCGAAATCATCATCGTCGACCAGCATGGCCGCGAGCGCGAGCGCCACAAGGTGCCCTATGGCGCGACGCTGCTGATCCGGCCCGACCAGGCGGTCAAGGCCGGCACGGTGCTGGCCAACTGGGACCCGCTCACGCGCCCCATCATCAACGAATACGGCGGCACGCTGCGCTTCGAGAACATCGAAGAAGGCAACACCGTCGCCCGGCAACTCGATGAGGTGACCGGCCTGTCCACCCTGGTGGTGATCGACCCCAAGCGGCGTGGCTCGACCAAGATCGTGCGGCCGCTGGTCAAGTTCATCGACCCGGCGGGCAAGGAAGTCAAGATTCCGGGCACCGACCACCCGGTGGCGATCGGCTTCCAGGTCGGCGCGCTGATCCAGGTGCGCGACGGCCAGCAGGTCAGCCCCGGCGAGGTGCTGGCGCGCATTCCGGTGGAAGGCCAAAAAACGCGCGACATTACCGGCGGTTTGCCGCGCGTGGCCGAACTGTTTGAGGCGCGCTCGCCCAAGGACAAGGGCTTGCTGGCCGAAATGACCGGCACCATCTCCTACGGCAAGGAAACCAAGGGCAAGGTGCGCCTGCAAATCACCGACCCCGAAGGCAAGGTCTGGGAAGAACTGGTGCCCAAGGAGAAAAACATCCTGGTGCATGAAGGCCAGGTGGTCAACAAGGGCGAGAGCATCGTCGATGGTCCGGCCGACCCGCAAGACATCTTGCGCCTGCTGGGCATGGAAGAGCTGGCGCGCTACATCGTCGATGAAGTGCAGGACGTGTACCGCTTGCAGGGCGTGAAGATCAACGACAAGCACATCGAGGTGATCGTGCGCCAGATGCTGCGCCGGGTGGTGGTCGACAACCCGGGCGAGTCCAGCTACATCGCCGGCGAGCAGGTTGAGCGTTCCGAAATACTCAACACCAACGAAGCCTTGCAGGCCGCGGGCAAGCTGCCCGCCACCTATAGCAACGTGTTGTTGGGCATCACCAAGGCGTCGCTGTCCACCGACAGCTTCATCAGCGCCGCGTCGTTCCAGGAAACCACGCGCGTGTTGACCGAAGCGGCCATCATGGGCAAATGCGACGACTTGCGCGGCCTCAAGGAAAACGTCATCGTTGGCCGTTTGATTCCGGCGGGTACCGGCCTGGCTTACCACCAGGCGCGCAAAGCCAAGGAGCAGATGGACACCGATGAACGCCTGGCCATCGAACAGGCCGAAGCCTTGGAGGCCGCTGAATTGGCGGCGGCAAGTGCCGAGGCCGAGACCCTGTCCGCTGACGCGTCCGGCGGTATGGCCGAATAAGCCCGCGCCGTATGTGCCGATGCCGATATAACGCTCTTTCTTGGGCGCATCATCAAGGGAGGCGTTTTCGGCATAGGCATCAGTCGTGACTTCGATTTTCCTATCCGTTCTTTCATGGTGGCCGTGGATTGCGGCGGTTGCCGCCTTGCTGTTTTGGAGCGTCGGCGCGGGTAGCCGGTTGCGGCGGTTGCGTGGCGCGGTCGCGCGGGATTTTGCCGCGCTGGTTCCGGTGTGGCAGCGGCGGCTGGCGTGGGTACAGGATCGCGCCATCGCCGAATCGGAAACCGGGCAGCGCTTGATCGCCGCGCGCGACCAATGCGCCTTGGCGCTGGAGCGTGCGTGCGACAAGCCTTTCGAAGCCGAGCGCATTCAAAGTTTGGCGCTGGCCTCGAACGTGCTCGACGCGGCTTGGGTGGCGGCGGTTGCCGGTGGCTTGGACAAGCTGCCGCAGGCCGACCTGAACGCCGATTCCGGCAGCCTGACCTGGGACGCGTTCAGGCATCAGGCTCTGCCACTGCAGATGGCGTTCAATAGGCAGGTCACGCGCTACAACCACGCCATCGCCCAGTTCCCGGCTTCGCTGCTGGCGTTTGTGTTGCGCTTCAAGCGCGCCGAACTGTTGCCGGTTGACCTGTTGCCGGTTTTAGACAATTAAGCGTAAGAGCCGGTTTCTAGGTTTATTCCAGAATTCACATTTGAGTTGTTCCTGGCGCCACTGGGGGGTGGTGGTGACAAATCGAAAATCTGGGTTTATGATCTCACATTGGGCCGCTAAATCGCCCGATTTCGACTCAACCCACGGGGCAAACGTTTTTCCAGGCGATGTGCGGTGTTGCAAATTCTCGATGTGGCGCCGGCTTGTGGTATGTGCTTTGCAGTCCATTCGACCCGGATATTTCACCGGGGCGACGCCCAGCGTACCCAAGCGTGGTACAGGCGAGTGGGTAGTGTTATCAAAAGGTGAGCATTATCTAGTTTGCAGATATTAATACTCATGCGGCTTTGATGAGGGAAGCTAGCGGTGAACAGCCGTTTCTAGGATTATTTATTAGAGGGAATCGTTTCATGAACCAAGATATATGCCGTATCGCTATTTTTTATGATGGCCATTATTTCACTAAGGTTTCAAATTATTATTGTTACAGTGATGAGCGGAAAGCCCGAATTTTTATTCCGGGTCTGCACGAATTTATTATCGATGAGGTGGCTAAAGCCGAAGCGGTGGATAAGCGCCGCTGCCAGATTGTTGATGCCTCGTTTTTTCGTGGCCGCCTGACCGCCCAGCAGGCATACGAGCGCGACCAGCTTTATGGTGACCGGCTGCTAGAAGACGTGCTGATGCGGGCCGACGTGGCGATGTACCAGCGGCATTTGAGCATCCGGGAGGGCGTGCTGGAAGAAAAAAGCATCGACGTATGGCTGGCGCTGGAAGCTTACGAAATGGCCACACTCAAGAAATATGATGTCTGCGTGTTGATTACGGGGGACGGCGATTTTGTTCCGCTGGTGCGCAAACTCAATACCATCGGTTCGCGCGTGATGCTGCTGGCCTGGGATTTGGAATATCACAACGAAGGCCGTTTCCGGTATATTCGGACATCCCAGTCGCTGATCGATCAGGTGAATTATCCGGTGCTGATGTCCGAGATTATCGGTTCAGCCGAGCGCAAGAATGACCCAATTGTCAATGGTATTTTTACATGGCCCAAGCCGGCTGAATCCAAACCACGTAGAAGTGATTGTCAGCCGGAATTACCGCCGGCCGCTGAAAACGACAAGGAAACCGCGCATCCCGAACCCGCCATGGTTGACGGCGTGCCCGCCGCCGTGCGGCTGTATGGGGTGATCGACAAGATTCCCAGAAAATACGAGGACGGCATCACGAAAAGGTATGGCTTTATCCGGCCGGACGGCGCAAGCGGCAGGGACGACAATTATTATTTTCCATCGGCTGCGTTTGAAGGCAGCGACTTTGACGTGCTTGGGGAAGGCGTGGCCGTTGAGTTTGAACCCGTGCCCAACTTCTATGGCAGAAAAATTGCACGCCATGTACGCTTGCGCGCCGGCGTCAGCGTGAGCGAGCCGGCGTGAACAGTAAAAGTTGAGCGCCCGGCGTTTGGCGTTGAGCGTCAGCCCGATAGCAGCGTGGTGCTGCGCGCCGAAAGAGGACTTCACCCGAAACGCTTAACGCTCAACGCAAAACTGTTGCATGCGTCGCGGGCGGCACGCCAGCGCCATGAACAACTCGGTTGGCCCAATTGTGGACAATTGGGTCTGTGGCAAAAACAATTTTTACTGCGCGCCATGAGCGCGGTATGGCCGGACTTGGGCAGGTTCGGCGTTGCCTGGTAGCGGCGCTGCTGGCCTTGGCCGTGTTGCCGGTGGCATTTTGGAGCGCGCCGGTGCGGGCTGCCGGCGACGCTGACCTTGAGTCGTCGCCGCGTGCGGCTGGGTTGGCGGCGCTTGAGGTGGCGCGCGACGAAAACGCGCTGCTGCTGTCCGCGCAACTGGATTTCGCGTTGCCCTCGGTGGTGCGGGATGCGCTGACCTGGGGCGTGCCGGTGTATTTCACCGCCGAAGTGGATATTGTTCGCCCGCGCTGGTACTGGACCGACCGGCACTTGGCGCGCGCCTGGCGCTACTGGCGGTTGAGCTACTTGCCGCTGACGCGCCGCTGGCGGCTGGCCAGCTCTTCGGAGCCTTTATCCGAAGCGGGTATCGGCACCGGATTGGCGCAGCCCTACGATAGTTTGGATGAAGCGGTGGCGGCGCTGCAACGCATCACCGGCTGGCGCATAGCGCACGCGGATGCGCTGAAAAGCGGCGGCAAGCAGACGCTGACCTTTAGCTTTCAGCTCGATACGTCGCAACTGCCGCGGGCACTGCAAATCGGCACCGCCGGGCAGCCCGATTGGCGCTTGCGCATCGAGCGGCGCATCGACCTGACGCAGGGCGCAGCGCCATGACCGCCGCCGCCGCCAGCACTGCGTCCTCAATCGGCACGGAGCCGGTTGCGCCAGACAACAGTCAGGCTGAACGCCATCGCCGGCGCACCCGCTGGGCCGTCGGCGCGGCCATCGGCGTGGTGGCTACCTTGGTGTTGGTGTTGCTGTTTTTGCTGGCGCAGGCCACCAGCAACCGCCGGTTCTACGAACACTATTACGAGCGCCTGTATGCGCTCAATGTGGCGGTGGCGGCGCTGCTGTGCGCCGTCATCGGCTGGGGCCTATACCGGCTGATCGTGCGGCTGAGGCGGCGCAAGTTCGGCAGCCGTCTGCTGGTCAAGCTGGCCGCCATCTTTGCGCTGGTCGGCGTCGCGCCGGGTGTTTTGATCTATGTGGTGTCGTATCAGTTCGTGGCGCGCTCCATCGAATCGTGGTTCGACGTCAAGGTCGAAGGGGCGTTGCAAGCGGGGCTGCTGCTGGCGCGTACCTCGCTGGAAACGCAAGCCAGTGAGTTCGGCGCTCAGTTGCACGCGGCGGCGCAAGGGCTGGCCGATACGTCCGACGCGCTGGCCGCGCAGCCCATCAGCCGCGTGCGCGTGCAACTGGGCGCGAGCGACGCCAGCCTGTGGACCGACGAAGGACGCTTGATTGCCAGCAGCGGGCAATCGCGCTTCGACCTCACGCCCAGCCGGCCGCCCGCATCCATGCTGCGCACGCTGCGCGACCGAGGCGTGGCCACGCAGCTGGAAGGCGTCGATGAGCCGGGCGGGGGCGCGCCGCCGAGCATCCGGGCGCTGGCGCTGGTGCCGCAGGGGCGTTCGTTCGGTTTGACCCGGGGCGGGGCGCGGATCATCCAGGCCGTGCAGCCGTTGCCGCCCAATCTGGTGCGCGCCGCGCTGGCGGTGCAGGAAGCCAACCGCGAATACCAAGAGCGCGCGCTGGGCCGCGAAGGGCTGCGCCGCATGTACATCGGCACCCTGACGCTGACGCTGTTCCTGGCGGTGTTCGGCGCGGTGTTGTTGGCGGTGGGCCTGGGCAAACAACTGGCCACCCCGCTGCTGCTGCTGGCCGATTGGATGCGGCAGGTGGCGGCGGGCGATCTGCGGCCCAAAATGGCGCTGACCGGGCGCGACGAACTGGTCGGTCTGACGCGTTCTTTTGCCGGCATGACGCAGCAACTGGCCGACGCCCGCGCCGCGCTGGAAACGCGCACCGGCGAAGTGGAGGCGGCGCGCGCCAACCTGCAAACCATACTGGACAACCTCACCGCGGGCGTGATCGTGCTCGACGCGCAGGGCATCGTGCGTTCGGTTAATCCGGGCGCCACACGCATCTTGCGCCAGCCGCTGGCCGCGCACCTGAACCAGCCGCTGGCCGCGTTACCGGGACTGGACGCTTTTGCCGCCGAGGTCCAGACCCAGTTTGCCGATCTGACGCGCGAGCGCGACATGCATGGTCTGGATCACTGGCAAAAATCTTTTGAGCTGTACGGCAACGCCGGGCAAATGATCGGCGGGTCGGCCGCCGCCGGGCAAAGCGAAGCGGTCAGCCTGCTCGCGCGCGGTGCGCGGCTGCCCGGCGGCGGGCGGTTGCTGGTGTTTGACGACATTTCCGAAATCGTTTCGGCGCAGCGCAGCCTGGCCTGGGGCGAAGTGGCGCGGCGTCTGGCGCACGAAATCAAGAACCCGCTCACGCCGATCCGGCTTTCCGCCGAACGCCTGGAGCACAAGCTGACCGGGAAGCTGGCTGCCGCCGACCAGACCACGCTGACCAAATCCGTGCGCACCATCGTCGATCAGGTCGAGGCCATGCAACACCTGGTCGACGAATTTCGCGACTATGCGCGCCTACCCGCGGCCAACCTCAAACCGCTGGAGCTGAACGCGCTGATCGCCGAAGTGCTCAATCTGTATCCCGAAGCAGGCGCCGGCGCGGAAGCGGCGCGGCAGGTGCGTTTCGAGCCCGATCCGCGCTGCCCGCCGATTCGTGGTGACGCGCAGCAGTTGCGGCAGGTCGTCCACAATCTGGTGCAAAACGCGCTCGATGCTTCCGAAGGCGCGTGCTTGCCGCCCGGCGCGGCCAAGGTGCTGATCCAAACGCAATGCAACGAAGCGGGCAGCGAGATACTCATGCGCATCACCGACCACGGCCACGGCTTTACCGACGCGCTGCTCAAACGCGCCTTCGAGCCTTACGTCACCACCAAGACCAAAGGCACCGGGCTGGGGCTGGCGGTGGTCAAGAAAATCGCCGACGATCATCATGCGCGCATCGTGCTTTCCAACCGTATTTCCGAGGGGCGCGTCGAAGGAGCGCAAGTCTTGCTATCATTTTCCACCCTGAGGCAATTAACCGCCATTGACGCGGCGGGCACAACCGGCGGTTCCCAAATCGCATCAGAGACATATTAAAGACATCATCATGGCAAAAATTCTCGTGGTCGACGATGAGGTGGGCATACGCGATTTGCTCTTTGAAATCCTCAACGACGAAGGCCACACCGTTGAGCTGGCCGAAAACGCCGCGCAGGCGCGCGCCGCGCGGCAGCGCGCCGCGCCCGATTTGGTGCTGCTGGACATCTGGATGCCCGACACCGACGGCGTCACGCTGCTCAAGGAATGGCGCGGGGCGGGCCTGCTGACCATGCCGGTGGTCATGATGAGCGGCCACGCCACCATCGAGACCGCGGTCGAATCCACCCGCATCGGCGCCCAGTCGTTTTTGGAAAAACCGATCACGCTGCAAAAACTGCTCAAAACCGTTGCCATAGCCCTGGCCAAGGGAGCCGAGTTGCGCCGCTCCGCCCAGGCCAGCGCGCAGCAAAGTGCCGGTACGGCGTCGGCCTCTGCTTTACAAGAGCATCAGACGTTTGACTTGAACCAGCCCTTGCGCGATGCGCGCGACGCTTTCGAGAAAGCTTATTTTGAATTTCACCTATCCAAGGAAGACGGCTCCATGACCCGCGTCGCCGAAAAAACCGGGCTGGAACGCACCCACCTGTATCGCAAGCTCAAGCATCTGGGCATAGATTTGGGCCGCCGCAAAACCAACGGCCCTGGCGACGCCAAGGCAAATCAAACAGGCGACGGCGCCGACGCCCCGGCCTGACCCATTGATCCGCCGAACCGGTCATCGGGCTGCGTGCCTGGCAACATCCCGGGCAGCAGACCTGCTACAATATTCAGCTTGCTGGCCCGGTAGCTCAGTTGGTAGAGCAGAGGACTGAAAATCCTTGTGTCGGTGGTTCGATTCCGCCCCAGGCCACCAGTGTTTATGCGCCTCAGCGCCCGAATCGGGCGCTGAGGCGTTTCTACGATAAGCGCCTTTTTTCTGCAATTTCGCGCCACCATGGAGGTTTGATACGTGCGCCGGTGCGCGCACGTAATACCCAGTTCTTGTGCGCGAGCAATTTCTGGGGATGGGCGGGGGCATCCGTATGGGTTGCGATTTTTATCTATGCAATCGTCCGGGATGCGCCAGTAGCCGTGTGTCCGTGATCGGTCAGGCCGGGCCTGTGTTCGCCGGCCGGTTCCTGGCCGATGGGCAATAGCTCGATACGCGCGTGCAGACCCGGCAGAGCGTCGATCAGATCGCGCTCGACGGCGTCGCGCAGCAACGCGGCGCGTGCCAATGTCCAGGTGCCGGGCACATGCATGTGCAAAGCAATGAACCCCTGTTGCCCGGCGCGCCGGGTGACGATGTGGTCGAACCACACAGACGCATCGCCGGGGCTGGAATTTTCCGCGCCACTGTCAGCGTGAGCGTGCCGCTGCAGCACGGCGTCGATGACGGCGCAATCACGCGCCTCCAGGGACACGTCCATCAAGCCCTGTGCGGAACGCCATATCAGCCGCGCGCCCTCGCGCACGATGTTCACCCCGACCGCGATGGCGACCACGGCGTCCAGCCACAGCAAGCCGGTGAGCATCACCACCAGCAGGCCAGCCAGCACGCCGGCCGAGGTCCACACGTCGGCCAACAGATGCCGCCCATCGGCTTCCAGCGCGATGGAACGATGCGTGCGTGCGGCGCGCAGCATCACCACCGCCAATACGCCGTTGGCCAGCGAACTGACCAGCGACAGCGCCAGCCCCAGCCCCATGCTGGTCAGCGGCGCGGGTTCCCATAGGCGGGGAATGGCTGTCCAGAAAATGCCGATGGCGGCGGCGAAAATCATCAACCCTTCGAAGGCCGAGGAAAAATATTCCGCCTTGCCGTGGCCGAACGGGTGATCCTTATCGGCCGGACGCGCGGCCACCGTGACCATCCACAGACCGAACAACGCCGCCGCCAGATTAACCAGCGATTCCAGCGCATCGGAGAGCAACCCGACCGATCCGGTCAGCCACCAAGCCAGCGTTTTGGCGATGATGGTAAAGATCGCCACCACCACCGAAACGAGCATCAGCGCGCGCACGGAGGGCGTTTTATCGGAGGCGGGCGGGGCAGGTAAGGACATTTCGTGTTCCAGTATGAATCATCACCCCAGACGCACGCGCGCAAACTTGCGCGGATTCGCCAGGGACGGCATCAACGCCAAGCTTGAGTTTAAGCGCCTTGCCGCCGGCCTCGGCGGAATCGGCGCGCATCCCGCCGCCGCAGCCGATCAACCGGTCCATTTGCGGCGTTGCAGGTCTTGCAAGGCAGCCAGCATTGCTGCGTGGCCTATTACGTTGTTGGCACTTCCCATTGAAAAACATCGCATTCAAATCTGTGCGCTTATCTGAACTGTGTTGGTCTACAGGGTGATGACTATTGGAGCTATATACTCAAGCGTAGCCCATAGGCTGGAATGAAACGCAGTGCAATCCCAGCTTCATCGCGCCGAATGCTGGGATTGTGTTTCACTTCATCCCTGCCTACCGCGCTGTTTCTCGCCTCCGATGCGCTCCGCTTTATCATGGGCGATCAGTTGTGCGTGGATGGAGGAGAATTGAGTGAGTCCATCAACCTGCCGCTGCGGTACCCAGCCTGTTCAGCCGCCACATATGTCCAAACTGAAAATCTTCTTTCTTTCCATGCTGGCCGGCCTGGTGCTGGTGATCGGCTGGTTTGCTGCAACCCGCGCCGTCTCCGCGCCGCAGACCCAAACCGCGCGCCTGACCGAGGACATTCAAGTCAGCGAGCAAATCCGCCCTGAACAACTGGCCGCCTTGAAAAGCCAAGGTTTTCAGACCGTAATCGACCTGCGGCCCGATGGCGAAGCGCCCGACCAGCCCGGTTCCGCCGCGATGGCACAGGCGGCCAAGCAAGCCGGTCTGCAATTCGGCTATGTGCCGGTGCCGCATGGCGACGTGCCAGCGGCCACCATCGATGCGCTGGCGCGGTTGCTGGCCGATACTCCCCGGCCTGTGCTGCTGTACTGCCGCAGTGGTGCACGCGCGGCCCGAACCTGGGCCTTGGCTGAAGCCTCGCGCCCCGGTGGATTGGATGCAACCGGCATTACTCAGCGTGCCCGTGCGGCCGGCCGCCCGGTTGACGATTTGCAATCCCAGATTGACCAGCGCATCGCCGCGCGCAATCCGAAATGATGAAAACCTTTGGCCTGGGCCTGCTGATTTTGGGCGGACTGGCGCTGGGCGCGCTGATCGGCGTGGTGGTTGCCTTCTTTATGGGACTGATACCGATTGTCTGTTAGGCCAGCTATAAACACAGTGTCCAGAAAAACAAGGGCAGAGCTGTAGGCTGGGATGAAACGCAGTGGAATCCCAGCATCAACCGCTCAAAGCTGGGATTGCGTTTCACTTCATCCCAGCCTACCGTGCTATTGGCTGATCATGGAATGATCTCTTCAGAAACTTCAGGCCACATTGAGTTGCAAGCACTTCAAGTCTTCGAATTAGGGTGGATTTTCCTGCTCCATCGGGGCCTTCGATGGCGACCAGATATTTCATGGTATCAAGCTTCATCAAACAAGTCCAGCAATGCTCACGGCACTGACCGCTTCGCTAAATTTTTCCTTTTTCAACCATGTAGAAATTGAAAGCATTGCCCGCAGTTTAAGTGCAGCATCGAATGCTGAATCACAGATTCCGCTATAAGATAAATAATAATTTTTGTAAATTTGAGCGATATTAGGCCCCTCTTCGAGACTAAGTCTTAGAAACGTATACGCTGCACACATTGCTGGATGGGTAAGACGGCAATTCGGATCAATTATTACGAGCGCACCATTTTTATTTAAAATAATATTATTCATAGAGAGATCTGAATGTGTCAAAGTACTAGCATTGCTTGTATTATTGCTATTACAATGTGTTTCGATGAAGGTAGTTGCGAAGACGAATTTAGATCGTAGATCTCCAGGGAATATTCTGTGTTGTGCTAACTGGGCAAGCCGCTGTTCCCACTCGATTTCCATTTCGTCGGAGAACGTGTTAGCCACTCCATGCCAAGGAGTATTCTTAACGGGACGACCATATCCTTTTCCAGCAGTAAGATGCATCAAGCTTTGGAGCTGTGCGATTCGCTTCACCATATCGGCTGATATGGGCCTGGAATTTGTCAGCGGTACACCATCTATTCTTTCCATAACCAGAATATCCGGTTCATGATTGCGGGAGGCATCATCCATTAATATAATATTAGGAACCGGAACTCCCTTACGTCGCCATTCGGCCAAGAAATACGCCTCTGATTTTGCTGTACCCGGAGTAATTGTCAATTTCACGATCACCTGAAGGCCAGACGAAATTTGCGTCCCACTCAAAATGGTCGATTGCCCATTCGATAAGAGTTGCAAGTTATGAACCCCCCCGCCGCATCGTCGAGCAAGTAAGTCGCTAACGGCCGCCAGCGACCATGTTGAACCATCACTCAGTTGTATATCCATTATTTCCTCATTTTAGCATTTCTTTACGACGATTGAGAAGCGATAAAAGTCGTTCATAGAACAAACTCTCAGCCTGCATTGGACCTGAATCCGTGACTTCAAGAGTGAAAAGGCTTCACCCTACGGGTGCGGCCAGTTATTTCAGTTGAATCAGTCATCGTCACAGCGGTGTGGCGCGTTAATTGTGCTATAATAAACGTAGCACTCGAATTTATCCCATGCGCT
>Ga0209628_10003112_pt1 | contig 11492 bp, 9 predicted proteins | sample TergutCu122P4_FD_187285 | JGI IMG/M metagenome (GOLD analysis project Ga0209628, IMG submission 187285) | Cubitermes ugandensis P4 segment gut microbial communities from Kakamega Forest, Kenya - Cu122 P4 (SPAdes) (version 2) | ecosystem: Host-associated > Arthropoda: Insects > Digestive system >...
ACGCAGTATCGTGGATTACCCTTGGCTACTAAGGGCGCGCTATTGCAAGTCCTCTCGAAAATTCCACCGAATTGTAACTGGTATTTTAATTCTTGACAGTTCCTTATTGTTGCTGGGAGGATTGCTTTTGAGTCTTTTTGCAGACCGCATCGCCGCATTTTTGCTTTTTCATCCCTGGAAACCGAATGCCAATACCATCGTGAAATAACGAATCACGACTGAGAGGAACCACATGCAAAAAGACACCATTCAAATCAATCGTATTGACGTGGAAGTCTACAGCCTTAACACCGTTGTCGTCGGTACGGGCTGTGCCGGGTTCAATGCGGCGGACTCTCTTTACGAGCTGGGACAAACGGACATCGCCATTGTTACCGAAGGTGTCGACAAGGGGACTTCCCGGAACACCGGATCGGACAAACAGACCTATTATAAGCTCACCCTGAGCGGCGGTGCCCCGGACTCCGTTGCGGAAATGGCCAAAACCTATTTCGCCGGCGGCTGTATGCACGGTGATATTGCCTTGGTCGAAGCGGCACTGTCCGCCCGGTGCTTTAACAAGTTGGCAAGCATTGGAGTCCCTTTTCCGCACAATAAATACGGGGAATACGTCGGCTACAAAACCGACCATGATCCAAGACAGCGGGCCACCTCCGCCGGACCGCTTACCTCCAGGTTTATGACGGAAAAGCTGGAAAAACAGGTCGCGGCCAAAAACATCAAAATTTTCGACGGTTACCAGGTCATTGCGATTCTTACAAACGGCAGACGACAGACGGCAGACGGCAGTACAGAACCGCCGCAAGCCATCGGACTACTTGCAATCAACCTGGCTAAGACGGACGATCCGAATAAAGGTTTTACGCTCTTTAATTGTACCAATATCGTCTGGGCAACGGGCGGTCCTGCCGGGATGTATGCGACTTCCGTTTATCCCGAAAGCCAGACTGGTGCGTCGGGAATGGCGTATGAAGCGGGAGCCGTCGGCCAAAATCTGACCGAGTCCCAGTACGGAATCGCTTCCGTCAAGTTTCGCTGGAATCTTTCCGGCACCTACCAGCAGGTGATCCCTTGCTATGTCTCGACCGACCAAAACGGCAATGACGCCAGAGAATTTCTGGACGAATATTTTCCGTCACCGGGCCAAATGATGGACGCCATCTTCCTGAAAGGCTACCAGTGGCCTTTCGACCCCCGCAAGATTGAAAATCACGGGTCGTCCCTCATCGATATCCTGGTCTATCACGAAACGCAAATCAAAGGCCGCCGCGTTTGGCTGGATTTTTGCCGGAATCCGTCCCATTGTTGTACGGACAACGGCGAACTCGATTTCGGCTTGTGCAATGAAGAAACGTACAATTATCTCCAAAAGTCTCACGCCTTGTTTGGCAAACCGATTGACCGACTTGCCCGAATGAATCCACCGGCAATCCAGTTGTACGAAGATCATGGGATCGACTTGCGTACGGAAATGCTGGAAATTGCCGTCTGTGCCCAGCATAACAACGGCGGTCTGCTCGGCAACCTCTGGTCGGAAAGCAACATCGGGCACTTTTTTCCCGTCGGAGAAGCCTGTGGTGTCTTCGGCGTCTACCGGCCCGGCGGCAGCGCGCTCAATTCCACGCAAGTCGGCAGTTTAAGAGCCGCCCAGTTTATCGCCGCCAATTATGCCAGACCGCCGCTTTCAATCCGCGTGTTTGCTGATTCTGTACAAAAAACGTTTGCGGAGAAGTTCGCTTTGGTCTCTGCGATTGCCGGGAACAAAGGGGAAAAGTCCAACGTGGTCGGTCGCCGCGAGGCAATGCAAAAACGAATGACCGCTTGCGGCGCACACATTCGTTCCCTGGAAAAAATCGAACGGGCGCTTCGGGAATGTTTGACCGAAATCGAGTCTTTCGCTTCGGAAACCACCATTTCGACCCCTCGGGAGATTCCTTATGCGTTGATGAACCGGGACATTTTAATCACGCAGTACGTTTACCTTTGTGCGATCAGGGAATTCATTCGCAAAGGGGGCGGTAGTCGCGGTTCCTACCTCATCCGGGACAAAAGCGGTCAACTTCCCATCGAATCTTTGCCGGAGGAGTTCCGGTTTATGCTCGACGGCGGCGAACTGTCGCAAAGCGTCTGCGAAATCGCGCTTGATACCACGACGATGGAATGTCGGTGCCAATGGAAACCGGTGCGTCCGATCCCTTCCGACGACAATTGGTTTGAAAACGTCTGGGCGGAATACCGGAAGGGAGAGGTAATCAGGTGATATACTCAAAGTGTAAACGGATTGGTTATGAGGCCGGAAAAAGTGTTGAGATTTAAGGGCATCGGGCATAGGGCATATTTGACTTGTTCGACTCTCTTCAATCGACGAGGAAAAGGTGGAAAATACTACTGTTTTTCCTATGCCCGATGCCCGATGCCCTCTACGGTTTTGAGTACCCGTTCGTTTACGGTTTGAGTGATATATTGTAAAACGCCAATAAAATAACGTTTTGGGAGCGGCTGCTGTTTTCAAGCGGCCTGTCTTTTCCGGCAATTTTTGCCGATTTGCTCTTGACTGGAATTGCCAAATTTCGTATTTAGGCGGCAGTAGTTCGCAATTCGCAATTCGCAATTGACCCCGTATGGCCAAAAACAAAGAGATCGACGAAGACGATGATCTCCCACAAAAACGCCGGAGAGGAGACGACGAGGAGGGCGAACCGCAGGAAAAGCCCAGCTTTCGTGAACGCCTTGAACAAATCAAGGAACGCCTTATGCAAGCGAAAGATTGGGCGGAAAAAAACCAAACGAAAACGATGATCATTCTCGGAGGTTGCGTTTTCGTCGTTTTACTCCTTTGCGGCCTTTATATTTGGCATCTCGTCGCCTATTATCATCGACCGACTGTCGAACAAGCCCTTGAAGCACTCGAATTCGGAGCTTATACACAAGCTCAAATTCGGGCCAGGTCGGTGTTGCGCTACGCCAAAACGACCGAATATGAAAAGCGGGCCGTTGCTTCCTACGTTCTCGGTGTTGCTTTGCTGGAACAATATGAGCTGTCGAATCTCCCGGACAAGGAACCCTATTATCTGATGGCGGCCAACCACCTGAAAGACGCACACAAGCTCATCCTGCCAATCCAATACAGAACGAGGGCGTTGCTCGCTTACGGCAAGGCACTTTACCTGAGCGACAGTATCCCGAAAGCGGTTGAAATTCTTCTGGAAGCGGAAGGACGTCCGCAACAGGACAACAAGACCGCCAACTGGTTCCTGATTCATGCGATGATGCGGAGCGAGGAACCGGATTACAATTTGGCCCTTTCGCATTGCGACAAGCTTCTTGCCGACGAATCTCTGACGCAAATGGAATCGTATCATGGCAAGTTGCTCCGGGCACACGTTTTGCTGAAGCTTGGCCGGCTCGACGAAGCGAACTACGTCTTCGATCAGGTTCCGCCGCTTGACGAATTGGAAGCGTATCAGGAGTTCGTTTGTGCCCAGCTCCTCATGGAAGAAGGACGGGTATTTCGTGCGAAGGCGATGAATTTGGAGAAGCAACTTTTGATCACGGACCCACGCTCCTCGAATTCGGAACAGGACCAGGAGGAACAGGAGACGCCGCTTTCTTCGCCGTCCGTCCGCAAATCCGCTCCGGTTCCGCCGCAGTACGAAACGGAGACGCCCCGAATCGTGCAAGCGGTGGTTCGCCGCGGTCAAGGAGCAGAGCAAATCGTGCAAATGCGACGCCAGAGTATTCCCGATACGGAAACCCCGCTCGTCATTCGGGAAACACACTCGTCGGACACGTATCGCAACGGAAACATCGAGGATTTACGCAGTCTCGCCATCGCCAAATACCGGGAAGCGATTTTACGACTCGAAATGTCGAAAGCCGCCGACGCCGCCGATTTCAAGTACATAAGGCAAGCGTATCTGCTCCAGGGAATCTGTTTCGAGGAAATGGGGGAGTTTGAAAAAGCGAAAGAACAATACCGTGACTTGATTCTAACGTTCCCGGAAAGCGACGAAGCGATTGCCGCCGATATTTTTCGTGCCGAAATTTTCCGCAAGTCGGGCCAGTTCGACCTCGCGTTGACCGGACACCGGCGGGCAATCCAAAAACTCCTTCAAAAAGGAGTTTACCAAAATCCGGTTTTGACGCGAAAAGAGATCGTCAGGCGAATGAGCGGTGCCGCCGGAGAACTGATGAGACTCCGGGAATATCGGGATGCGTTCGATTTGCTGGCCGTGTACGAACCGATCCTGCCGCAACGGGAAATCGCACGGATCAAGGCACTCGGATATGAAAGCTGGGCGAAAATGCTCCAGCGAAACGCCCAGGTAGCGGCGTTTGAGGAGCAAGAACAACTTCTCCGTGACGCCAGGGAAAAATTCCGGTTGTCCGGCCAATGGTATTCCGTTTATGCGCAACATGAAATAACGGCTCGAAATTATACGGAACTGCTTTGGAGGTCCGCCGAGAATTATCGGCTTGGAAAAGATTACCTCCAGGCGATTCCGGTTTACCGCAAATACCTCAAGAACGAAATCCGGATTCGGCAGGCGGAAACACTTGCGTTGCTCGGACAAATGTATTTCGAACTGGACCTACTCGACGAATCCATCAAAATTTACGACGAGTATTTGAACCAGTATCCCCATCATCCGATGTTGTACCAGGTGCGGCTGATTAAAAGCTACGCCCATCGGGAGAAACAGGAGACGGAACAGGCGAAAACGCTGCTGTTGGAGAATCTCAGCGGCACGCTTGCCCCCCAGGCGGCGGAATACCGTGACTCCATCTATGCGTTGGGAAAGATTTATTATGACGCCGGGGACCGGGAAAAAGCGATTGCAACGCTCGAAGACGCCGTGTACCTGCACCCGGACGTACCGCAAACGGCATCGGCGTATTACATGATTGCGCAGTCGTACCTGAAACGGGTCGAGGAGGAACAGAAATTGGTCCAAACTGCGAACCTGGCGACGATGCGGGAAAAGGCGACGCTCGAAATGCAAAAAGCGAGATTGTCGGCACACGACAATTTTCAAAAGACACGAAAAATCCTCGGCGACCGCGAGTTGGTGATACCACTTAGTCCCGCCGAACAAACGATGCAGATGGTCTGCTACTTTGAAATCGCAAAACTGGAACTGCTCCTGGGCCGGTTGAACGATGCGCTCGACTCGTTCAACCTTGCTCAAAACCGGTTCCAGGAGCGACCGGAAACGCTTGACGCCTTGATTCAGACCGCCTTGATTTACCGGCGATTGGGGAAGGACGAACAAGCAAAAGAAACCGTTCAAAAAGGAGTGGTGTTACTTCAAAAACTTACGGACAACAACGCATTCCCGCCCGGCCATCGTTTCAACGAAACCGAATGGAACGAACTATTGGCATGGGCAAATCACTGAATTACGAATTATGAATTATGAATTACAAATTGGAATTCATAGCTCGTAATTCGTAATTCGTAATTCGTAATTCAATGTTAGCTCAAATTTTACAATCGCGTGTTTCGGTCCTGGAGCAGATGCTTCGGGTTTCGGAAAAACAGTTGGAGGTCGTCCGGCTGGGGGATATGACGCTACTGCTTCAATTATTGGCACGAAAACGGAAGGTGTACGATACGTTTGAGGAGCTGGAACGGCAGCTTGATCCGTACCGAAACATCGAACCGCAGGACCGGAAATGGGAAAGCGAACAGCAACGACTTGACAGTGACGCCGCAATTGAGCGAAGCAAGGAACTGCTTGCCGCGATTTTGGAACTCGACCAACAAGGGGAAGCCGAGCTTCTCCGGCAAAAAGACGACGTGCAGCGGCAAATGCAAAAAATGGACACCAGCGGAAAAGCCGCCGCCGTGTACGCCAAACAAAACGTCGTGCCTGTTTCACCAAAAATCATGTCACCACACCGGTTCGATTTTTTTACGGAATGAGGTAATTCACTCAAAGTGTAAACGAAATGGTAATGAAACTGGAAAAAGTGTTGAAATTTAAGGGCATCGGGAATCGGGAATCGGAGGAATTTTTTCACTTATCACCTATGCCCGATTCCCAATGCCCTTGACTGTTTTGAGTCACCATTTGTTTACGGTTTGAGTAATTCATAATTCATAATTCATAATTCGTAATTCGTAATTAAAAAAAATGTCAACAATCATACAGAGTCGCGTTTCCGTTTCCGAGGAGCATGGTATTCCCCGCGCAGCAATTACGGAAGCTCTCAGGCAAGCCGGTCTGGAGATGGAACCCAACGTGGAACCACAAACGACTGAACTCGCGGTGCCGTGTCTGGTCGGTTCTTCCCCGTTGATGCGGCAATTGCGCAACCGAATTGAAGCGGTCGCAAAAGTGTCCGAAATCGTCCTGATCTCCGGCGAAAACGGGACCGGCAAGGAAATCGTTGCGAAAATGATCCACGCTCAAAGTTCACGAAAAACGCAACCCTGGATCACGCTCAACTGTCCCGCTTTGTCGCCGCAACTCATGGAAAGCGAACTGTTCGGACATAAAAAAGGGGCGTTTACCGGGGCGGATTATGACCGCGTCGGACGATTCGAGGCGGCGTCATCCGGAACGCTGTTGCTCGACGAAATTAGCGAAATCGATTTGAACCTTCAGCCGAAACTGCTTCGCGTTTTGCAGGAACATGCGTTCCAACGGGTCGGTTCCAATGAAACGATCCCAAGCACAGCACGAGTTTTGGCGACGACCAACCGTAATCTTGCCGCAGAAGTCGGCGAAGGACGCTTTCGGGAAGATTTGTATTATCGTCTCGCAATTCTTCCGATTCACGTTCCTTCGCTTCGGGAACGCAAGGAAGACATACCGGAACTGTTCGATTATTTTTTACGCAGAACGGCCGAACGGCTCCAAGTGACACCGCCGCAGTGGAACAACGACGTGTTGGAACTGTTGCTCAGTTACAATTGGCCCGGCAACGTGCGGCAGTTGGAACATCTCGTAACGCGAATTGCCGTGTTCGGGGAAAATGAAACGTTAAATGCGGACAACGTGCAGCGTTGGTTGTTGGAAATCCATAGTACGGAAAAACCGTTGCGAGTCGAGTATCCAACGAACACGGAGTACCGGCAAAAAGGGCGGGTTTGCTCGTTTTCGGTCGGTACAAGGTTGGAGGAAGTCGAACGCGAAATGATCGAAGCGACGCTGGCGCATTTCAACGGACACCGCGAAAAAACCGCAACGTCCCTCGGCATCGGCGTCCGAACTTTACAGGGAAAACTACGTCAATACGGATATAAACCGAGAGAAAAAGCCGTCAGTCGTCAGTAGGCAGCAGTCAGAATTCTGCCGTCTGCCGTCTGCCGTCTGCTATCTGCCACCTAAATTCCATGATACGCCCCACCCATCAATTTCGAGCGATATTCAATGCAACGACGGTTCCGGTTTTGGAGCAGGTCGTGAATTTTAACGAAGCGCGCCAATCGCTTTTGGCGGGCAATATTGCGAACTACGACACGCCGTTTTACCGGGCGAGAGATTTGGACGTCGGCACGTTCAAGCACAAGCTGGGGGATGCGATAGAGCGTAAACACCGTCCGCCCGGCCCGGTGTACACAAAGTACCCGCTCAAGGATTCCATGTCGGCGGTCGGCGAAATCCGACCGGACGATATTCCGATTTTGTACCACGACAACAACAATGTCGGCATGGAATTTCAGGTTACGGAAATGGCGAAAAACAACATCGAGTTCAACACCGCGTTGAATATCATGCGGCACCAGATGCTCCTGCTCCAAACGGCCATCAGCGAACGGGTGTAAACGGCTCAAACAATGAAAAGGAGGCATTTCTCAAAACGCCGCTCTTTCATGTTCGCATCTCGCTTGCGAAGAACCCCGTGAGTGATTAGTGGCCATTAGTTTTACTTTTCCACTCATCACTCATCACTCATCACTCATCACTTCCCACTTATCTTCATGCTTTCTTTTCGCTTTTCTCCGGAATTGAAATCGCAGGCGATGCTTGAGCACGCTTTTTACGCAAGTTGGGGACGTGTTCCCCAGTTGACGCAACTCGCTGTTCGTGACAACTTGCTTCTCGTTCGTCCGGGAATCAAAGGAACCGGAACCGTTCATATTCCGATGCGTCATCCAAGATACGGGATTATGCTCCGGTCCACCGAAACACTTCAGCAGCGCGTCAAGCCGTACCTGCTTTTTAAAGAACTTGGACGCGGTGAACTCGGTCGTCTCTTACGGTTGCTCCACGAATGGAAAATTTTTGGGTTCGTTCCTTCCGACGCACTCGACAGGGAAGTTCGCGGGATGATTCGTTCATTCAGCATCATGGCAACGTCCAATGAAACGCTCCCTGCAACCGAACAGACGGCGTTGGAACTGTTCCAGCTTCTCGGTGCGATGGAGATGCACCTGGTCGATCAGTATTTTGAACATATGATCACGGCCTTTCAAAGGAGACATTCGTTTTCGACCGTTCCGTTTGGAATTTTTCTCGATCAAGAGGCGACAGAGGAATCACTTGAAAAATCCCGTGCGATCCTGGAAAACAATTCCATACGTTCTCTGTTTCACGAAGCGTTTCAACTGGTTGCGGCAACACCCTCATGGAAAAACGTGGAATCTTCTCCGGGCAAATATCATTGGGAAGGCGTGGATCGGTATTTCCATTTCGTCGAAAGACTCGGCAAAAAACCGCTCGTCGGTCCGATTCTTTCGTTCAATCCAAACTCGTTGCCGCAATGGGTTTGTGAAAAAATTAACGACCATGAAGCTTTCGAAGAAGCCGCGATCCGTTACACGATTGAATTCGTCAAACGTTACAAACAGCAAGGTTCCCACTGGATTGTCGCCGGAGATTTTTTCTCGAGTCCGAAGAGCGGTTTTTCCGTAGGACGTGGTGTCGCGTTGGTTTGCGATCTCATCCGGGAAGTCAAATACGCCGTTCGAGACAGAGACGTACTTGTTTCCATCGATCAACCGTGCGGCGATTATTATCGAACGAACGATTGTTCGTTGCCGTTTATTGCCATCGCCGAATCGCTCGCCTCCGTTCACTCCCTGGACGGTTTTTTGCTGAATTTCAAACTGGGGATGAATCCGCAGGACACGTTACCACGTGATCCGATGCTTCTGGGTCGGTACCTCGATCAGTGGAGCATTTGGGGCAAAAAACTCTACACGTCGCTTTCCGTTCCCAGTCGATGGGATGTTTTTCAGGAGGCACACGGCGACGACTGGCACAAACAGATCCAATCGGAATGGATCGTGCGAATCATTCTCCTCTGCTTGACCAGACAGAACATTCACGGGGTGTTTTGGAACTCCTTGTCGGACGGCCCCGAAGAGGAGAGTGCCGGTTTGATTGGAACCGACGGTCAGATCAAAACCGCTTTTCACAAAATTGCGGCACTACGGCAATTAAGGGGCGAGGAATGAGGGGTGAGAATTCATTTTTTTGGGGATTTCCCATTGCTTTCCCGTCAAGTTTGTGTGATAATGGGAACCGCTCCTCGCTCCTCATTTTCCTCTTTTCTCCCCATTTCCCATGAAAAAAGCATTGATTATTGACGACGATCCGATGATTGCCGAGACCGTTGGTGCGGCACTGAAATCCATTGACTTCGAGGTTCATGTCGGTCGGGACGGAACCGAAGGACTCGCTTTGGCCGAGCGAATCCAGCCGGATTTGGTCGTCGTCGATATGATGATGCCGCGCCGCAGCGGTTTTCTCGTGATCGAGGCACTTCGGCAGACGCAGACCTTCCCCTGCCGAATGATTATGATTACCGCCAACGAAGGGGCCAGACATCAAAAGTACGCTCAGGAACTCGGCGTCGATGCTTATCTCCACAAACCGTTCACGATGGAATTTTTTCTCCAAACCGTCGACCGAATTATGAAATCGTGATCCGTCTGGAATCATCCGGGATTTTTGGTAGAATTGCCCCCTCGTCGGTGAGGTCTTTCGCGGAAAATCAAGATCGCCGACTCTTCCCATTAACCGAAAAGAATAAAGAATCCAATGAGTCAATCACCGCAAAAAAACGGGCTTTCCGTCAAGCAATGGGGTATTTTGTTGCTTGCTTTTCTCATGGGCGTTGGGGCCGTTTTCGTTCTGGACAAAGTGGCACCGGTTCAAAATTCAACGAATCAAGCCGTTCAAGTCGCAACGGAAAATCGTTAAATTCGATACACTTCACATAACATGAAAATACGATTTCTCGCCATCATTATTGGTTTGCTGTCCGTTTCAGGTAGCCTGATTGCCCAAGAGACCGCGATTCCCTTTTTGATCGGAACCTACACGCAAGGACAATTTCACGGGAAAGGGATTTATCTCTCCGAGTTTGATCCAGCGAGCGGCTCCATGAAACCTGCGGAGTTAATCCAGCCGTGCGACGCTCCGGCGTTTTTGATCAGACACCCCGAAAAAAACAATCGTATCTATGCCGTCGGGGAAACCTGGACGACGGGAGAAGGGCCGATCCATGCGTTTTCGTTTGATCCGCTGACGAAACGCATGAACAAGGTGAACGACCTTGTCATTCCCGGAACCGGACCGACGCACCTTTGCGTTCACTCCGACGCCCAAGGGGAATCGCTCGTTGTTGCATGTTACGGCAGCGGAAATACCGTTTCGGTGGTTCTTGAAAAAGACGGACGTCTGGGAAAAATCGCAAAAGTATTTCAACATTTTGGAAGCGGACCGAACCAAAACCGTCAAAAGGGACCGCACCCGCACGGAGCTTACGTCGTTCCCGGCACGTCGCAAATCCTGATCCCGGACCTCGGAATCGACAAGGTGATGATGTACGATATTGATCCGGCGACTTCCGTGTTGACACCATCCCGACAGGCGTTTCTTGCCATGCCGCCGGGGAGCGGTCCGCGACATTTGGCGTTCGATCCGACCAATGCCGCCCGGTTTTACGTTGTCAATGAACTTGACTCCACGGTGAGCGCGGTTCGCAAAGACGCCGCCGGAAATTGGGCAATCGTGCAAACGGTGTCAACGCTTCCCCGGGAGATTCTTGCCGATCCGGAAAAGTTGGCCGATCTCAACAACACGACGGCGGAAATCGCGGTGCATCCGTCCGGTCGATTTGTGTACGCTTCCAATCGGGGACATAACAGCATCGCGGTATTCGCCGTGGACAAAGAGAACGACCAATTGACGCTCGTCCAGACAGAACCGACCCAGGGACGAACACCGCGACACTTTGCGATTGTTCCCGGCGGACATTTCCTTCTCGTCGCCAACCAGGATTCCGATACGGTAACCGCTTTTCAAATCGACCCGGAATCCGGCAAAATGGTGCCGCTTCACCAGTCGCTGAACGTCGGATCGCCGGTTTGCGTCGTGTTTTGAGACAGAACCTCGTCCCAATAAGAGAAACAGTCCGTCGACAAGTTTACGATTTTTACTGATTTTACCGTCATTTCGCTTCGCTTCATTCCGGCTTTTATTGGGGGAGATGAATAAAAGCCGGAATGGAGCATCGCGAAATGACGGTCTCGA
>Ga0209628_10003113_pt1 | contig 11492 bp, 12 predicted proteins | sample TergutCu122P4_FD_187285 | JGI IMG/M metagenome (GOLD analysis project Ga0209628, IMG submission 187285) | Cubitermes ugandensis P4 segment gut microbial communities from Kakamega Forest, Kenya - Cu122 P4 (SPAdes) (version 2) | ecosystem: Host-associated > Arthropoda: Insects > Digestive system...
TTTTTATCGTTGGAATTGTTTTTTTCAGTTTCTACAAAATTATTGAATTATTTGTGCGCCAAAAAGAGCGCAAACTCATGATTACAAAAATGAGTGAAATCTCTCCCGAAATGTTGCAATCGAATGTAAACTCTCTGCAATTGGCAGCAAACAACAGTTATCCGGGCAATCAATTTACCATGCTTCGCTTGGGCGGACTGGCACTGGGTATCGGCACCGGTTGGATTTTAGGGTTAGTAATCAATCTTACACAACTTAACATTCCTGAAATTTATGCAAGCGAATTTTTTTCTTACAGATGCGATATGAAAGATTTGATGAATTCGACGTATATTGCTACGATTGCTCTTTGCACCGGTATTGCGCTAATTACCGTTTACTTGATTGAGCGTAACACGCTACGAAAATCAAAATAAAACCTTTCAATATTGTTCATTGGTTTATAAAATTGTATCTTTGCGGCGTCGTTTTATTTATAATAAATTGCATAACGATTTATGAAAGTTTACCACGGTAGTTTTATTGCCATTGAAAAGCCAAGAGTATTAAAAAGCAAATTTCCAAAGGATTTTGGTGATGGTTTTTATAGTACTGAATTACTTGAACAGGCTATTCGATGGGCAAATCGTTACGATAATGCTGTGGTTTCAATATATGAATATCAACCTGTTGATACGCTGAATATTCTTGTTTTTTCTGAAATGACAGAAGAATGGTTAGATTTTATTGTAAATTGTCGTTCAGGCAAAACACATAACTACGATATTGTAATAGGTGCAATGGCTAATGACCAGATTTATAATTATATATCTGATTATATAGACGGAGTGATTACTCGTGAACAATTTTGGATATTGGCAAAATTTAAACACCCAACGCATCAAATCTGCTTTTGTAATGAAAATGCTTTGAAAACATTAGAATATATTGGTATTAACATAATTAAGTGATAATGGAAGGTCGAGAAGATAAACTTGCAAACAATATGTTTTTCCTATGCTCTTTGATTGAATATATAGGCAGAAAAACGAATAATCATAGAAATGTTATTGTAAATGCCATAGGAAAACCCTATTTGCACCATATTTTAGAAATGGCTGATGTGTATCATAGTGAGAATATTGATAAAGTAACTTACGATATCATTGATAAATTTAACATTGAAAATGGTGTTTTTGATAATATTTCTGATGCAATATACTCAATACCAACACATTGGGATATTGGAAAAGTCTATAAACGTTTGATAATAAGTATAAGTCAAAAAGATAACAAACCATTAATCGACACGCTTACTGAAGTTTACAATTCCTGGCTTTCCCGTAAAATAGAGGATTTTAATGGAAGTCTTTACTATGAAAGTCCTGATTATCTGTATTATTCTTATATGAAAGGCGACAATTTGTAGAGATACTATTTTTTCATTAATATAACATTTCTTTTAAATGAAAATCAACATCATTACGCTGGGTTGTTCTAAAAATACGGTGGATTCGGAAGTACTTGCCGCAAAGTGGAAAGAAAAGGGACACGAAATAGTTTTTGAAAGCACGAAAAAGTCTGATATTGTTGTCATTAACACCTGTAGTTTTATCCACGATGCCAAAGAGGAATCTATTGAAGAGATTTTTACCCACATTGCCCGAAAGCAGCGGGGCGAAGTGAAGAAAGTGTTCGTGGTGGGTTGTTTGGCGCAACGTTATAAAGATGAACTGCAAGAAACCATTCCCGAAGCAGACGGTATTTTCAGTTTCTCGGAACTGCATAAACTGTTGGAAGAAAAAGAGTTTGATTTACTGAAATCTCCGAAAAGAATTATTTCTACTCCGAAACATTACGCCTACTTAAAAATTTCTGAGGGTTGCGATAGAGAGTGTTCTTTTTGTGCCATTCCGCTCATTCGCGGGAAGCAGGTCTCAAAACCCATTGAGATGATTGTGCAGGAAGCAGAGATGCTGGCGCAACAGGGCGTGAAAGAACTGTTGCTGATTGCTCAGGATTTAACTTACTATGGAATAGATATTTCCCAACAAAGAATGTTATCCAAATTAATGCGCAAGCTGGATGAAATAAAAGGTTTGGAATGGATTCGGTTGCATTATGCCTACCCGATGGGATTTCCCTACGACATTTTGGAAGTAATGAACGAATATTCTGTATTTTGTCGTTATTTGGATATTCCGTTGCAGCACATCAGCGATGTCGTGTTGAAAAGTATGAAGCGGGGAAGCAGTAAACAGCAGATTTACAGATTTTTGGAAACTATTCGCAACACCGTTCCCGGAATAGCCCTGCGCACTACTTTAATCTCCGGCTATCCTGTGGAGACCCGAAACGAACATAGGGAACTGCTTGAGTTTGTGAAGGAATTTCGCTTTGAACGGTTAGGGGTATTTGCCTATTCCCCCGAAGAGGGAACTGCTGCCTACGAATTTGGCGACCCCGTGAAAACCAAAGAGAAAAACCACCGCGTAAGAGAGATTATGGAATTGCAGGAAACTATCTCTTTGCAGCACAATCAAGAAAAAGTGGGGAAAGTGCTGCGGGTTTTAATAGATAGAAAAGAAGATAATTTTTATGTAGGACGTACCGAGTTTGACTCGCCAGAAGTGGATAATCTGGTATATGTGAATGCAACCAAACCACTGAATATCGGGGAGTTTTATCCGGTACTAATCAAAAATGCAGAGAGTTATGATTTGTATGGAACTGCCTAACCTTTTGTTAGATAATGGAATACCTCTTCCATAGAAAGTTCACTGCCTTGTTTGGTTTTTCTGAATGAGGTTACCTTCTCTTTGAGTTCGCTCATGGAATTATCAGCTACAATAATTCCTTTGTTGATGATAATGACACGATTACACATGGCTTCCACTTCCTGCATAATATGTGTGGAAAGCAATACGGTTTTCTTTTTACCACACTCACGAATTAGTTCTCTAAATTCTACCAATTGATTGGGGTCTAATCCTGTGGTGGGTTCGTCTAAAATCAACACTTCGGGGTCGTGAATCAGTGCCTGGGCTAATCCCACACGCTGTTTGTAGCCCCGTGATAATGCTCCGATTTTTTTATGCTGCTCGATCTCCAAGCGTGTCATTTCAATAATCTCATCAATACGGGGTTGCACACTTTTAAGTTGGTAAATTCCTGCAATGAACTCCAAAAACTCCCTAACATACATATCGTAATAAAGTGGATTGCTTTCCGAAAGATAGCCAATCCGTTTGCGCACTTCTATAGAATCGTTCCAAATATCAAATCCGCAAACGGAGACATCTCCTTCTGTGGGGGGGATAAAACAGGTAATAATTTTCATCATGGTAGATTTTCCTGCACCGTTTGGACCCAGAAAACCCACAATCTCACCCTTTTTTACCTCAAAACTAACGTTATTTAAAGCATACTGTGTTCCGTAAACCTTTGAAACACTGGAAATTAATATTGACATAATAGATAATAGGAAATGAATAAGACTTAGTAATTCAACATCACCGGCATAATAAGCATTAATAAGTCTTCTTCTGGCGAGTCTTGTTCCGCAGGTATAAGTAAAGCCGCACGATTAGGTAGCGACATTTCAAGGGCAACCTCAGCAGAATCCAAATTTTCCAACATTTCTCTTAAAAATTTTGAATTGAAACCAATATCCATGGGTTCACCGGTATAGGAACCGGTAATATTTTCTTCTGCCTTGTTAGAGAAATCTAAATCTTCCGCAGTGATAATGGTTCTCTCGTCAGTGAGCGAAATTCTTACCTGGTAAGTGGATTGATTTGAATAAATACCAACCCTGCAAATAGATTTATGAAAATCTTTTCTGTCAACCACAAACTTATTAGGATTATCTTTGGGAATAACAGCCTGATATGCAGGAAATTTTCCCTCTTTTAATGAAGAAAACAATACTATATTTCCAAAAGAAAACCGAACATGATGTGTATCGGTAGTATATTCTACTTTTACTCTTTCATTTACTCCGGATAAGATAGATTTTAGTTGGGTAATTGGTTTTTTGGGCAAAATGAACGAAACAGCATCATCCACTTTCACAGCAGTATTTGTGTAACGCACCAATTTATGAGCATCGGTAGCTACAAAAGTGATATTTTCGTTAGAAAGTTCGCATAAAACCCCCATCATATTAGGTCGGAGTTCATCGTTTCCTGTGGCAAAGAGCGTTTTACTTATGGCACGCTGTAAAATTTGAGCCTCTATCTCAAACTCTTGTGGATTTTCCATCGTTTTCATTACCGGGTATTCCTCTCCAGGAAAACAGGAAGAATCGTACTCACCGTTTGCAGCCGAAAATTTCAAAGTATGATTATCGAGGTCAATATCAAAAACAATTGGAGTTTCCGGCATTAATTTCAACGTTTCTAAAATAGTTTTTGAGGGTATGGCAACAGAACCATCGCCTTCCACATTGGTCAATTGAACAGTGGCTGTCATTGTAGCATCCAAATCGGAAGCCATAAGTGTAAGCCATTCACCCTCAACTGTAAAAAGAAAATTATCCAGTATGGGCAAAGTACTGTTAGTTCCTAAAACGCCGCTAATGGCGCTTAAATTTTTATACAAAACATCACGAGATACAATAAATTTCATAGTTTTTTTTGATTAATTGTTTGGTTGGCAAAAATAAAAAAAACTTTCAAAATAAAAGTTATCTTGTGCAATAAATCTTTTTTTATTAAAAAATTCATGTTATTTTGCGCCGTAAAAAACGACGGTCGTTCTGTCGCTGCCGATTTGTATCGGAAGAGGAAAGTCCGGACAACAAAGAGCGCCATACTTCCTAACGGGAAGGCGCCCGAAAGGGTGACAGAGAGTGTCACAGAAAACAACCGCCCTGCGCTTGTTGTAGGGTAAGGGTGAAAACGTGAGGTAAGAGCTCACGCCGTTGGCAGTGATGCCCAACGGGGATAAACCTTATGGGTTGAAAGACCATGTAAACCGGGGCTCGAGGGCTGCTCGCCCAACCCGGAGGGTAGGTCGTTAGAGCGTAAAGGCAACGATACGCCTAGATAAATGACAGAACAAGACAGAATCCGGCTTATAGACCGTCGTTTTTTTTTAAATCTAATCATTATGAACATCTCCTTAGTAATCCCCCTGTTAAACGAAGAAGAATCCCTGCCCGAACTGGCTGCGTGGATTCAAAAAGTTATGAATGAGAACAATTTCTCTTACGAAGTTTTATTTATTGATGACGGTAGCCGCGATAAATCGTGGCAAGTGATTGAGCAGTTGCATCGGGAAAATACTTGTGTGAAAGGAATTAAGTTCCGTAGAAATTACGGGAAATCGGCGGCGCTGAACACCGGTTTTCAAAAAGCAGAAGGCGATGTGATAATCACCATGGATGCCGACCTGCAAGACAGCCCCGAGGAGATTCCGGAACTCTATAAAATGATAACAGAAGAGGGTTATGATTTGGTATCCGGCTGGAAAAAAGTGCGTTATGATAGCACGTTTGCCAAAAATATTCCATCAAAATTCTTTAACTGGACAACGAGAAGAATCTCAAAAATTCATTTACACGATTTTAACTGCGGACTGAAAGCATATAAAAAAGAGGTTATCAAAGCGATTGAAGTATATGGCGAAATGCACCGCTATATTCCGGTAATTGCCAAGTGGGCAGGATTTTCAAAAATTGGAGAGAAAGTGGTAATACACCAAAAACGCAAATACGGGGTAACAAAATTTGGTTGGAACCGGTTTGTAAACGGTTTTTTAGATTTACTTTCCATCACTTTTATCTCCCGTTTTGGAAAAAAACCGATGCACTTCTTTGGAATTTGGGGCACCGTTTCTTTCTTCATTGGTTTTGTGATTACGGTTATCTTAATTGCACAAAAACTGATTTTAATGTCCAATCATGCGGCGCATTTCCGGCAGGTAACCGACCAGCCGTTGTTCTATCTCGCTATTTTAGCGATGATTGTGGGTACGCAACTCTTTCTCGCCGGTTTCCTTGGCGAAATGATGGCGCGCAATGCCTCCGACAGAAATCATTACTTAATTGAGGCGGATTTGGGGTAAAGCCCACACATTACATGCATGAAATTTATTAAAAAAACTAATTTACGCTTCAATCGGTTTGGGAATGCTTAATTGCTTACAAATTAGTGTACATAAGTCAGTATCAATATTTGGATGGCGTGGAATAAAAGAACATTTACTATTCAGATGATTTACATATTTATCATGTCTTGTACCATGTTTCACAAAACCACAGCCGTTTGAATTAAGATGTTGTATAAACTTTGCTCTTTTCATTTCTCCTATAGCAAATTATGCAAAAACAATTTCTTCTTCTTTTATCATTACACCCTGAGGACTATATCTTTCGCGCATATCTTCAAAATACATTTCAATAACATCTGCGATATTTGTCTTTAATTCTGCAATTGTCAATCCCTGAGAAAAAACCGCAGGCAATTCTTTTAATTGCCCGATCAGGAAACCATCCTTTCCTTCTTTAATTACAAGAGTATATTTCATAATTGGTATTCGTTTATTATAACCGCAAATAAACAAAAAAACTCTGATTTTCAGAATTAGCAAAATAAATAATTTGTAAAAATTGTTTTGCAAACATTAATTTAGGTTTACTTGATACAAGATCTTACTTCTATTTCTAATGTTTTATCCAAATTTTTACAATTTTTCCACTGTTTTGTAAAAAAAACTATTTTTGCGCACAAAATTTTAAAAAATGCCTTTTAACTTCACATCGCATTCTTACGGGTCGAAAATTTTCGACCGCCTACGCTACGCCGCGATTTTAGGCATTTACCCCCCCCCCCGTTTTGTTCTGAGAATCAGTTAGTTACAACGATATTGCTTTCAGAGAAAGCAAACCTATCTAAGCAGTACGCTCAGCGTACTGTGTATAAAGACACCCTCTACCTTACAAGCCTCTGTAGGTGGCTCACATCTCAGTTAGCCTCCGCTGGAGGCTTGAGAGTGTTGACGACACTCACTACAGTAGCCTTAGGCTACTGCTTAGACTGGTGTGCGCTCTATGAGCGCGAACTCTTTGGCACCACTACCCATCCATCATTAATCACTAATCACTAATCATTAATCACTAAAAAAATCATTAACCCCAAAAATATCTTTATGAAAAAAATTACCTTGTTTATCTTTGCAATCCTGTTCATCTCTTTGAACACTTATGCGCAAAACCAACAGATTATTGTTGGAAAAAATTATGTGAACCCCAACGAAGTAACTTTAGTTGCTGAGCGGGGCGTTTCTACTACAATCAAATTTACTCTTAACGAGTTGGATTTAATTGAAATTGCCACCGATTACGGAAAGGCAAATATGATGATGTCGGCAAAAGCACCGGTTTTTCTTGAAAAAGGAGTTCCCGAACTGATTTATCTGCCTACCGCCATTATTATCCCCGATGTGGGTTCGGCAGAGTTAGATATTGCCTATGGAGCATTTACCGAAATTGAGAACATCGAGATTGCTCCCTCGAAAGGCAATTTGCCGCGAAGTATTGACCCTGCTACCGTTCCTTATGAAAATGGCGAAGTTTACGAACAAGATGCTTTTTTCCCCGGAAAATTGGCAGAATTGAACGAGCCCTTTATTATGCGTGATATTCGCGGACAAGCATTATATGTTTACCCTGTTCAATATAACCCAGTTACAAAAGTTTTGAGAATCTATTCCGAAATTACGGTTACGGTCAACTACACCGAAACTGAAGGAGTGAATGAATTTAACACACAAAAAAGAAACCAAACTATTGAGCCGGAATTTAATGCAATGTATAGCCGACTTTTTATCAACAACTCTGTAATTCAACAACGAGGCTACCCTACCGGCGAGGAGGGCGAATTGTTGATTATTTGTCATACCCCTTGGATAAACGAAATGCAACCATACATTGATTGGAAAAGGACAATCGGACGTAAAACGACCATTGTGCCGACATCTGCCATAACACCATCACTTACTGCGGCTAACTTAAAAACCTATATCGCAAACTATTACAACAATCCTAACAACAACTTGGCGTATGTACTTTTAGTTGGAGATGTTGCTCAAATACCCACACACACTATTAATGTACCAACTCCTCCTTATGGTTCAAAAACAGCACCTACCGATAATTATTTAGGACTGATTACAGGAGGAGATGCCTATTTGGAAGTGCTGATTGGAAGAATGTCTGCTGAAAATGTTGCGCACGTTCAAACTCAGATACAACGCTCTATTTGGTATGAACGTGACCTTACCACCACAGCAACCTGGATAAAAACAGGTATGGGGATTGCAAGAAATGAAAACTCCTACGGACCCAATCACCCAAACGGTCACGACGGGCAAGAAAATGACTATCGCCACCAGGATAGCATTCGAGCAAGGTTGTTGAAATATGGCTATAGCCCTGTTTATCAAGATTATGACAATAATTGTCCGGGTATACCAAACACCAATGCAACCATCATGTCGCAACATTTTAACGATGGTGTAGGCATGGTTAATTTCACTAATCATGGCTCGATTACAGGTTGGTCTGTAGGAAATTACAGCATCTCAAACGTAAATGCTTTACAAAATGCAGGTAAACTTCCGTTCATTCATTCTGTAGCATGCAATAATGGTGAGTTTAACTCCGGAACTTGCTTTGCAGAAGCGTGGATGCGTGCCACTCAAGGCGGACAAGCCACCGGAGCAGTAGCAACATTTATGGCTACTGTAAGTTTAGGCTGGCAACCGGGTATGACCGCTCAAGATGAATTTGTTGACATCTGTTTGGATATAACCCATACAGCCGTAGGAGGTTTTAACTATGGCTTACCTGGTCTTAAAATGAGAACCATCGCAGGTGCAATGTTGAATGGCAGCCAAAAAATGATGATGCGACACGGTACTTCAGGTGAAGCTTACGCAGACTTCCTGTCGTGGCATGTTTTTGGAGACCCAACTTTAAATTTCCGCACTAAAACCCCGCAAGAGATGACTATATCACACCTGCCGAATATTCCATTAGGAACAAGCGATTTTACAGTTGAATGTGATGCTGACGGTGCAGTTGCTGCAATTACCTACAAGGATGCAAGTAACGAAGTGATTATTTTGGGCGTTGCCACCGTTATAGATGGCATTGCTAATGTTGCTTTTGATGCGCCGCTTGCCGTAGAAGGAGAACTAACCCTTGCCGTAACAGGTTTTAACAAAGTAGCCTATATTACCACATTGCAGGTGGGCGGGGAAATTGAACTCTTTCCCCCTCAAAACCTTACCTATACTGTAGAAAAAGCCAATCACGTTATTCTTGAGTGGGAAAAACCCGAAGGTAAAAGTTTGACTGTTACCGGATATAATCTATTTCGCGATGGCGAAATCATTACGCCGGAACCGGTAAGTGAACTCACCTTTACTGATATTGTTTCCGCAAACGGAACGTATGAATATTATGTAACCGCCTTATATGGTGCTTCATTGGAAAGCGACCCCTGCGATCCGGTAATGGTTACTATTAACGGAATGTGTGTTCCAATTGGTAGTTCTATAACCGCTACGCAAACCGAAGGGGCAAACATACTTATTTCTTGGGAAGCACCCGAATATGAAGGCACAGAACTTGCCGGCTACAACGTTTACCGCAATGATGAACAAATTAACGAAGAAATCATCCCTGCCGACGAATTGACATTCTTGGATGAAAACGTTGAAACCGATGTTGAACAATGTTATTATGTGGAAGTTGTGTATAACGACTGTGACGAAACTTTAATCACTGAAAAGGTATGTTTAACAATTCTCTCTGTTAAAGAATCTGCAGGGCAGACGTTCAGTATTTACCCGAATCCAGCGAGCTGCGAATTTACGATTGACAATGGACAATTGACAATTAACAATGTGGAGATTTACGATGTTTATGGTAGAATGCAGAAAAGCAGAAGAGCAGAAAAGCAGAATGGCGAAAATGTTATTACAATGGATGTTTCTCATTTGTCGGCTGGTGTTTACTTTGTAAAAATCTACTCAGGAAGTAACCATTTCGCCATCAAAAAATTAATCATTAACCACTAACCACTAATCACTAAAATGGTTCCTCAGAGAGTTACCGGACTCAAATTCTATTTGGAATCATGGTATTAAAAAAGAATTTTTTTACAGGAGTCCCATTAAAGCCCGAATTTTTTCGGGCTTTTTTGATATTTCAATAAAATGTAAACATTACTTTATCTTTGGAATTTCAAGTTGTTTACAAATATCCACACATAAATCATCATCAATTTCAACGTGTCTTGGAATAGCCGTTCTTTTTCCTGTAACAATATTCTTGAAAATTGTATGGTTGCTTCCTTCTCGCTTAAAGATGCAACCATTATCGTTCAAATGCTTAATGAGTTTATTTCTTTTCATTTATAAAAGAACAGTTGCTATTTTTCTACGAATAAATTCTTCTCCTTTGTGCTCTAAACGAAAATCTTCCTTTTCATCTTCCAAAATAAGAGCAATAGCCTCTTTTAGATTTTCTTCAACTTCTTCAATCGTTCTACCTTGAGTTAATGCACCTGGCACTTGTTCACACTGACCAATATACCAACCTCTTTCAGTTTTTTTTATTATTGCTGTATATTCCATAGACAAAATATTTAACGTTGTTAAACATGCGGCAAAGATATATTTTTAATTTTTATTCAAAAAAATAATCACCTAATCACCTCATTATCTAATCCAAAAAAATCTATCTTTGCCGCCGTTGTCTTCGTAGCTCAGCTGGTAGAGCAATTGACTCTTAATCAATGGGTCGTGGGTTCGAACCCCGCCGAGGACACTTTTTTTATTTTTTTTTATGGCAACTAAATACATTTTTGTTCTCGGCGGTGTGGTTTCTGGTCTTGGTAAAGGGATTACCGCCGCTTCTTTAGGACGTCTCTTGAAATCCAGAGGATTGAAAGTAACCATGCAAAAATTAGACCCTTACCTGAATATGGACCCCGGAACGATGGACCCGCTGCAACACGGCGAAGTTTTTGTTACCGATGATGGTGCCGAAACAGATTTGGATATTGGTCATTATGAACGTTTTACTGATGAAAATCAAAACAAACACTCCAATTACACATCCGGAAAAATTTATAATGCCGTTTTGGAGAACGAGCGCAACGGCGCTTACGGAGGCACCACCGTGCAGATGATTCCGCACGTTACCAATATGATTAAGGATATTATTCGTATCAATGCCAAATCAAACAATGCCGATGTGGCTATTGTTGAGATTGGCGGCACAGTAGGCGACATCGAAAGTTTGCCCCACATTGAAGCCATTCGGCAATTTCAAATTGAGGAAGGGTATATCAATTGCATGTATATTTTGGTGCCGTTGGTTCCTTTTCTTACTCCCAGCGACGAACTCAAAACCAAACCGGTGCAACACAGCGTGAAAGAACTGCTTAGCCTTGGTATTCAACCCGATATTTTGGTTTGCAGGTCGGATAGAGATTTGG
>Ga0209628_10003114_pt1 | contig 11491 bp, 5 predicted proteins | sample TergutCu122P4_FD_187285 | JGI IMG/M metagenome (GOLD analysis project Ga0209628, IMG submission 187285) | Cubitermes ugandensis P4 segment gut microbial communities from Kakamega Forest, Kenya - Cu122 P4 (SPAdes) (version 2) | ecosystem: Host-associated > Arthropoda: Insects > Digestive system >...
GCACTAAGGTTCAAGGTCGGCTCATGCAAGCGCGCTAGATTATAATCCATCAGGTGTTCGCATAAAAAAATACGGTCGGATACTTTTCTAACAGACCACGTACAAGTTTAACAGAAATTTCAAGTTTACTTGTCATGGATCAGACCAGGGACAAGCTTGTGTCATGTGAGGTCAAACCAGCTGTGTTTGCTATGGTATAGATATGGCTAGACAGCTAGTAATGACTTGTTTGCATTGAGACTAGTAATGCAGGTCTATGAACATGGTATCCATTATCTATAAATATTCACAATCACAGCCAATTCACTTGTAAATATGAGGGGGTGCTGATAAGTCCTTAACCCGACCAGGAAGGAAACAAGCTACAGCGAACAAACTCGGGATTTATCTAACATATTCCCCACGAAGCTCAATACGCTTCTTAGCCCATTGCTCTAACTTTTGCAAGCCACTCAAAAAAAAATTCAGAAGGTTGTCCGTCCCACCAGGTCTCTGCGGCAGCAATGACCTCCACATCAGATGAGGCCAGATCCAGAGAATAGGGTGGGTGATCAAGACACTGGAAGCCCAGGTAGGCCAGTTTCTTCTGGGTTGCAAGTGCCTGGTGAGCCGGGGCATTGTCGTGCAAGAACAAGACCCCCCTGGTGACCTTCCTGCAGCGTTTTTCCTTCAAAATGTCCTTCAGTTGCACCAGCAGAGATGAGTAATACTCCACATTGATAGTTTAGCCCTTTGGGAGATAATCAATGAGGAGGATGCCCTCTTGATCCCAAAAAATCGAGGTGAGAACTTTTCCAGCGGATTTTTGCACTCGGAATTTTTTGGGGTGGGGTGAGCCACTATACCGTCACTCCATTGATTGTTGTTTTGTCTCCGGGTCATATTGATATAACCAGGCTTCATCCATAGTCAACAATCGCGACAGGAAATCATTTGGACCGCATCCAAAAAATTATAAAAGTTGCTCAGACGACTGGCACCGTTGATGTTTTTGATACATGTTCAGGCATTTCGGGACCCACTTCACGGAGAGCTTCCGCGTGTCCAAATCTTCATGAATGATGGACCCAACCTGCTCACATGAGATGCCCAGTTGCTCAGCTATTGATTTAGACGAAGATTAGCTCGTGAATTTGATCAGTAATCTCTGGGGTGGTCACTGTTTTGGGTTGTCCAGGACGAGGCGCATCACAGGTGGAAAAATCACCATGTTTAAACTGGGCCACCCAGTTTTTGACAGTGGCGTACAATGGTGCGTGTTCCCCTAATGTTTCTTTCAGAATGGCGTGAATTTCCTTCAGCACCTTGCCTTGCAGGAAAAAAAACTTGATGACAGCTCGCGTCTCGATGTTGTTGAAATCGCGCGCGTTGCCTGACATGCTTCTTTTGAGCCTCTGTAACAAGAAAAAACTTGCAATTCAGCACATGAACAGACCCCTCTTTCCAACAACACTATCGATTCCATCCGACATCGGGAAGTAGGTCGGGCTAAGGACTTATCAGCACCCCCTTGTAGTTTTATTTATGTGGCAATTAGTTTCATCCCTAAACTCAGCTCATCATCTTGCCATAACAGAGGAAACATATATATAAACTAAAAGCACAAGTTGGAGATCTCCCCCTTTTACATAAAACAATACATGAAAATTGTATGTAAAATGTATAAGTAAATATAGTTTCAAAAAACCTAGGGACATTTAAAAAAGTTTATAATTGTTTTTTTTTTTTTAAAAAAACTGTTCCAAGTTTTTTTTATGGCCTGATGATGAACCAAGTTTAGTTGCCATATAAATAAAACTATTTACAAGTCAATATTTATAGATATTGTATTCCCTACCCCAGTGGCGATGTTTTATATCAAACTGAACATGGTATCCCTTTGTGTATAGAACTTACTGAGTTTAAGCAACCTGATGACATTTTATCTTAACCTTTACTATCTGGCCTTTAAATCTCAATGTTCATGCTGATGGCCAGAATTATTTTTCTTTTTAAGTACCCATGCTTGCACCTGTGCAGGATGGTGTTACACCTTTCATATAGGAAGAGTTACACTGAATGGGACATAGGTGTCACATTTGGCTGATAAAGGTTAACAGAAGACATCCTATTGTGGTTTGTACATTAGATAACAAGGATAATGCAATCAACACAACTATTTATATTATAAAAGCAATATTTGTCTTTATACAAAATGCTGTGTGTTTTGAGCCATGCGGGCTGTCATCAGGTGTAAATGTATGAAAGGGCAGTGGTTAAATTATAAATAATATTAAGCTGTATTGACTGCATTATCTTTATTACTTGATGACACATCAGACAGAAAATGTTGGTATGAAACTTTAAAAGAAACAATAACAAATACTGAAATTAAACTCCTGTAATTAAGATGGCTTAAAGACATACAGAATTGTTTAAGGGAGATGAAAGAGAACAGATGGACAAAATAGGTAACAATTTGCAACGGTATATATTTCATAAATGCGAAGAATACAGTGCACATGCTTGAGGTAGTAAGAATGATGACAGACTCAGAGTGGGTCTATATTGCTCTGCAGCTGTGTTTGAGATGTGCTGTCTTCTTCCTCAGCTTTGCGTTTACCAAGAATCTCATCTCCTTCAGCCTTCTCAACAGCTCCTTTTCTGGGTGGCAGAACATGCATAAATGCTTCTTTCCAAGACTTCCCTGCTGTTACTTCTAAGAGGATTTCAAATACTGTAATACAGAGACAGTATACACACATTTTACCACGACTTTTTTACTGGAGATTTCTATAAAGAAAATGTAACAAACATCAGGTGAAGAAGTAAATGCAAATTACATAGACAAGAAACAGCATTAATTATCCACAGGGTAATTATTACTTATGCCAGCAAAACTGGTGTAATTTTGTCACGGGCTGTACTGTGTTTTGTGTGCACGCGTCCACACACACACACACACACAGGACATGCTAAGAGGGACTTCGAGGTATTAAGAATTATTAACAAAAAAAAGATAAACTACATAAGAAGCAACAACATAGGCCTGATATGTAACATTCAAATTACAAACAAGTAAGTCACAAGAAGACTATGAGGTGGACACAAAATGCATGAAATTTAATGAGATTGTTGGGCATGTCTGTTAAATAAAGCAAAATTTTTGCCTATCCACAGAAAATATGGAAGGATAATGAGGATAACTGGATGCTAATCAATGACATAAGGAAAAATCCAAATAAGTAACCAATCCTCTGGCAGTGAAAGCCAGAGGTTCAGTGCTGCTAATAATGGAGTTCATCACAGACTTGATACCAGAGCAATTCCAAGGATCATGTCTGGTGGTGACCTTCGTATTAATAAAGTCATATTTTCACATTCAACCATAAGAAATTTTGTTAGAAGAACTTCCTACGGCCCTATACTTATTCTTTGAGCAGAGTAAATGTCACTTGAAAAGCATAAAGTGAGAAAAAAAGACAAGAGCACTTCAGTATGTATGACTACTGTGTGTACATTTTTGTACAGAGTGACTAGACCTGCAAGGAAAATGTGTAATGTTGTGGAATTCCAGATTTTGTATTACATCATTGTTTGAACAGAACGTTGCAGTGAAATATTATAAAAGTGAAGATTAGTTACTAGTTCTGTGTTTACAATAAGTGTACCTTGTGGTGCCTCTCAGAGACCCTGTCCAGTCAAGGCAATGCAAAAACTACAGGAAGAAGTGGAAAGGTATGCTCAAATTAAGAATAAATGCACTTTGCAACTTTGTGTCTATCACTGGCCCTGATATTCAGTTATTGCAAATGGAAATCTACTGATTCAGATTTTACCCCATTTAAAAGAATAGCATTACTTTTCTTTGTACACCATTATATAAGGGTACATGATATATAAATTATACATTTTAAAAAGGTTTATTGTCTTATGTATAAATTTTTATAAAACAAAAATTTTTCAGTAAAATGTCCAATTTTTGTTTGACATCAGTAAAGTATGGGATACAATACAATAAATAATAACACCAGTCTGCCAATTTTTAGTGTAGACTGCTAATATAACATGTTATAAAATAGTGAGTGCCTGGCAGATGATATGTGTGATGGATGAATCCCATAATGTGTGTAGTTTATGCAGTTCGTCAACAGAGCATTTAAAAATTAAGCTTCCAACATCACAGCAGAATTATTGACTTTTCTGATCTCTGATGCAGCTCTTTTGTTTGTGTCACATTAAGTGAGATGTCATTAACCCTAAAGAGACTGTGTGCTAGAATTAGCATGGTGACAACTTTGGGTCTCACTCCACTAATTGTCAGTTTGGCTGTGTGTCCCAATTACTGTACCCTAATTAAAAGAATATACTACATGGAGGTTTAGATATGGTTTCATGTTTGGCTTAGGAGGAACATCTGTGCTGTGGGGGTTGGGCTGCAAGACCACAATATCCTGGGCTATGACAGCAACTTTGATCAAAGTGTCCTGTGCAAGTCCTAAACAGATGCCAAAGAATGTACCCAATCAATATGGCAAGATAATGCAGAAAGGGCGTCCCTCTGTTTGGGGCTAGTAGAGATGGTAGGTCAAAGAGATGTAAGTCCAAACAGACAGTTGCCAAATTGGAACTAACCAAATCCAGAAAATTGCTGTTGTGATCAGAATACATGAAATATAAAGAGAATCAGACAAGGTAAAATGCCTTGTTCTGATACTCTTTATATTAAGTATATATGAAGGTACAAATTAAACAAAACTTATTTGAAACAAATTTGCCATAGTTATTTTATTGCAAGGTATTTATCATGAATTACCTCTACACTTACCATGATCAATTGTCAGAGCTTTTCTTGTTTTCATCTCCAGGAACTCTCCAATAGGTAACTGACCGTGACTTATCCCTTTCTCTTGTGCAATCTGATGACATAAACCCTGCACACAGTAACATTACATCATAGTGACATTAAAAAAAAAAAACTACTGCATTACCTTGATGACAAAAATGATCTTATGAAGAAATACTGGATGAAGGTATGGACTGAATTCATGTGACTTGGGATACAGACTGGTGACAGGCCAGTTTGAATCTTTAGATTCTGTGAAAGGCTGGAGATAGTGTCACTGTCATAGTGTCCATCAGTGTCTGAAGATGGACTGTGCTCTATGGAGTTATAATGCTGCATAGTACAACCTCATTTCAAGAGTCAATGGATTTCAAACACTGCCACTTTATTTCATCATAGATGATAGCTAAGAAAGAACACAAGTTACAGCTGGACGGAGGAGCTCTAAGTTTCAGTTCTCACAATCAAAAGAGACATGTCACAATACAATGCAGTGGGTGCATATAATGAAATATCAGTCTAACTCTTCCTGTCCATCCTGTTGTTAACACACAGTCAAGATCAACTAACAGTAGTGTTAAATGTTAATCTTGTCCCTTCAGAAGTGTTTGAATTTGTGAATTTCTAAAGACATTTGAAAATCCATGCATACTTTACATAATCCCAGGTTTAAAGTGTAACCAGCATCTTAGTGCCTGGCAATGCACTTATTGATTGTAAAAACATTAATTAAAAAATCTGTTTCTCCCACCTTATACAAATTATGATCCACAAGACCTCCAATAACATAAACTTTATCTCCTTGCAGTGAAGAAATAATATTTTCTGAGTCACTTGTTAAGTACAGCAAGTCATTAGACTCAAAGATGTCTGTGTAACTCTCACTATGAAAATTTACCTGAAAACATCAAAACATGAAATAGTATAGTGAACTTATGTGTAATATCAAAATTATTTTACAAGACCTTCATGGCCTTGGTTTAGAAAAAAAGAGTAGAAAAGATTAAAAGTTGTCTCCATACCTAAGCACCCTTTTGTAAATGTATATACCCAGGACATAAAAAATAATGCCTACAGTTAATTGTGGGCATTATTTATAAATAATACACAATCATGAATTCAGCAAATGAGCATTAAATTGCATTGTTTTGGGCAATCTTCAAATGCTTCTGAATTAAGACAGTTACACAAAAAGTATAATTTGTCCATTGTTCTGTACAGTGTCAAACTTTCAGTGGTTTTCAGACACTGGCAACTTACATCCCAATTCATGTATCCAGTGTGTTTTTCCATTTCTGTCTTGCACCGTCCATTAAAGCTTGTAATGTAGAACTGCAGTGGATCTCTGGCTCTTCGATTAAGACTGTAACATCGTAACAGCTGCTTGATACACTTACCGATTTCCTAGGATAAAAAAAGACATATTATTGAACAAGTTTTAAATGTTAATAACACTAATTCATTGAGAAAAGTATGTACCTTGTCATTCATGAGATCATCAAATGATAAGTCAATTGCTACACGAACTTTACAATTACTCTGTGACATTTTCGAATGCTTCAGTTCTTTCCTTGATGGTCCCAGCTTAATATTGTTTAGGCGTGCATCTAATTTCTTCTGTTTCGTTTTCAACTTTTCTTTGGCTCTGCAATACAGATACCGTTAATAAAAGCACAAGCAATTTCTGAAAGGCATTAACACATTTTTGAAACGTTACCTTTTAATAGGCCTATATGCTAACCACTTCTCTTTCTTTCTTAGTTTCTTTAACTGTCTTTTTGAAATCGTCGACATTTCATCTTTCATGCAGTCACCAGAAGATGCATCTGCATTGAATGTGCCTGGATCATTTTTGTCGTAGTTTTCAGTTCGCTTTCTTTTTTCAGCAGGTTCTTCAGCAACATCTTTAAGTAATTCTGACTCAACCGGTAAACCCTCTTTAGTTAGTGCTGGTGAACGTTTACTCGTCAACATGATACAGTCAAACACTACCCACGTGGGCAACCACAGATCATCTACTAAATGAGCAACGAACAGCTGTTGGTGTTAAGTGTAATGATAATCTGTGGTAATGAGCTTAAATAGAAATATTATGTGTCATGGATAAAAGGTAGAAGATGTCCCATCGGTGACGCTTCCGTACTGTCACCAATATTCCGAAAGCTTCACGTCAAAACCGTGCTTGTACCCTACCATGGATTAGAAGCCCTATTTCACAGACCATACTCTTCTGTGAATCCAGTCCGCATTCATCATCCGTGGATTGGAAGGCATGGTATCTGTGCATTGCATTACGGTGTAGTGCATGGCGGTGGTTGGAAAGGGCATGTGTTGAGTGGTGTGCTGTTGCCGAAAAGAGCTTTTATGTGCCATTAAGCAGTAATGCGATAGAGCGGATGGTTTTAGTAGTGCCTTTCTGCAGTTTTACTCAGATATGGCCCAATCAAGCAGAATATTTATGAGCAGTAAGGCTCTAGGTTATGTTAGTAATCACATCCCTGTAGTTGTGCGATATATTCGTTGCAGGAAAGAAAATCTGGTGGTAACATGCGTTGGAAAGGCATTTCATACGTACGGCTGTTCGAGGTTTACATTACTTAGTGTTAGTGGCTTGCATTCTGGTGAATTAACATGTATAGCAGCAGATTCTTATCACGTGTATACAGCAAGTGATAATGTAATTTGTGCTTGGAGACGAGGAACAGAACTCAAACACACGTATGTTGGACATTCCAGTCCAGTGCACCTTCTCTTACCTTTCGGCCCCCATCTCCTTTCTATTGATGAAGACAACGTTCTGAAGGCATGGGACATAAAATCTCAGGATTTGCACATGGAGTTGACATTTGACAGTGTCACATTTCGTATAACCACAATACTTCATCCAGATACATATTTAAATAAGATTTTGTTGGGGAGTGAGCAAGGAAACATGCAACTCTGGAACATTCATTCAGCAAAACAAATTTATGTTTTCAAAGGTTGGACATCAGCTATCACTGTTTTGGAACAAGCACCAGCCATTGATGTGGTGGCAGTTGGTTTAGCAAGTGGTAAAATAGTTCTTCACAACCTGAAGTTTGATGAAACTATCATGGAATTTATGCAAGACTGGGGACTTGTAACAAGTTTGTCATTTCGAACTGATGGACATCCAGTATTGGTTTCAGGTAGTTTGACAGGGCATGTTGTCTTTTGGAATTTAGAAGAACGGAAAGTTATGAGTCAGTTATTGGGAGCACACAGCAGTGCTGTAACTGGACTGAAGTGCCTTCCAAATGAGCCTCTTTTCGTCACCTCATCTCCAGATAATTCTCTAAAAATGTGGATATTTGACATGCCAGATGGTGGTGCTCGACTTCTGCATGTTCGTGAAGGCCACAGTGCACCACCTTCATATGTTCGATTCCATGGAAGTAATGGTCACAATCTTTTAAGTGCAGGAGGGGATTCGTCACTTCGAATATTTTCTACCATTACAGAAACCTTCAATAAGAGTCTGGGACAAGCTTCGTATAATCGTAAGCTGTCAAAAAAGAAACGGAAAGGTTTGGTAGATCCTCTAAAGATGCCACCAATTGTTCAGTTCACATCAGAAACAACAAGAGAAAAGGAATGGGACAACATTGCAGCAGCCCATTTAGGGTTGGCTACTGTTACGACTTGGTCATATGACAAGTTGAAGATGGGAGAGCTTAAGTTATTACCAGAAAGATTTAATCCTAAAAAGTCACAGTTGAAGGTGAAAGCTGTTGCAACATGTCTATGTCTAACTTCCTGTGGAAACTTTGTGTTGGTTGGGTACAGTTCAGGCCATGTGGACAGGTTCAATATCCAGTCTGGTATTCACAGAGGAAGTTATGGCCATCCTTGTGCACATGCAGGATCTGTGAGGGGTGTGGCTACAGATAACTTAAACCAAATCGTGGTTACTGGTGGAAATGATGCACTGATCGGATTCTGGCCATTCAAATCTCCAGGTGGGTGGCATGATCTACAAGTAATGCTTCTTTGGATAATCTGTTTCTGTAGATGGTAGAACAGGGTCTCCATTTGCCATGTCAGAAAGCTTGTAAAAATGTAGAATAGACAGACATGATACACATCTCCTGCACAGCTCACGTTCTCCATTCTCTAATATGGAAGAGGTATGTAGATATTTCATTACTTACAGAGAAGAATGGAGAGTAACTGAGAAGATCTAATTAAATATTCATGGCTGACTAGGTATGCCGGTTTTAATTTTCATCTGTTGTTTTGTATTAAAATGTGTGCATATCATTAGATATACTGGTAATTGTACACCACAAAAAGTTAACACTGACGTTTGAGGCAGCAGGCACCTGGCATCACAACCTAGAAGACTAATCTTCACACAAATTACCTATACTGAATTTGAATTTAGTGAATCAGTATGAAAGTGTGAGCGAACAGCTTTCTGTTTTTTAAACCACTGTTCTTGAATAGTACACCTGATGGTAAAGAGTGTCATATGTCTGAATTCTAGTCTTTCAGACATACATCTTCTGGGATGTTATGTTGTATTGTTGAGTAAATAGTTCATGATATTTTGAAGGTTCCAAGCAGAGTATCTGTACAGGATATAGGGGTGTAGGTATGGATGTGGAGGATGGTGAGCCAGTGAAGGTGGTAGTGATATACACTTGGTAGCATTTGACGTTCATGGGACCGTGCATTGTTAATGTATTCTTTTAATTATAACCAACAAGATGCAATGTTATACAATATTCTTTATTATTGTCAGTGCTGTACATGTTTCAGGAGGTTGCTGCTACCGCTAGCGGTAGCAGCAAGCAAGCTTGGCATATACCAGATGCTGTGTGTACAGTTTTTGAGCTCCTGATGATGGGCGGAGAAACTGCCTGAAACATGTAGAGCATTGACAATAATCAAGAATATTGTATAATGTTGCATCTTGTTGGTTATACTTAAAAGAATACTTGGTAGCATCTTTGAGTACTGTAGCTGAACAAGTGCATGTATCATAGCCTGGTTTGTTTTCTCATGGTTTGAGTGAAAAACCTTGTGATTTGGGACAATTCTGCCAGGTCATGAACAAGAGATTTGGGATATGTGGGGATCAGAACATTAGTTGGAAGTGAGAGACTGACACTGATGGTTTTACTTTTGGTCCTTTTAGCTGTCAATTCAGATTGTTACTGTAGAGAAGTTGAGGGTGACTGCTTGGTAGGAAGTGTAAATGACAGCTAAACAGTGACAATTCTTGTTGTGTAAGGGCATTGTTCATACCATGCATGAAGATAGCATGGCATCACTGCCTCCAATGCTAGCTTAGGGCCACCTGCCTCTTGGGTCAGCCAATGATAAAGCTTTCATGTAAATAAAAGTTTGTTTGATGAGCTCTGATTGCCATGCATATAAACTTCAATGTAAATGTTTGTAGCTAATGACATGCATCATTGATGGCGCATGCTTGTATTTTGGCTTAGTCCTATTAACACTTTACTCGTGAGAATCCCCCGTTACTTACCTGACTGTTTCTAGGCTTACCACACAAAAACATATTAGAACATTTGTGGTAAGTGTATACGTTAAACATTATATGAGTATGTAAAGAATTGGAACTTAAAAACACCCATCCATTATTTTTTAATTAACCTTATAATACATACCAGTGCAATTCATGTCTAAAGGGTAATTAAATCTGAGCTGTATGTGAGGTGAAGGTTATTTAGATTAGTTTAAGGAAGTGAACACTTTGCTATTTTGTACTTGTAATTTTTTTAAAAGTTAAGTTGTGTAAAGCTGATTATTGTGTTTATCTATTTTGTCCCAAAGGTCCAACTGCATTAAAAGAACTCAATATACAAGAGTCGGTATCATTCTTTCGACCACACCATGATAGTTCAATGTTAGCAGCAGCTCTAGATGACTTCACCATTATTGTCATGGATCTAGACACTCAAACAGTGGTGAGGAAATTCCAGGGACATACAGGACAGTTAACAGATGCCACCTTCAGTCCAGATGCACGATGGTTGGTAACAGCTGCTATGGACTGTACCATCTGTACTTGGGATGTCCCTTCAGCACAGCTTATTGACTGTTTCAAGGTCTGTATTAATTTAACTTTGGGTGTAGGAAAGTACAAGTTACAATTGCTGACGGGAAGTTAGTCAAGTTTAAAACTGTTGTACCAGAGTAGGTTGGCTAGCTAGTGTTGCGTCCAACTCAGAAGCTTGTACATTTATCATGTTAATAAATTAATGGAAGGAAATTAAATAGTGGATTGGTTGGAAAAGGTTTATACAAAGCTGTCAAAAAATCATTTGTTGGTTCAAAAGTTATGGAGGTCACATACAGGAACATAATACTATGAGTTTATCTTCTCTTATAAAATAAGGACATCAACTTAAAAATTTTCTTGTAATTACAGTTTCAATGTGGTGAATTTAAATGCATTTGTATACTTTAACTTCACCTCTTGTTTTACACTGGAATGGGACAACTTGCATGAACAGTGGAAATAAAATGCCAACTAGATGCAACAGAGGTTTCTTATTGCAGATCTTATTGCTTGCTCAACATGTTTCGGGCACCACTATGCCCATCATCAGGAGCTCAAGAGTATTATACGGTGGTTGCTGCCTGTGGTATTTCGTGCTGTGGTTTTCAAGTTGCTGG
>Ga0209628_10003115_pt1 | contig 11490 bp, 12 predicted proteins | sample TergutCu122P4_FD_187285 | JGI IMG/M metagenome (GOLD analysis project Ga0209628, IMG submission 187285) | Cubitermes ugandensis P4 segment gut microbial communities from Kakamega Forest, Kenya - Cu122 P4 (SPAdes) (version 2) | ecosystem: Host-associated > Arthropoda: Insects > Digestive system...
CCAAAAACCTGTCAAGCCCAAATACATCCGCCCGCTCGACATCCGCCATGGCCGCATCGACATGAGCCACGGCGCGGGCGGCAAGGCCAGCGCGCAGTTGATCGAAGAGCTGTTCCTCGCCGCGCTCGACAACGAATTTTTGCGCCAGGGCGACGACGGCGCGGTGCTGGCGCTGCCGGGCTTCGATCCGGCCGAAGGGCGCATCGTCATGGCGACCGACGCGCACGTGGTCTCGCCGCTGTTTTTTCCGGGGGGCGATGTGGGGTGCCTGTCGGTGCACGGCACCCTCAACGACGTGGCGATGCTGGGCGCGCGGCCCCTGTATTTGAGCGCCAGCTTCATCATCGAAGAAGGCTTTCCCCTGGCCGATCTGGAGCGCATCGCCCGCTCGATGGCGGCGGCGGCGCGCGAGGCCGGCGTGCCCGTGGTCACCGGCGACACCAAGGTGGTGGAGCAGGGCAAGGGCGATGGCGTGTTCATCAGCACCACCGGCATCGGCGTGCTGCCGCCCGGTGTAGAGATCAGCGGGCGCAACGCGCGCCCCGGCGACGTGGTGCTGCTCTCGGGCACCGTGGGCGATCACGGCGTGGCCGTGCTCTCGCAGCGCGAGTCGCTGGCGTTTGAAACCACCATCGTGAGCGACACCGCCGCGCTGCACACGCTGGTGGCCGCCATGCTCGCCGCCGCGCCCGGCGCCGTGCGCGTGTTGCGCGACCCCACGCGCGGCGGGCTGGCCACCACGCTCAACGAAGTGGCGCGCCAGTCCGGCGTGGGCATGCTGCTGCGCGAGGCCGACATCGCCGTCAAACCCGAGGTGAACGCGGTGTGCGAACTGCTGGGTCTGGATCCCCTGTACGTCGCCAACGAAGGCAAGCTGATTGCCGTCGTCGCGCCCGAGGCGGCGGGCGCCGTGCTGGCCGCCATGCGCGCGCACCCGCAAGGCGTGCAGGCGGCCTGTATTGGCGAAGTGACCGATGACCCTTATCATTTCATCCAGATGACCACGCGCCTTGGCGGCCGCCGGGTGGTGGACTGGCTAAGCGGCGAACAACTGCCGCGCATCTGCTGACAGCAATGGAGACAAAACGTGCCCAACCAGGATGTGTTCCATAAAACCGAACGCGGCAAGGTCGAAATGACCCGCCGCACGGGCGATTTGGCTCCGGCCACGCGCCGCGTGCTCATCATGGTCAATGGCGTCGACAGCGTGGCCGCGCTCATGGCGCGCGGCGGCGTGCACGAGCTGGAGTTGCACGCGCACCTGTCGCGCCTGCTGGAGCTGGAACTGATCGCCCCCGTGCCAATCCGCACGCAGGCGCTGCCAGCAAAACCAGCGGCGCGGCCCAGCCAGCCGCCAGCGCACGAAGCCCCCCCAGACCCGCGGATCGACGATCAATGCCGCGTGGTGCTGGCGATTTTGCAAGAACACTTTGGCCCCAACGCCACCGACGTGGCGCAAGACATGCTGATGGCGCGCACGGCAGCCGAGTTCAACGCCGCCATCGACCAAATCGAGTACCGCATGATCGGCCACCTGGGCCGCAAACACGCGCTGCGCGAAACGCAGGGGATGCGCCTGGCGTAAGTTCATGGGTTGGGCAACAATGGCGCGTTGCAACCACGCAGGAGACGCTGCCATGATCGATCTTTATTCCTGGGCCACGCCCAACGGCCACAAAGTCCACATCATGCTGGAAGAATGCGGTCTGCCGTACCGCGTTCATCCGGTCAACATCGCGGCTGGCGAGCAGTTCAAGCCGGACTTTCTGGCCATCAGCCCAAACAACAAAATTCCCGCCATCGTTGACCCGGACGGGCCGGACGGCGCGCCCATCTCGCTGTTTGAATCCGGCGCCATCCTGGTCTATCTGGCTGGCAAGAGCGGGCGTTTTTTGCCAGCGGACACGCGCGGGCGCTATCAGGCGCTGCAATGGCTGATGTTCCAGATGGCCAGCGTTGGCCCCATGCTGGGCCAGGCGCACCACTTCCGCATTTACGCGCCGCAGCCGATCGACTACGCCGTCAACCGCTACACCAACGAAGCGCGGCGCCTGTATGGCGTGATGAACCGGCAGATCGAACGCACCGGCGCGTATATCGCGGGCGGTGAATACTCCATTGCCGACATCGCCATCTTTCCGTGGCTGCGCAGTTGGCGCAATCAGGGTATCGACTGGGCCGAATATCCGGCGCTCAAACGCTGGTTTGACGGCATTGCCGCGCGCGCGGCGGTGCGGCGCGGCGTCGAGGTGCTGGACGGCTTGCGTCAGCCGGTAAACACCGCTGCCGCCAAGGAGGTTCTGTTCGGCCAAACCCAGTACCGGCAGCGTTGAGCTGGCAGGGTAGAATGCACGGCTTCGTCGGAGCGTAGCGCAGTCTGGTAGCGCATCTGGTTTGGGACCAGAGGGTCGCGAGTTCGAATCCCGCCGCTCCGACCATTTTTTCAAAGGCCCGCACTACCGGGCCTTTATTTTGTCCACTGTCCGTAGCTCAGTTGGATAGAGCAACAGCCTTCTAAGCTGTGGGTCGGGGGTTCGATTCCCTCCGGACAGGCCAGCCTTCGCCAGTCACGACCGAAAGAGAGCGCCGCTGCCATGTCCGCCATCAAACAAGCCCGCCAGCGCATCCAGCGCCATCCGCGCGAGCGCAATGCCATGACCGTGGCGCGGCTGGTGCTGGCGCTGGAATCGCACGCCAAATTTCCGCTTGCCGATTTGTACTTGCTGGACAAAGACTGGTTCAAGCTGGCGCTGCGCCTGCTGCGCCAGTGGCGGCAAGATGGCCGTTATGCGGGCAAGCTGCGGCTGTTTGATCTTTCGATGCAGATCGCCGCGCCGCAATGATTTTTGCCATGTGCTAAACTGGCCGGATGCATACTCTCCAAACTCCGCGTTACGTTGCCGGCTTTTTGGCCGCGCGGCCTTGCGCGGGCGTGGCTGGTTTGCTGGCGCTGCTGCTACCCGGCACGGGCTAGAGGCGCGCGCGTTTTTCCGACGTTACCGATTCTCAAACGGCCCGTTAGCACCAGCAACGGGCCGTTTTGTTTTTTCAAGTTGCTGGTTTCCAGGAGTCCACCACATGACCGACAAGCTCATCATTTTTGATACCACCTTGCGCGATGGCGAGCAGTCGCCCGGCGCCAGCATGACGCGCGACGAGAAGCTGCGCATCGCGCGCCAGCTTGAGCGGCTGAAGGTGGATGTGATCGAGGCCGGTTTTGCCGCCAGCTCCAACGGCGACTTTGAGTGCGTGCAGGCGATTGCGCGCGCGATCAGGGATTCGACCGTGTGTTCGCTGGCGCGCGCCAACGACCGCGACATTGCCCGCGCCGCCGAGGCGCTCAAGGACGCGGCGCACGCGCGCATTCACACCTTTATCGCCACCAGCGCGCTGCACATGGAAAAGAAGCTGCGCATGACGCCCGAGGAGGTGTTTGAGCAATCCAGACTGGCGGTGCGCTTTGCGCGCAATCTGGCGGGCGATGTGGAGTTCAGCACCGAGGACGGCTCGCGCAGCGACCTTGACTTTTTGTGCCGCGTGATCGAGGCGGCCATCAAGGAAGGCGCGACCACCATCAACGTGCCCGACACCGTGGGCTACGCGGTGCCGGAGCTGTACGGCCAGTTCATCAGGACTTTGCGCGAGAAGGTGCCCAACAGCGACAAGGCGGTTTGGTCGGTGCATTGCCACAACGATCTGGGGCTGGCGGTGGCCAATTCGCTGGCGGGGGTGAAGATCGGCGGCGCGCGCCAGATCGAATGCGCCATCAACGGCCTGGGCGAGCGCGCGGGCAACTGCGCGCTGGAAGAGGTGGTGATGGCCGTCAGGACGCGGCGCGATTATTTTGGGCTTGAGCTGGGCATCGACACCACGCAGATCGTGCCCGCCAGCAAGATGGTCAGCCACACCACCGGCTTTGTGGTGCAGCCCAACAAGGCGGTGGTGGGGGCCAACGCGTTTGCGCACGCCAGCGGCATTCATCAGGACGGTGTGCTCAAGGCGCGCGACACTTACGAGATCATGCGCGCGCAGGACGTGGGCTGGAGCGACAACAAGATCGTGCTGGGCAAACTGAGCGGCCGCAACGCCTTCAAGCAGCGCCTGCAAGAGCTGGGCGTGATGCTCGAATCGGAAAGCGAGATCTTGGCCGCCTTTGCCCGCTTCAAGGAGCTGGCCGACCGCAAGAGCGAAATTTTTGACGAGGACATCCTGTCGCTGGTTGGCGACGAGAGCGTGACCGCCGAAAAAGAGCAGTATGGCCTGGTATCGCTGGCGCAGCACAGCGAAACCGGCGAGCGTCCGTATGCCGAGGTGGTGTTCACTATCGGCGGCAAGGAATTCAAGGGTCAGGCCGATGGCAACGGGCCGGTCGATGCCTCGCTCAAGGCGATTGAGTCGCACGTCAAAAGCGGCGCCGAGCTGCTGCTGTACTCGGTCAACGCCATCACCAGCGGCTCCACCGAAAGCCAGGGCGAAGTCACCGTGCGCCTGCAAAGCGCGGGCCGCGTGGTCAACGGCGTTGGCGCCGATCCGGACATCGTGGTTGCCTCCGCCAAGGCGTACCTGAGCGCGCTCAACAAGCTGCACAGCAAGACCGACCGGGTGGCGGCGCAGGGATAATTTATGATAGCTGCCCGCGCTCTATCAGCAAGCGTTTCAGCATTGTTTGACCAGAAAAACCTTGCCTATCGAGCGCGGGCAGCTATCAATTCAATAATTGGGTTTATCCATACAGCCTGTGGAGATTTTTTGAATTTACATCAAGAATCAAAGCCAAGTCGCTGATATTGAACGTGTTTTTGTGTACACTGAAGCCTGATTTTGGTTTTGCGGCGGAGTCTGGCCATGGCGGCAAAAATATCGTTGTGGATGCGCGGTATCGTGCTGGCGGCAGCTGGCATCATGATGGCGCTGGCGCCGCTTGCGCCAGCGGCGGCAGCGCCTGCCAAAAAGGCCGGCACGCATAAATCAGCCAAACCACCAGCCAAGGCCAAGAAGGCTGAAAAAGCCGCACCCAAAAAGGCGGCGGCGTCCAAGCCGGGTTCGCGCAAGCAGGCCAAATCCGCCAAATCCACCGCAGCCAAGCCAGCCAAGCCGGCCAAACCGGCCAAGGCAAGCAAGACCGGCAAAACGCCCAAGGCCGCCAAAACAAAATCATCCAAAGCCGCCAAACCGGGCCGCGCCGAGCGCGCCAAGGGCAAAAACGCGCGCAAGGGGCGGCAGGCGGCAAACGCGGCTGGGCACACCGCGCCGCCGTCGTTTGGCCAGTTGGCCGGGCTGCACTCAACCGGAGATCCGCTGGCGCTCAAGTCCAGCGTGGCGCTGGTGGTCGATCAGGACACGCACGAGGTGCTGCTGAGCAAAAACGGCCACGCCGTGCTGCCGATCGCGTCGCTGACCAAGCTGATGACCGGGCTGATCGTGTCCGAGGCCAATTTGCCGCTGGACGAAGTCATCACCATCACCAGCGCTGACGTGGACACTGGCAAGGGCAGCCACTCGCGCCTGGCCGTGGGCGCGCAACTGACGCGCGGCGAGCTGCTGCACCTGGCCCTGATGGCAAGCGAAAACCGCGCCGCCCACGCGCTGGGCCGCACCTTCCCCGGCGGCATGGAGCGCTTTGTCGGCCTGATGAACGCGCGCGCCGTGGCGCTGGGCATGAAAAGCACGCACTACGTCGAGCCAACCGGCCTGTCCAGCGCCAACCATTCCAGCGCGCACGATCTGGCGGCGCTGGTGGCGGTGGCCGCGCGCGATCCGCTGCTGCGCCAGCTTTCCACCTCGCCCGAATACGAAGTGGCGGTGGGCCATCGCGTGCTGGAATTCAAAAACACCAACCGGCTGGTGCGCGACCCCGACTGGCGCATCGGCCTGCAAAAAACCGGCTACATCAGCGAAGCCGGGCGCTGCCTGGTAATGCAGGCGCTGGTGGCCGAGCGCAGGCTGATCATGGTGTTTCTGGATTCAGAAGGCAAATACAGCCGCCTGGCCGACGCCGAGCGCGTGCGCCGCTGGATCGAAAGCCAGCCGCCCGCCGCCAGCGGATCTGCATCGGCCAAGGATGCCGCGCACGCCGCCGCCAGCTAAATCAAACCATCACTGCAACGCCTGCACCCCGGCCACCAGCCAGCCGCCCTGGCCGGCCCTGGGCTTGGTCATGTTCCACACTTCGCGGAACGGGCTGGGGCCGGCGGACTGCTCTTCGCGGATCAGGCCGCTGAACTCGACGCTTGCCATGTAAACGTCGTCCAGCTCCTCGATGCCAAGCAACTGCGCTTCCAGCATCACGACATCGGTGCGATTGACCTCGCCCGGCGCGTTGCGTTCGCGCTCGGCCAGCTGGGACTGGATTTCGGCCAGCATCTCGTCGGTCATCATGGCGCGCAGCGCCGGGATGTCGGAGCGGTCCCAGGCGTCTTGCAGCGTGACAAAGTTGCGCTTGGCGGCGGTGATGAAGCCGCCGGTGTCAAAGTCCGCCGGTATACCCCAGCCCTGCGCGCCGCGCAGCGCCGAGCCGATGATGGAGCCGCCATCCGCGCCGCCGCCGCCGGGGCCGGACTGCCACGGCTGGTCTTCCCACGGGCGGGCCGATGCGTCGTTGCCGACCTTGGTGGGGTTGTACTGCGGCGGCGTGAGCGGGTTGGCCGCGCCAGCGCCCGCGCCCTGATAAGCCAGGCCGCCGTGGCCCGCCGTGCGCGCGCGGCGCACCATGCCAAACACGGCCAGCGCCAGCATGACCAGCAGCGCGATCAGCAGCAAGTTGGCAAACTCCGGCCCCAGCCCCAGCGTTTTGGCCAGCCACGCCAGCCCCAGCCCGGCGGCCAGGCCGCCCAGCATGGCGCCCCAGGGCTTGGGCGCGGCGGCGGCGCCCGCGGCGCCGGGCTGCTGCTGCTGTTGCTGCTGCGGCTGCGGCTGCGCCTTCTGGCCCTGGCTGGGCGGCACGCCCTGGCGCTGCGTGACGTTGGGCGACTGGCGCCCAAGCGACTGGCCGCCGCCCAGGCGGCGCGCCTGGGCATCGAAGGCGAATATTCCAAGCAGCGCCACTGCCAGCAGCAGCGCGCCAATCCGCATGGCCAGGTGTCTGAGTTTCATTGGGTTTGCTCTCCTTTGCGATTCAACATTTGATGCCAACATGCAGCGCTACCACGCCTGCGGTCAGGTTGTGATAGTCCACGTGCCCAAATCCATTGAGCTTCATCAGCGCCTTGAGTTCCGCCTGATTGGGGTGCACGCGGATGGATTCGGCCAGGTAGCGGTAACTGTCAGCGTCGCCCGTCACCAGCCGTCCCAGCCTGGGCAGCACGTTGAACGAATACAGGTCATACGCCTTGCGCAGCGGTTTGGCGACTTGCGAAAACTCCAGCACCAGCAGCTTGCCACCGGGCTTGAGCACGCGCGCCATCTCGCGCAGGGCGGTGTCCTTGTGGGTCATGTTGCGCAGGCCAAAGGCGACGCTGACCAGGTCAAAGCAGGCATCGCCAAAGGGCAGCCGCTCGCCGTCGCACGCCACCGAAGGGGCGATTACGCCCGCGTCCAGCAGCCGGTCGCGCCCGACGTGCAGCATGGCCTCGTTGATGTCGGTGTGCACCACCAGCCCGCCCGGCGCAGCCTGGCGCGCAAAGGCGCGCGCCAGATCGCCGGTGCCGCTGGCAATGTCCAGCACGCGCTGGCCTGGCCGCACATCGGCGATGCGCACCGCGCACGCCTTCCATAGCCGGTGCAGGCCGCCGGACATCAGGTCGTTCATCAGGTCGTAGCGGGACGCGACGGAGTCAAACACGCCGCGCACGCGGCGCGCCTTGTCGTTTTCGTCCACCGATTCGTAGCCGAAGTGGGTACTGGCCATGAAAAACAATCCTTGTCTGAACATTGCCGCCAGCGCGGCCAATTTTTTGCCGGGCGGCAGCCGCCAAACCTTCAATTGTGCCCGCATGCGGCTTGTGTGTATAGTGCCAGCGCATGAATACCCCTGTGCTGCAACGTGCTGTTTTTCTGGCGCTGCTGGCTGGCGTGACGGCGGCGTTTGTGTGGGTGCTGTCGCCGTTTTTTGGTGCGGTGATGTGGGCCGTGGTGATGGCGCTGCTGTTTGACTCCACCTTTCGCGCCTTGCTGCGCCGCCTGCCCGGGCGGTGCAATCTGGCGGCGCTGCTGACGCTGCTGATCGTGGTGCTGATGGTGGTGCTGCCGATGGTGCTGTTCAGCGTGGCGGCGGCCAATGAGGTGTCGGCGCTGATCGCGCGCGTGAGCGCGGGCGACATCAACTACCGCGCCTATGCCGGGCAGGTGATGGCGGCGCTGCCCAGGTGGCTGACCGATTCAATGGCGCATTCGGAGCTGATCGACATCCAGGGCATGGTCGAAAAGCTGTCCGACGCCATGCTCAGCGGCGGGCGCGCCGTCACGTCGCAGGCGCTGTCGATTGGCCAGAACGCGCTGATGTTTTTGGTCAACCTGACTGTGATGCTGTACCTGATGTTTTTTTTACTGCGCGACGGCGAGCGGCTGACCGGCCTGCTGCGCCGCGCCGTGCCTCTGGAGCGCGCGCAGACCGACTTTCTGGCCAGCAAGTTCGCCACCGTGGTGCGCGCCACCGTCAAGGGCAACGTGCTGGTGGCGCTGGCGCAGGGCGCGCTGGGCGGGCTGGCGTTTTGGGTGTTGGATATACGCGGGGCCATGCTGTGGGGCGCGGTGATGGCGTTTTTGTCGCTGCTGCCGGCGGTGGGCGCGTCGCTGATCTGGGCGCCGGTGGCGATCTATTTGCTGGCTACCGGATCGGTCTGGCAGGGCGTGGCGCTGACGGTGTGGGGCGTGCTGGCCGTGGGCATGATTGACAACCTGCTGCGCCCCATTTTGGTGGGCAAGGACACCAAGCTGCCGGACTACGTGGTGCTGCTCAGCACGCTGGGCGGGATGTCGCTGTTTGGCATATCGGGCTTTGTCATCGGGCCGACCATTGCCGCCATGTTCATGGCCGCCTGGGCGCTGTTTGCGCGCGATGAAGAGCCGCCGCCTGCGCCGCCGCCTGCGCCACCGCCAGCGCCTGCGGATTGACGATGCCCGTGGGCGTGCCGCGCAGGTAGTTGGTGACGTTGTCAAACGCGGCGCCAAAGTACATCTCGTAGCTGTCTTGCTCCACGTAGCCGATGTGCGGCGTGCACACGCAGTTTTCCAGCCGCAGCAGGGCGTGGCCCTGCAGGATGGGTTCGCTTTCAAACACGTCCACCGCCGCCATGCCGGGGCGGCCGCGATTGAGCGCGCCCACCAGCGCGTCCGGCTCGATCAGCTCGGCGCGCGAGGTGTTGACCAGCAAGGCGGTGGGCTTCATGCGGGCCAGATCGTCTGGCCGCACGATGCCGCGCGTGGAATCCACCAGCCGCAGGTGCAGCGACAGCACATCGGCAAGCGCGAAAAACTCGGCCTGCGTGGGCGCGGCGCGATGGCCGTCGGAGCGCGCGCGCGTCATCGATTCGGGCGAACCCCAGACCAGCACATTCATGCCAAAAGCGCGCCCGTAGCTGGCCACCAGCTGCCCCACCCTGCCGTAGCCCCAGATGCCCAGCGTGCGCCCGCGCAGCACCATGCCCAGCCCGAAGTTGGGCGGCATCGACGCCGCCTTCAGGCCCGACTGCTGCCACGCGCCATGCTTGAGGTTGCCGATGTACTGCGGCAGGCGGCGCATCGCCGCCATGATCAGCGCCCAGGTCAGCTCGGCGGGCGCTACCGGCGAGCCGATGCCCTCGGCCACCGCGATGCCGCGCTCGGTACAGGCGGCCAGGTCGATGTGGCTGCCCGCGCGGCCGGTTTGCGAGATCAGCTTGAGCCGGGGCAGCTTTTCCACCAGCTGGCGCGTGATTTGCGTGCGCTCGCGGATCAGCACCACGATATCGGCGTCATGCAGCCGCCACGACAGCTGCCCCAGCCCCTTGACCGTGTTGGTATAGACCTTGGCCGGCCACGCATCCAGCTTGGCCGCGCAGGCCAGCCGGCGCACGGCATCCTGATAATCGTCGAGGATCACGATGTTCATGGGGCTGCATTGTGCCTTTGGGCCGCCAGCTATCCGTGGCGATGGATCAAGGCGTATGCGATGAAGCTACGCATTTGTGTATCATTTCAGGCATGAAAATCGGCGGTTTCGACTGGGATGACGGCAATTGGCCCAAATGCTCGGAGCACGGTGTATCCAGGGCGGAAATCGAACAAGTGCTGCTGGGTACGCCCGCTGTACTGGCCGATCCTTATCCGGGCGAGCAGCGCGCGCGGGCCATCGGCAAAACTGCTGCCGGGCGGTATGTTTTTCTGGTGTTCACGCCGCGCGAGATCAACGGCCAGACTTTGCTGCGCCCCATCAGCGCCCGCTACATGCACCAAAAGGAGATTGACCATTATGAGCGCCAAAGCCAAGCCTAAACCCATGCCGCCGCTGCGCAGCGATGCGCAGGCGCGGCAATTCGTCGCCACGGCCGACCTGTCGCAATACGACTTGTCAGGTTTCAAGCCGATGCGTTTTGAGATCGAGCCGAAAGCGGCGGCGCTGCACATGCGCCTGCCAGCTCCATTGCTGGATGCGGTGAAGGCCAAAGCCAAAACCAAGGGCGTGCCTTACACGCGCTACGTGCGCATGTTGATTGAAACCGACGTGGCGCACGTGTGACGGCTGATGTGCGCCGCTAAATCATCATGCCGTTGCGTATCAGGCCCACGGCCAACCCTTCGATGGCAAACGGCTCGCTCTGATCGACCATGATGGCTGGGTAGTCCGGGTTTTCGGCGTGCAGCTCGATGCGGCTGCCGTGGCGGTGAAAGCGCTTGACGGTAACTTCGTCGCCGATGCGCGCCACCACGATCTGGCCGTTGCGCGCCTCGCGCGTGGACTGCACGGCCAGCAGGTCGCCGTCCATGATGCCGGCGCCTTGCATTGACATGCCGCGCACGCGCAGCAGGTAGTCGGGCCGGGGGGTGAACAGGCCGGCCTCGACGTGCCAGGTTTGCTCGACGTGCTCTTGCGCCAGGATGGGCGAGCCGGCGGCCACGCGGCCAATCAGCGGCAGCGCCAGTTGCGCCATGCCCGGCAGCGCCAGGCTGAAGGCGTCGCCGCGCGCGGCGGTGCGCGCCGCGCCCTTCAGGCGAATGCCGCGCGAAGTGCCGCTGATCAGCTCGATCACGCCCTTGCGCGCCAGCGACTGCAAGTGCTCCTCGGCGGCGTTGGCCGACTTGAAACCCATCTGCGCCGCCAGCTCGGCCCGCGTGGGCGGCGCGCCCGTGCGCATGATGGCGCGCTGCACCAGGTGCAGCACCTGTTGCTGGCGGGCGGTGAGGCGGGGAGTGTCTTGCATGATGGTGCGCCTGTATCGAATTACAGTCACTGTGATTTTACACAGTTTTGGCGCACCGGTGGGGGTTTGATTCCGATTTTTCCTCTTCCCGTTTACGGGAGAGGGGCAGGGGAGAGGGCCGGCCGCAGGCCGGTAGCGGCGCATCCGCAAGCGC
>Ga0209628_10003116_pt1 | contig 11488 bp, 12 predicted proteins | sample TergutCu122P4_FD_187285 | JGI IMG/M metagenome (GOLD analysis project Ga0209628, IMG submission 187285) | Cubitermes ugandensis P4 segment gut microbial communities from Kakamega Forest, Kenya - Cu122 P4 (SPAdes) (version 2) | ecosystem: Host-associated > Arthropoda: Insects > Digestive system...
GGTCGAGGTCGAGCGCCATGTAGGCGATGCCTTCGCGTTCCAGAATGCGCGCCAGGCCCTGGCCGCTGCGGCCGTAGCCGCAGATCAGCACGTGCGCCGAGGCGTTGATGGACTGACGCGCGATTTGCGTCATTTGCAGCGACTGTTGCAGCCATTCGCTGGCCACCAGCCGCATCACGATGCGGCCCGAGGTCATGATGATGAAGGGCGTGGCCAGCATCGAGATGACCATTGCCGCCAGCGCCGGGTTGAACAATTCCGGCGCGATCAGCCCTTCGCGCCGCGTCAGGGTCAGCAGCATGAAGCCGAACTCGCCCGCCTGCGCCAGATACAGCCCGGTGCGCAGCGCGGTGCCGCTGCCGGCGCCCAGCGCGCGCGCCAGGCCGGTGACCAGCAGCAGTTTGAACAGCACCGGCACCAGCGTCAGCAGCAGCACCAGCGGCCATTGGTGAAACACCAGCCGCCAGTCGAGCAACATGCCGATGGTGATGAAGAACAGGCCCAGCAGCACGTCGTGGAACGGGCGGATTTCGGCTTCCACCTGGTACTTGAACTCGGTTTCCGAGATCAGCACGCCGCAGATGAAGGCGCCCATGCCCATCGACAGGCCGGCTTGTTCGGTGATCCAGGCCAGGCCCAGCGTGAGCAGCAGCACGTTGAGCACGAACAGCTCTTCCGATTTGCGCCGCGCCACCAGCGTCAGCCACCAGCGCATCACGCGCGGGCCGCCCCACAGCAGCGCGGCGACCAGCGCGCCGGCCTTGAGCGCGCCCAAAACCAGCGCCGCGGCCAGGTGTTCGGGCGAGCTGCCCAGCGCCGTCACCAAAATCACCAGCGGCACCACCGTCAGGTCTTGCAGTAGCAGCACGCCCATCACGCGCTGGCCGTGGGCCGATTCCAGTTCCAGGCGGTCGGCCATCAGCTTGACCACGATGGCGGTGCTGCTCATCGCCATCGCGCCCGACAGGGCCAGCGCCGATTGCCAATTGATATGCCAGTGCGCGGGCAGCCAGTGCGCGGGCAGCCAGCGCGCCAGCGCCAGCGCCGCCAGCACGGCCAGCAGCATCGTCAGCGCCACTTGCGCCAGTCCCAGGCCGAATACGTGCCGGCGCATGGCGCGCAAACGCGGCAGGTTGAACTCCAGCCCGATCACGAACATCAGAAACACCACGCCGTATTCGGCCAGATGCTTGATGCTGTCGGCGTCCTGCCCAAAGGCCATCCCCAGCGTGTGCGGCTCTATCAATATGCCCGCCAGCAAATAGCCCAGAATCTCCGGCAGCCGCAGCCAGCGGCACGCCGCCACGCCCAAAACGGCGGCGAGCAGATAAACCAGCGTCAGTTGTAAAGCGCCCATATGATGGGTGATACTAGCATTCGCACCTCAGTAAATCACAAACCACGCCATGAAACAGGGCACGCCTAAAAACCGGCCGCAACCGAAACCGCCGTTGCAGGACATGATCAAGGCCGCCAACTTGCGCTTGAAAACGCTTGAGGCGCAAGGGCATTTCCAGCAGGCGCTGGAGATCAGTCTGCAAATTGCACACGCCTATCCCGATTACGCCGCCGCGTGGAGTCACGCCGCGGGCAGCTGCATTCGCCTGCATCGCTGGCAAGACGCGGTTGCATATGCGCAAACCGCGCTGGCGTGCGGCGGCGATACGGTTGGGCTATACGATGCGCTGGCCCATGCGCACGGCAAGCTTGGGCAGTGGGAACAAGCGGGCCGCTACGGTTTGCAGTCGCTCAAGATGCGCGATAGCCAGTTCGGTGGTGAACCCGTGCTGGCGCTGCCCGATCCGCCGCCGCTGCCGCCGCCGCCCAGTGCGGCCACGCGCGAGCGCAACATCATCGCGTTTTCGCTGTTCGGGGGCGATCCCAAATACTGCGATTCGGCGATTTTGAACGTGCTGGAGCAGCCGGCCATTTATCCGCACTGGGTTTGCCGCTTTTATGTCGATCACAGCGTGCCGGCAGGCGTCATCGACCGCTTGCGGGCGGGCGGCGGGCAAGTGATAGCGGTTGAAGGCGCCGCCGCCGGGTGGCCCGGGCCGATGTGGCGCTTTTTGGCGCTCGATGATCCGCAAGCGCATCGCATTTTGTTTCGTGATGCCGATTCGCTGATTTCGCCGCGCGAAGCCGGCGCGGTCGCGCAGTGGCTGGCCAGCGGCAAACGGTTTCACATGATGCGTGACGCCGGTTCACACACCGAATTGCTGATGGCCGGGATGTGGGGCGTGGTGGCCGGTTCCTTGCCGCCGCTGGAGCAGCTGATGCAACGCTTCATGAGCCAGCCGCTGCAATCGGAACACTTTGCCGACCAGTTTTTTCTGCGGCAATATGTCTGGCCCTATGCGCGCACGAGTTTGATGCAACACGATTCGATCTTCGGATTCATGGATGGCGTTCCGTTTCCCGCTGGGCCAAGGTCCGATGACGTTTTTGTTGGGGACAGCCCGGCGGTGCTGAACTTTCCGATCGACCGGCCCAACGGAACCGAATTGAGCTGTGATTTTTTCCGGATCGAAACGCCCCATGACGCCCAGCAGGCCAGTGAAACACTGGTTTATTCTTTTGCCACTACCGTACGCAATGGCGGCATGAAGCTGCTGATTCCCACGCGCTACGTGCGCATGCTTCAGCAAGGCGCGGCCCGTCTTAGCCTAAGTCGGGCAGGCTCCTAGAATGCCCACCATGACATTCGATTCTGACCGGGCGCTGCAACTGGCGCGCGAGACTTTGGATATTGAGGGGCAGGCGCTGCAAGACGTGCGGCGCCAGCTGGATGGCGCCTTTGCGCGCGCGGTGCAACTGCTGCTGGCCGTGACCGGCCGCGTGGTGGTCATGGGCATGGGCAAAAGCGGACACGTCGGGCGCAAGGTGGCCGCCACGCTGGCTTCCACCGGCAGCCCGGCGATGTTCGTCCACCCGGCCGAAGCCAGTCACGGCGATTTGGGCATGATTACCGCGCAGGACGCGGTGCTGGCCATTTCCAACAGCGGCGAAAGCGCCGAAATCAGCGCCATCTTGCCGCTGGTCAAGCGCTTGGGTGTGCCGCTGGTGGCCATTACCGGCGGCATGCATTCCACGCTGGCGCGGCAGGCCAGCGTGGTGCTCGACAGCCGCGTGGCGCGCGAAGCCTGTCCGCTGGGCCTGGCGCCCACGGCCAGCACCATCGCGCAACTGGCGCTGGGCGATGCGCTGGCGGTGGCGCTGCTGGATGCGCGCGGCTTCAAGGCCGAGGACTTCGCCCGCTCGCACCCCGGCGGGGCGCTGGGGCGGCAGTTGCTCACGCACGTGGCCGATGTCATGCGCCTGGGCGACGCGGTGCCGCGCGTGCCGCCCGCGGCCACCTTCAGCGAACTGATGCGCGAGATGACCGGCAAGGGCCTGGGCGCGTCGGCGGTAGTCGATGCGGCCGGCCGCCCGCTGGGCATTTTTACCGACGGCGACCTGCGCCGGCTAGTCGAAACCGGGCGCGATTTGCGCGCCCTGACCGCCCGCGAAGTGTTGCACCCCAATCCGCGCTGCATCGCGCCCGATGCGCTGGCGGCGCAGGCGGCCGCGCAGATGGAGCAGGCGCGTGTTTCCGTGCTGCTGGTCACCGATGCCGGCGGCCAACTCATCGGCGCGGTCAGCAGCAACGACCTGATGCGCGCCAAGGTGATATGAACCAGCCCGGCGCCGCGCGCGAACCGGCCCAGGCCTGGCCGCCCGAATTGCTGCTGCGCGCGCAGGGCGTGCGGGTGGCGATCTTCGACGTGGACGGCGTGCTGACCGACGGCGGCCTGCTCTACGGCGAGCAGGGCGAAACGCTGAAACGCTTTTCCACGCTCGACGGGCTGGGCTTGAAGCTGCTGCGCCAGGCCGGAATAGAGCCGGTGGTCATCTCCGGGCGCGACTGCCCCGCGCTGCGCGCCCGGCTGGCCGCGCTGGCGCTCACGCAAGCCGCGCTGGGCACGGATGACAAGCTGCCCGCCGCTGAAAAAATCCTCGCCGGGTTGCAGGCCGGCTGGGCGCAAACGGCGGTCATCGGCGACGACTGGCCCGACCTGCCGCTGTTCGTACGCGCCGCTTTTGCCTGCGCGCCCGCCAATGCCCACGCCGAAGCGCGCGCGCGCGCCCACTACGTCACGGCGGCGCGTGGCGGCGAGGGCGCGGCGCGCGAATTTTGCGACCTGTTGCTGACCGCCGCCGGGCGTTACCGCGCGCTGCTGGACGGCTATACGGCTGCTCCGGCGTCATGAAACACCTTTCCCGCAAATGGCGCGATCGCCTGTCGGCCTGGTTGCCGGTGCTGTGCATGGGATTCTTTGCGCTCGGCACGGTCTGGCTAGTGCGCAGCGTGCCCGGCACGCCGGACGGGCAACCCGCCGCCGCGCCGCCGGGACACGGCCCGGACTACTACATGCGCCAATTCACGGTACGCCAATTCGACGCGCAAGGGCGCATGAGCGCCGAACTGTTCGGCGCCGAAGGCCAGCATTACCCCGACACCGACAAGCTGGCCGTGCAAGCGCCGCGCTGGCGCGCTTACGACGCGCAAGGGCGGCTGATTAGCGGCAACTCCATCCGCGCCCTGTCCAACCGCGACGGATCAGAAATCGAACTGTTCGGCGACGCGCGGGTCGTACGCCAACCGCTGCCGCCTGCCTCGGCGGCGGGCCAACCGGCCGGCCCCGATGATGCGCTGCTGACCTTCAGCGGCCAATATCTGCGCGCCTGGACGCAAACACACCGTGTCAGCAGCAACCAGCCGGTCGAACTCACGCGCGGCACCGACGTATTTACCGGCGAGCGCTTCGACTACGACGACCACACCGGCGTGGCCAACCTGCAGGGCCGCGTGCGCGGGGTGATACAGCCACAACCGCGGCGGTGAGCCCAACCTATGGCCTGGGCGAGAGTAAGGGCGACACGAAGCAACGATCCAGAACCGGCCTTCATTCCATTTCTCAATCAACCGATCACTTTGTCGGCTTCGCTTGCCGTGCAACAGCACTGTCTGCGCTTGGCCTTCGCGTGCTCGATGGATTGAGAAATGGAATCAGGCCGGGGTTTGCAGCTTACCGCCCTGAAGGGCGTGGTTTCAAACCGGAATCTGGCCGGTCACCTGCGATACTCCTCCAAGCAGCCATGTCAATAAGCCCTGCCAGACTTGCCGATGGCACAAAGCAAAACCGCCAAGGTTTTAAATCCTTGGCGGTTTTGTACGTATAAAAAACGCTGTCTGGGCGGGGTCTGGCGACGGAGGAGGAGGGAGGGAGGAGGAATTTCGCCTGACCCCATGGTCCACGGAGAAGTCCGTAAGCCCGACAGCGTTGAAATCTGAAGTCATTGTATAGGGGTCAGATTGCTCGGTTTGTAAGGTAATTCCCCGAACCCTTGTGCGTCTTTTCCGATTTTGAGTAAAGATTTGCAAAGTTCGGGGAAAATTGGGTTAGAAACGCTCCAATTCCGGATGCGGCAGCAATCCGCCGCGCACCAGCAGGCGGCCGTATTCGACGCAGCGGTAGGCTGTTGGGATGGCCTTACCGGGGTTGAGCAGACCAGGCGGATCGAAAGCTAGTTTTACGCCCAGCATCTGCGCGTTTTCTTCGGGCGAAAATTGCACGCACATCGAGTCGAGCTTTTCCACGCCCACGCCGTGCTCGCCGGTCACGGTGCCGCCCAAACGCACGCTGGTTTCAAGAATGTCGGCGCCAAAACGCTCGGCGCGCCGCAGCTGACCTGGGTCGCCGGCGTCGAACAGAATCAGCGGGTGCAAATTGCCGTCGCCGGCGTGAAACACGTTGCAGCAGCGCAGGCCGTAGCGCGCTTGCATGCCGGCAATGGCCAGCAGCATTTCCGCCAGCCGCCAGCGCGGAATGGTGGAATCCATGCACATGTAGTCGGGGCTGATGCGGCCGGTGGCCGGAAAGGCGTTCTTGCGCCCGCTCCAAAATTTCAGCCGCTCGGCTTCGTCGCGGCTGACGGCGATGCGCGTGGCCCCGGCCTCGGTCAGCACTTGCGAAATGCGTTCGATTTCCTCTTGCACTTCTTCGGGCGTGCCGTCGCTTTCGCACAGCAAGATGGCGGCGGCGTCCAAGTCGTAGCCCGCGTGGACGAACGCCTCAACGGCGGCGGTCATGGGCTTGTCCATCAACTCCAGCCCGGCCGGAATGATGCCCGCGGCGATGATGCTGGCCACCGCGTCGCCGGCGGTTTCGATGCTGGGAAAACTGGCCAGCGCGCAGCGCGCCAGCGTCGGCTTGGGCAGCAGCCGCACGGTGACCTCGGTGATCACGGCCAGCATCCCTTCGCTGCCGGTGATGAGCGCCAGCAGGTCATAGCCGGGCACATCCAGCGCCGCGCCGCCGAACGCCACCGGCTCGCCCTCGACGGTGAAGCCGCGCACGCGCAACACGTTATGTAGCGTCAGGCCGTATTTCAGGCAATGCACGCCGCCGGAATTTTCCGCCACATTGCCGCCGATGGTGCAGGCGATCTGGCTGCTCGGATCGGGCGCGTAGTGCAGCCCATGCCGTGCCGCCGCGTCGCTGATCGCCAAATTGCGCACGCCGCACTGCACCTGCGCCGTGCGCGCCGGCGGGTCGATGGCGACAATTTTGTTCAAGCGTGCCAGCGAGAGCGTAACCCCGCGCGCATGCGGCAGCGCCCCGCCCGACAGCCCAGTGCCGGCGCCGCGCGCCACCACCGGCACGCCCAGGCGGTGGCAGGTGCGCAGCACCGCCTGCACCTGCGCCTCGTCTTCCGGCAGCGCCACCGCCAGGGGCCGCTGGCGGTACGCCGTCAGGCCATCGCATTCATACGGCGCAACCCGCTCGGGCGTCCACAGCAGCCCGTCGGCGGGCAGGGCGGCTTGCAGCGCCTGCACCACCTGCGTCTGCAAGGCAGGCAGAGCAAGCGTTTCTAAAGCAGCGGGAGCGTCGGTCATAAACAGACTCTAAAAGAAAAAGGCCCCGGATGCGTCTCACGCAACGGGGCCAGGTTTTTAGGGCGGCGTAAGCAGCGCGGTCACGCCGCGCTGAGCCAATACCCCGCGTTGAAGGGACTGCTCATGCGCAACGCCTCGGCGGAGATATCCAGCAGCTTGTCGGTGGGCAGTTTTTCGCGCTCGTTCGAGGCCGTGCCATTCATGTTTTCATGTCGGTCAGTGTTCGCCCGTTGTGCTTGACCATTGGATGCAAAACGGGCTACTGAAAAGAATAAAAACACCTGAACGGCACCTTGCGGTCGGCCCAGTAATCGGCGGTATCCCGGAAGATGTCGAGCAGCTGTTCGCGCGTTTCCTTGTCAAAGCGCGCGGTGGCCGGGATGTGTTCAAGCACCACCACAAAGCCCGGTTGCCGCCCGGATTTGTGCAGCGGTTCGGTCAGGCAATCGTAGAGGGCGTCGAAGTTTTTGCCGAAATGCGGCGGCAGGGTAAATTGCACGGCCAGCGCATCCAGTATGTCTTGTTTGGTCTGGGCGCCGGACAAATCGGCGTACAGAAAGTGCTGACCGAGTTGGACGGCGGCTTCCTGCAAATCATAAGGGTGATAGGCGCGAATCGACTGAACGATGTTGCTGCGCACGGATCGCAACAGTGCCTCTTGCGGCCGCAGGGCCTGATCGGTTGTTGTACTGGGCATGGCTTTTCCTGAAGAAAAAGATAAAACACTCTCCGATGGAGACGGCAAGGGCTGAAAAAGTTCCAAGGTTTTCATGACACAATTTTTTTAAAGCTCACATAATGATCGCCGGTGTAATAGCATGCCGCCGGCGCGGCCCGCTGGTAGCCGCCGCATACAATGCGCCGCGCCCCCCGGCTGCGTACGCCGGGAGTGTCCACGGTATATTCATGGTAGTACCCACGCCGCGCCGCCGGCAATTGCCGCTCATAATTACCGAACACCATGCCATCTTTTTCATGCGGGAATGGCCCGCCCTGAAAAATCAGCCGGTACGTCTGTTGACCCTGGCGCGGCAAGTCGGCAAGTGCTACCGAGCCGATCTGCCCCGGCCCGGCCGGCTGAAATGCCGCAGCCGGCAAACTCACCGCGCCCAAAGCACCGCTGAGCGACGCCGCCACGACAACCGTCCTAGTCAACCACCGGCCAGAACGGAACGGCCAGATAGCTAACACTGCCGTTGTTCGAATCATGCTTTACTCCCGGACAACCCGGAAAGTCTTAAAACATCTAGTTTACCGTATTATGCTGAAAAAATCAAGTCCTGAAGTCTAATGCAACACAAAACATACGGTTACCAAGATGTCGACGGGTAAGCAAAAGCTTTTTGCCCGGCCCGGGGCCAGAAATGCAAGCGTTTTGCAAGCGCTACGGTGGTTTGTGCCGGGTCAGGTTGTTGTCCAAACCGCGCCGTGTCTGGCAGTCTATGGTTCGACTTGCGCCGCCACCCACCCCGCGAAATCCTCCTGCGCATCCGCCGGCAGCGCGGCGATGGCGGGCAATTCATACGGATGCGCGGCACGCAGGGCAGCTTGCAGGGCGGGCCGCGCGGCCTCGGTGGTTTTGAACAGCAGCCGCCATTCCGGCTCGCATTGCAGCGCACCGTTCCAGCGGTAAACGCTGTCGATGGCATTGATTTGGGCGTAAGCCGCCAAACGCTGCTCAACCATCGCGCGCGCCAGACGCTCGGCGTCCTCGCGCGTGGCGACGGTGGTGAGCACCAGATATATTGACGTGCTCATGAGGTCACGGCTTTACTCAAACAGTTCGGCATGCGTGCCAGCGCGCACGAAAATGACCACGCCGGTTTTGCCCCGGTCGCCAAGTTTGTAGATCAGAAGAAAGTCGCCTCCGATATGACACTCCCGGTGCCCATCCCAATCACCTCGCAGCGGGTGATCCAGCCACTGCGGTTCAAGCGGTCCGTCGTTAGCGATGAGCAAAAGTATGACCTCCTTGAGCCGATTCATGTCAAACCGGCCCGACCGTGATAGGCGCTCCCAATCATCCTAGAAACGGTAGTTGGACGCATCCGAGCAGGCCGTCATCGGGTGGGCTGGCTAGGGTGAGTGCCGCGGCTCCAAGGGTGCCTGCGCACCCTTGGACGGCACGAACGGGCCCAGCCTCTGGCTGGGCCGCGCCCTGCAAGGGCGCCGCCGCCGCATGCCCGTGCCTGCAAGGAGGAGCAACGCCGCCAGCGCGCCCGAGGGCGGCCTGATCGGGTGCGTAGCGCTCTCATCCAAGAGGTGAGGGTTATCGAAGACGGAAAAGTCAATATCCATGCGGCTTTTATGAAGATAACGAGCGGTCAACTGCCGTTTCTAGGATCATGCAAGAAAGATCGGGCGTAATCAGCTTTCCGAGGCAGCGCCGCGCGCTTACTCGCGGCTGTTTTTTTCGAGGTCATCGAACAACTCGGCGGCACTGGCAAAGCGGGCGCCCTAGAAACGGTAGTTGAACGCGCTCGCCAGTGCCGTGATCGGCGTACCAGGCAAGGCGCAAACCGCAGCGATACCCGGCGGTATCGCGAGGATTTGCAACGCCGCATGGCGCGTCGAGCACGGTGCTGGCGGGCGCGTAGCGTACTTACCCAAGAAGTAAACATGATCGAAGCCGCAAACGTCAATAGCCACGCGGCTTTCCTGAAGGTTGCGAGCGGTCAACTGCCGTTTTTAGGGCTCTGCGCTGGCGCACGATTTCATCGGCCTCGGCCATCGCGGCGCGGGTTTGTGCGTTGGGCACCTTGAGCGCGAAAGGCAGTTGCTGCTCGGCCACCACGCGGGTTAGAAACACGCGCACCGCATCCGATAGCGTAAGCCCCATTGCCGCGAATGTCTCGGTGGCTTGTGCCTTTGTGCGTTCGTCCAAGCGAATGTGAACCATCGCTGTCATGGCGGACTCCTGAATTGACTGAGATACATTGTATCTCAGTCAACAGCAAATCTACTTCACCCCCATCCGATCCAGCGCCGCCGCGATTTGGCCGACGGCGCGATCGACGTGTGCCCACTTGTCCAGACCAAACAGGCCGAGGCGGAATGTGCGCCAGTCGGCTGGTTCATCGCACATCAGCGGCACGCCGCTGGCCGTTTGCAGCCCTTGTTCGATGAATTTCTTACCGCTCTGAATATCCGGGTCGGTGGTGTAGCTGACCACCACGCCTGGGGCCTTGTAGCCGTCGGCGGCCACGCTGGGCAGGCCCCGGCTTTCCAGCAGCGCGCGCACCTTGTACCCCAGTTCAATTTGCTGCGCGCGAGCAACATCCAAGCCGCGCGCCTGGGTTTCCCGCATGGTGTCGCGCAGCACCACCAGCGATGTGGTCGGCATGGTGGCGTGATACGCGTGGCCGCCGTTTTCGTAGGTCTGCATGATGCCCTGCCAGCGCTTCAGATCGGCGGCAAAGCTGCTGCTGGCGCTGTCCTGAAGGGCCGCCAGGCCGCGCTCGGAAAAACACACCAGCGCGCCGCAGGGCGGGCTGCTCCAGCATTTTTGCGGGGCGGTAATGAGTACGTCCGCGCCGGCGTCGCGCATGTCCACCCACAGCGCGCCGGAGGCCACGCAATCGAGCACGAACAAGCCGCCCACGGCATGCACGGCGGCGCCGAGGCGGCGCAGGTAATCGTCGGGCAGCACAATGCCGCTGGCGGTTTCGACGTGCGGCGCAAACAGCACGGCGGGCTTGGCGCGGGCGATCGCTGCTTCAACCTCCTCGATCGGTGCGGGTATCCAGGGCGCTTGTGCGCCGTCATGCACGCGCCGCGCCTTGAGCACGGTAATGCGCTCGGGCGCGGTCAGGCGGCCCTGCTCCAAAATTTGGCTCCAGCGGTAGCTGAAAAACCCGTTGCGCACCACCAGCACGTCGCGCTCGCCGGCAAACTGCCGCGCCACCGCCTCCATGCCGAACGAGCCGCCGCCGGGCACGATGGCCGTGGCGTGCGCGCCGTAAACCTCTTTCAACAACGCCGAAATGTCGCGCATCACACCCTGAAACTTCTTGGACATGTGATTGAGCGCGCGGTCGGTATAGACCACCGAAAATTCCAGCAAACCATCAGGATCGACGTCGGGCAGCAAACCGGGCATGGGAAACCTCCAAAAGAATTGCGATGGATTATGACAATGCTATTGAGGGGCGGCCGGCCGGTCGCCCCTACCCCCAACGCGCGACGCAAAACCTACAATTGCCGCGCATGTCCGACCTCGCCTACACCCGCGCCCGCCAACTGCCGGCGCTTTTGCAACAGCGCATCCTCATTCTCGACGGGGCGATGGGCACCATGATCCAGCGCCTCAAACTGACCGAAGCGCAATACCGCGGCGCGGGCGGCCCGGCGGGCGCCGACGCGCGTTTGACGGATTGGCCGCACGATGTCAAGGGTAATAACGATCTGCTGTCCATCACGCGGCCCGACGTGATCGGCGCCATCCACGAACAGTACCTGGCCGCCGGCGCCGACCTGATCGAAACCAACACCTTCGGCGCCACGCGCATCGCGCAGGCCGATTACGGCATGGAACACTTGGCGCGTGAA
>Ga0209628_10003117_pt1 | contig 11487 bp, 8 predicted proteins | sample TergutCu122P4_FD_187285 | JGI IMG/M metagenome (GOLD analysis project Ga0209628, IMG submission 187285) | Cubitermes ugandensis P4 segment gut microbial communities from Kakamega Forest, Kenya - Cu122 P4 (SPAdes) (version 2) | ecosystem: Host-associated > Arthropoda: Insects > Digestive system >...
AGGTCGCACAGCTGCTGCGCAGTGCGGCTTGTTTACATACAAATCAGTCCCGGTCATATTTGAATCACCTTGTATCTCAAACGACTTAAGAGAGCAAATATCCGATTCACAGCAGGAAAGATGGTAAGTACTCTTTTCCTTGCTGCTTTCATAAGAGCTGCAGTTGCCACTGCCGTCCTATCCCTCGGGTGCCGCAGGCGACATCTTCGGTGTTCAAGAAGGTCGTAGTGCATATCCAGTAGTTTTCTTTGACAAATACATCACATGTTCACTTCGTATACTTAGCACAAAGATTACATTCACACAGCACAACCATACCTTATGCAGAACTCTGCCTTCCGCCGGATATTCCTGTAGACGCCTTAGTTCCTGATGCTCATTATGTAAGCTAACAGACTTGCGATTACTGCGCTTGTTCCGTCGTGAGAAACGGTAAAATGCAGAGCTAAATAAAGTCAATTATTCACACAAAATAGAAGTAGCATTTATCAGACAACTATAATTAGACTTCCTGTAGACTTTATGTCAGCAGCACGCGCTGTACCATTGCTCGATACGATGCCTATAGAATAGATGCATGCCGCAATACCATTAACGACCATCTGGCTGTTAGGATGAGTTCGAATCATGTTTTTCTTACATTATTACATCCCGTAGACAGGTTCGAGTTCGGCCGTGCACGCACACACGCACTTAAATGTTTGATATAAACCTTGCGGAATATTATACGAGTTCAACAAATGTATAGGTCAGTGCAGATTTTGTATAAAGCGTTTTTATACACATCACACAATAGAAACGTGGCGATAATGAGAAACCCTGCTGCCATTCTTGCCAGACTTCAGCCACTGGAATTACACACTGAAAGTAGTTGCATATGTATGTAATTTAGTATAGTTATCCTTTTTCAGGACAACGAAAACCTGGAAGTTCCTCAATGTAAGTGGATTTAAAGGACAGGGCGTACCATGGCGTTTTTCCCGAAACGTATGTCACTGTTACAGTGAAGTACAAATAAAAATTGTAATTATAGCTCATTCGAACGGAAGTTTAAGTTCTTGTGGTCGGATCGAACAGATTGTGTGGCTAGCTTGTCCGAGTAAGGTAATTTATAGTCATAAATACGAGTAAATATTTTATGTATATTGTATGGTGGGAGTTCTTCGTTTCGCGGTGTGCGTCAAGCAATTTTACTGGGATGGTAAGGGATGACAAAGGTACGAATTAGAGCACTTTGTGGTCACAGAAATTTGATACTGTAAAAATTACCTTCCATTCTGAGAGATGGTCCTTAGTTACTTTTGTTTGTTTGTTTTCTGTGTTTGTTATTGGTGCGACAGCCCCCCGTGGGCCAGAGCCTCCTCACTCACGAGGTTTCTAGATCACACACAACGACGCAGGACGGTAGGACTCCTCTGAGCGAGTGACCAGCTCGTCGCAGAGACCTCTACCTGACAACACACAACACTCACAACAGAAAAACGTCCATGCCCCCGGTGGGATTCGAACCCACAACCCCAGCAGGCGAGCGGCCGCAGACATACGCCTGAGACCGCGCGGCCACCGGGACCGGCGTCCTTCGTTACCTTACAGAACCTAATACAACACAAATGTCTCCAAATTACAAATGCAAGTAAGATTTCAACCACTTGTTAACAGTCTCCATACTGACGGATTACAGACCGTGTGTCATTTGGCCTTGGTGCCATTTTTTGAAGTTAGATATACACACTCTCACACCAACTTGCATTCTCGCATTAGTTCCCGTGAGTTTTTATTTCATATTTTATGTATTTAATAATAATAATAATAATAATAGCTTATAATGATAATTCCTCCCACCGGAAGTACTGTGTGACATCAGGCTCATATAAACATAAATGCATTTACGAACACTTCGGCGAATCACTAGTCTTTCCCTCTGTTTCGCTTTCGTAGCTGTCTTTCTGTCCTTTCAAAGACCGGCGAACGTGCAAGATAATTCCATGACTTCTTCACGCCAACTTTTAATCCTCGAACCAGCGTCCATCTCTAATAGCAACATAAACTCAATGGCCATCGCTAAAAGAAACAAAGAAGAAAACAAAACCAAAAAAAAAAAACAAAAAAAGAATTTCACGTTGCCTCTGTATTCCAAAGCATAAACAGATTTATAAAAGACAGTATGACAGCAGGGCTGAACTCTGAAGCAATGCATGAAAGAACTTTTAAGAACCGGCAGAGACAGAAAGCAGCAGCTCGAACATCATGTACAAAGGATGTAAGGACAGGAATCAATAGAGGTTGTTTACGTTCTTTTTGCTATCCCTATTTTGAGCCCCAATGTCAAGGCGGTATTTTAAGGTGAACGATAGGATGGATGGACAGTTTCGTAAAGTAAAACAGAACGGTTATTTTATGAGAGGAAGATAAGAACACCACATCCTATATAATATGTTCTCTCGTAAGGAATCACAAGGGTGTTTCATATTTCTTGATATTCCCTTGATCATCTGCATTTTAAATTATACTGTTTCCACGCTTCGATAATATCAGTAATCCAATAGGTCAGCAACCTGAGTCGTTTCTGAATCTAAGGCTTGAGAGATTCCCCACTGCCCACCTCTGGTCACCTAGGTTTGGCCACCACTATCTTTCTGTATTAGTCTCCCTTATACGGCCTACAGAAGCTACTTTTTAGCTCAGTTTTCTTTGTTAAGGTGAGAGAGAAGGCTTAAGAGATCGCGATGTTATCCGTTTGTGTCTGTACCTGTTTGTCTGTGTTGCATTTTTACACAACAAACCTATATATCGGAATCAGATTCGTGTAGCAGTGAAGCTAATCTCTGCGGTGGGCCTGTATCTGTCCCATGAGTAAGTCAGGTATCAGTCTAGGAACACCAGACTGAATCGCATATGGGAGGTGGATATTTGACGGACTTGTTTTTTACATCCAGAAGAAGAATGCCCTCACCCGCACACACTTGTATTGATCGTGACGATGGCATATCACGTGACATGGTCGTAGTGGCGGCTGTGGATTACAGAAAGCAGTGTCCTGCGATCTTGGGTCGACAGACGGACAGAGAAGGAACATGCAGATACCTACGTACTGTGTCCCTTATAAATGCTTCGCCCCTTTCACACGATTGTCAGTCATTATAACCGACAAAACTGAGATTCCAAACCGTATGCGGAGAGAAATGCCAATCGCCACAACTCGATTACTAACTGATTCAATTTATCTATTCTGGACACAAACCAGTGGATGGTATACAAATTCGTGTCCTTCACTTGAAGGTACTAAAATTCACGCGCGACAACTTTACAACCAACCGTCCAAGAACACGAGCTCATAATCAGGGCTATCGCCATTAACTGATCCAGTAGACGAGTTCGCCTAGTATGTAAATGGTCCAAGGTTCGTTCTCATCAACAATCACAAACCTTAAAGTGAAATAAGAAGTAACAGAAGAGGAGTCTAGGTATAATGACAACCAGTCCTGTGAAGACGGGACTATAGCCACCTTTCGAAACGGTGTGTAGGCCTATATTAAATATACTTCAAGCCGCGGACACTGACCGACGTCTTACTCGTGTAATGAATCAGACATTGCCACAAATGTTTACAGAATCTTCTTTGTCCCTATGGTTCATTTAGGCCCATCTAACTTCGGCTGTTGAAATAGCGTTGACCCGTAGAAGGATAAAGGCAATCCATCATACGTCTTCATGGGAAGACGTGGACTTCAAGCACTAAATTCGCAAACAAAATGGTCTTTGGCTGCAGCCAAGATCTCTTCCTGTGACAGTCTCGCTTTCTTCAACCAAGGTACTCCCAAAGGCGCCAGGATCTTTTTTGATGTTGTCCTTCCGTCTCTTCTCGATGTTCCTCCTTATGTCGTAGTCCTGTAAATTTTGTTTGGGACTTCTCCTTCTTTCAGTCGCCAAGTCCCACAGCATCGAGTTTAAGTACCATTTAAACGATGTAAGGCCATAAATAAAGACATTACTTTTATTAATTGCTCTTCTCCTCCACGTCAGTGCTGTAATCTTGTACAGCTGCATATGTCCTTCAGTACAACAGTATGCCATTCGATGCCACCTAGCTGGAAAATTTCCATTAGAATATTATGTTATTATATGCCTTCTTATATTAGTTATTTTCAGTAGAACAGTATGTCAGTGGATGTCATTCTACCATCATAACTTTCAGTAAAACAATGTATCATCATATACTAGTCTATATTGATATCTTTTGAACCACCGTCATATAGGATGGTCTAATCCCAGTTCAGTATTCTGAAGTTACCCAACACGATAGTTCTTCAGGAAAAAATTGCAGTCCTTGCGCCAGTTATCTTTTCTATTTAAAAAAGACACGAAATATTTTATTGTGCTGACGATACTCAAGAATCCCATCCACATGCCGTATTTATACAGCGAATAATACATAAACGCTCTGTAACTACATGGTTCAGTGCATTCTTTCATTAAATGGACATTATTCAACGGGGTATGAAACTTCTTTCTTAAAATCCACGAAGTTCATCACCATGCTAACAAAAGCCCAACACTGTACCCTACAAAAAGCTTGTTCAGTCCAGTTAACATCTTCGTATCATCATCATCATTCTTTAAGCTCTGTACTCTCCCATGCACGCCTAAGTTTCCGCTTACTTCCTCTTCTTCTTCTTCTTCTTCTTCTTCTTCTTCTTCTTCTTCTTCTTCTTCTTCTTCTTCTTCTTCTTCTTCTTCTTCTTCTTCTTCTTCTTCTTCAAGACATTCGTGCATACATTTCCTAATCCCCGCCCGGCTGAATATCTTCCAAGGGCCTAAGTAAGTTTTCTGTCTTCGTTTGTTACATTGTGCCGTAGGATAGACTACAGAATTCTGAAAAGCGACAAGGGTTCGAGTGTCATATCTGCTGGTTATAACAGGGAATTGGATGTTCCTTTATCCGGCAGAAATTGGTTTGATTCCGTGCTTAGAACATCACATGACAGATCCAGTCCCTTTTCGGACAGAAGCGATTTAGAGACCCTATCATTAGCAGTTAACTATAAAGCTTGAAGGTGCAAGATAAAATAAAACGAAAGAGGAACGAAGGAGACAGTTAACTTTAAAAAAACTGAACATCCTTTGGACGATTACACTAGGAACGTGTTTTTATTGTGTTGTAGCCCAAAACAAAGTGAGTAAGCATACGTATAACGTAACATTGAGACGCATTCGTTTACGCTTCCTGTTTTTCCCATTCACTTCGTAATGACAAGAATCTAACAGTACTGCAAATGATGTACTCCAAGGCGCAGTGCAGACTTTACCAAGGCGTTCTATACTTTCAAAATATCGCACAGTTTTACGGTACCCGCGGAAATGTAACGTCACTGACGCCCATGAGAAAAGTACGGCCTACCCGACGCCGATTTTCACAAAACTCACACTCAGTTAAGAGTTATGGGAAACACCTTTACCGAATTTTATAAAGACTGAGCGCAAAATGTATAAAACAGGGCAAAATTTAATTCAGATATTTAGTAAAAACATGTCTTTCAATGCAACGAATTTCACGAAATCCCAGTGCTGAGCAGAAGTAAATGGAGATCTTCCATAAAGAATTTCACGAAATCACAGTACTGAGCAGCTCCGGGTTAAGATCTTCCATACAGAATTTCACGCAGATAGATAAAGAAGTATGAACAGTACGGGTAGAAATTTATTTCCGCCCTTAGTAAAATGTTACTGTCTCTGAGCGGACTTCCATGCAACTCACGTTTGCATATAAGGTTCTACAAGAACTCCTATACCAAATTTCATGAAAACAAGACAGACGGTTTAGTTACCGACACTGCGTCAAAAACAAACGGGCAAACGTGGTCTCCACTTAAAGCTTTTTTGACGTCGTACATAACGCCTAATGCCGGTCCCAGTGGCCGCGCGGTCTAAGGCCTAGGTCTTCGGCCGGTCGCCTGCTGAGATTGTGGGTTCGAATCCCACGGGGGGCACGGATGTTGGTCTGTTGTGAGTGTTGTGTGTTGTCAGGTAAAGGTCTCTGCGACGGATTGAGCACTCATCCAGAGGAGTCCTACCAGCTGTGGCGCGTCGTGTGTGATCAAGAACCCTCGAACACGAGGAGGCTAAAGCCCGCTACCGGGCTGTCAAAATACAACCGCAATGGATTGTAACGCCAGGAAAACAAACAAACAAACAAACAAACAGGTATAACGCCTAATAATTCTATGTAGGCCTGCCAACTAATTTACAGTCGCTTCACACAATTACTTCTATACTGTGCCAACATTCGCAAAGTGGAAACAATACATCGAAACATAAGACGCTTTGCTCGGTAATGACCTAGTCATACAACTTCAGGTTCATGTGACCGTGCATCATTAACGTAGGAGAAGAAAGAACCAACGGATGACACAAGTAAAGATGTTTATTCACTTTTAGCTCAACATGTTTCGGGCATAATTATGCCCATCGTCAGGAGACAGACTGAATAAATAAAGCCGCGTCTGGTGTTAGCCTGGATGTGCTGGCTGCGGTAGTGTGTAGACAGGACACGAGCTGAGTGCACTGCGTGAATGTAGGTATTATGCCCGAAACATGTTGAGCTAAATGTGAATAAACATCTATACTTGTGTCATCTGTTGGTTCTTTCTTCTTCTCGTACATTTTAATATTTATATGTTAAATAAAAGGTGCGTTTGTTGGTAAAAGAATCGTAACGTATGATGAACGTATAATATGTGGAAATAAAATGCCAACTAGATGCAACAGAGGTTTTTTATTGCAGATCTTATTTCTTGCTCAACATGTTTCGGGCACCGCTATGCCCATCACCAGGAGCTCAAGAGTATTATACAGTGGTTGCTGCCTGTGGTATTTCGTGCTGTAAAAATGTAAAAAGTAATTTTGTAAGTCTTTGTGGAATTTTTGTTCTCAGTCCTAAATGTCGTGTGTTATCTAGGTTTGTTACAAGGTGTGTCGAACGTTGTGGGGGCCCACGGCGCCCACGACGTTCGACACACAAGTGCCCGCCACCCGTTCCAGTCCTCAGCCAGATCAATCCTGTCCGCACCCCCATCCCACATCCTGAAGATCCGTCTTAATATTATCCTCCCATCTACGCCTGTGTCTTCCAAGAGGTCTCTTTCCCTCACGTTACCCACCTAAACCCCGTAACACATGCCCCTATACGTGCTACATGCCCCGCCCATCTCATTCTTCTGAGATCTGATCACCCGAATAACATTTGGTAAGGCGTACAGATCAGTAAGCTCCTCATTATATAGTTTTATTAACTCCCCTGTTACCTCTTCCCCCTTAGGAACACGTGAACACTGTACGTTAATTTACTTTCCTACATGTTGAGGCCTCTTCTTCCATAGAATAATTTTCCGACCATGTACGCGTGTTTTCTACCTGATGACGGTCGAATGGAACGACCGAAACATGTTGTAGGAAAGTCAATAGATTAACATGAGTGTTCAAGTGTTGTGTTTGTATTAATATAAATCGATAGGTCGAATGTTATTAGTCTTAATTTAAAAACAGGTTACCATATCCTAATTTTCGGAGCGAATTGTGAAAATGTGCTATATTAACTGGTCGCATGTTGAACTTAAGCATATTGTTTAATACTCATCCGGCAAATTAAATAACTACCTATAGTCGAAAATCGTTATATTTACTACATTTTGTATTTACCTGTTGATTCCCAGTATGTCCTTCCAAAATGTAGCTTCTTTCGTCTGCTGCAGATTTGGTTGGTGATTTGTCCGCCATGACTAATAGTTGGCGAAATTTAGGTGCTAGGAAGTCAATAACTGCAAAAGATGAAGAATATGCAAAAGAGAACAAACATTTGGCTCAAAGTCTTGCTACCAAACAGCGAACAATATTGCTACACCACCGGTTTGACATGTTTGTCTGCTATTGACGTCATACATGTGTATTGATTACAACGCCTCTTGAGAGTGTTGTATTAACTATTAGCTAGGGTGGACAAAAACGGCGAAACGTGCTGATAACCACATGCGCGCCACACACCATTGATTGTCAAACTTGTTGTACCGACATGCTAAATCTCGCCCCATGGCTGTATCACGTCTACTGTGTAGCATGCAATGTTCAAGGAAATTAATGTTTGAAGATATAATTAACAGGAGACTGTAAAGGGATCAAATTTAAACTCAGTAGAGTTAATGTCGTACGGATATCAAGAAATTTCGATAGTCCGAACGTGTACAATATATCGTACACGATAAGGGCATAACTACGTCACTTGTAGCTGATGATGAAAAGCGGTTACTCACTGAGTTTGGGTTTTGAAGTCTTCTGATTGTGAGCTTAGAGTTGGTTTGTAAAAATGGGCGATAAGGGTGAAGTGAATGAAAATGAATCTCGGAAAGTGGAGGTTAATGAGAAAGAAACAAAATCTAAAAGGTATATGTTAATTGATCACAGTCACTGCATAATTTAGATTAATTGTCTGGTGTTAAAGGCTAATGGAACATTGCTGTAATTAGGTTGGTGTCTTTCCGGCTTTGGCTCCTTAGGTAGAACCATATTCTGATGTATGTTAACGATTATCATTTCACGTTGATCACCACGTGTGGTGTTCCCTGTCTGTTAATGGGTAGGTAATTACCGCAAATCGTTAATGTATGCATAAGTTTCGTTACGTTTTGCAGTGAGATGTTCGAGTAACAAGTAAAACATGAGCAGTCATTTCCTGTAAATTCTGCATCCTTGATAGGCCTTGAATTAAATATCTAATGACTGTTTCTGTAGTGAGAAGAAGAGAAATCGTCGAAAGAAAGGTGGCGGAGGAGGTGGTGACAACATGTTGGATTCAGTGTTGGACGAATCAGAAATCCAGGCAGGATGCAACATATCACTTCAAGTTAGTAACATTAAAAGTCCTACTTCCAGAATGAATTTTGCACTGTTTGGACAGATTTTAACACTTCCTTTATTTCTGTAGGGAAAGGCATACATGTTTCAGTGGGGAAGTACTGAGTAATACAGGGAGGCTCATTGGCAGCTGTGGTTGGTGCAAGATTTTGGTTGTATGTGCACTACATTGGTTTCCACCCTTTCTACTCAGTCAGCTGTGGCAATAGAGAGACTTTAACAGCATATTATGGGGTGAAGGTTGCGGGCCAGCTTGTAATATCTTTCTTAATATCTCTCAGAATTGTATCTTTTAAAACATTACATTCATTTCCTTTATACACTCGGAGAACACCAAACACCAACTTTCATATCAGTAGAACTTTGTGAATATAATGTGGGTTTCCTACGCTTCATTGTAATTTCTGTCTGTTTGTGTGCCATTTCTAATTTTATGGAGTCTTTCCTGAAGTGTTTTAAATGGGATCAGGCTTGCCTTTGTGGACCGAATTGAAAATATGTGTTACCGAAGTAACTAGACCACATAGGTACAAAGAGAATAGAGCTTTTTTTATATGATCATATGCGGTTTCATTTATCATGAAGTTATTTTGTTCTGGACATGAGAACCTGTGCAGTGGAGCATCAGGTGTTTAATATGAATCTTCATTGGAATATAAGACTGCTAGGAAGTGTCATAGTAAATTCAAAAGGAAGTTAGTTTCTTGTCCAGGGTTAAAGTTTCCACAGAAACAATGTAGAGAATCTTTTCAGGAAGGTAAGTTCAAGTGGCATGTTAATAGTTGGGAATCCAAGACATCAGCATCAAGTTTTAACACAGTGAAATATGGATGATATATGAGCATGGCTTGGATATTCTTCTTGTGTTCCTTACACAGGACACAGCTTTACTGAAATTGTTGAATCTATGGCCACACATAAACATAGCTGTAACTCCTGTGTGCAGTAATTTCATGAAAGCTTGCTTGAGTGCAAGTTAATATTTTTTTCAGATGAAGTGTTGTTAAATTTGAGTGGACATATGAACACACAGAAATATTAACACACTTCTTATTCATAAAATGCTACTTCATGATGCAAAAGTTGGCATCTGGTGTAGTTTGGGTGAGTATGGTTAGGGGACCTGTGTTGTGTGAGATGGCATTTAACCTGAGAGGTGTAAGGTACTGCCAGTGGTCCATCACTAATGATTTTGCTGCAGACTACTATGAAGGGTGTTCAGAAATGATTTGGACAGGGACTGCTGTTTTGGCAAATAACAAAGTGTGAGATTGTGCAGATTATCATTGGATAGTGTTGTCTTAGTACATCATTCCACCACCAAATGGCCCTAGTCATGCATGTATGTGAAAAACTGCCCAAGTACCAAGTCTAGTGCTTGAAGCACATGGACAAGAGTCACAGAATGGAAGGTGATTAGGGCAGAGGTGTACTACATGATTATTGTGGAAAGAAGGCATAAAACCATCAGATATTCAATGTTATTTATCTGCACTTTGTGAAGAGAAAACACCTGCATGCAGCACTGTGTTCAAATGGGTTTGGAGCTTCAACAGTGCCAGTGAAAATGCATAGGCAACTGTCTATGAGTGTTGTCACTACACTCCTAAAAATGGTTCCAAGAAGCCATCTGGAGGTTCCCAAGGAGATGGCAGCATTGTATAACCTAGGAGGGAAATATGTTGCAATGACAGTTGGTTAATATTCAACCTAATGTAAAAAAAGTTTGCTGCAAATGTGTTAGGTCAAAATCACTTCCAAACATCGCTCATATCATTGCAGGTGACCGTATAGGAAAGGTGGCAACTGATATAGCAGAAAAACCAAATGCCAAATAGACAGCCTTTGCCTGTCTAAAGGCTGATGGTATCAGAAGCTTGTAATTATTATGCAGTGATTTCTTCTCAGTGTAAATGTTGTGGTAAGGTAGTTGCACGTGACTGTCTTCAAGGTGAAGTGGAAGTAACCAAGAGGTGCGCTGAATGGTATGGTTGGTTAATTAGCACTTTGTATTTGGGATCTCCAGAGTTTTATTTTCAGCCTTGAAGTTAACTGTCCCAAGTTTTTTTAACGGATTTCCTCATGACCTGCAGACAGGTACAGGTATAGGTCTTGGTTCATCCCCTCTGCATCCTTCTTGTGTACCCATTCATTCTCATGTTTAAATCCAGCATCGAGTTATATGTAGACAGAAATAACTTAATGATATCTGTGGGTAAAGTGTTCTTATTCATAAATTGTAATACATTTTAATTCCAGTATTGTAGTATGTAGGTGAAGATTCACTTGTGAGTATTTAAACGATGTGTAGGTAGTGAAATTAACGCCTTGGCGTGAGAATTAAATGCTCATTGTGATGTGCAGGAGACCAGAATTTAATTGAGAGCTGCAAAAGACAGGCCATTCAGTAGCGTCATCTATACCTGATGTTCGGCATTTTGGGCATTACACTGCGTGATGGTTGTACCTGACATTAGGCAACAAAGGGTTGTGCTGGTTGTTGTCAAATGACTTAATGAGCTGAAAGCATTAATGAAATAGTATTTGTGGATAACAAAATTGAAATTGTGGCAGCACAGTCAC
>Ga0209628_10003118_pt1 | contig 11484 bp, 5 predicted proteins | sample TergutCu122P4_FD_187285 | JGI IMG/M metagenome (GOLD analysis project Ga0209628, IMG submission 187285) | Cubitermes ugandensis P4 segment gut microbial communities from Kakamega Forest, Kenya - Cu122 P4 (SPAdes) (version 2) | ecosystem: Host-associated > Arthropoda: Insects > Digestive system >...
ATGACGTAAAGTTGAGCAAGGCTGTCTGCGACGTTCTAGTAACTTTAGAAAAGTTACGCATTATTACACAAATTTGACGTTATTCAAATTTGACATTCATTACAATATGCACCACTCTAATGAATGTAAACATGTTAATTGTTGTGCATGAAATTGAGGGTGATCAGTAAGTGCTGAATATACAAGTGCCTGCATACATCTTGTCTCTTTACATTACATTCTGCTTTATAAAATACATAGTCTTACATTTGGTTTATGCACACACACACACATGCACATACATACACGCACACAACCACACATGTCAACAACAGTCATTAACAGACAAGATGTAAGATGCCATTGGCAGAAAAAAGAAGAAAAATATAGAAAGCTGCATGCGCTAGAAATCTGTCTGACTTCGGTGCTGAAACAGACAACCAGACTGTACACATTGACCATCATTGGCATGTACATGTTAAACTAAATGTTCGCAGCTATAAATTACATCTGCAAGCTATTTAGTGTCACTCACACTGTTTTCCCTTTCTGCAGTGGATTAAACTGCTGAGCTTATATATATTTCCTTTGCTGTTCTTACAGACATTAGATGTAGAAGTACTGTGCCTTAACTCTGTACATGGTTTCCATTGCATCGTTCCAAGTTACTACTCATAACTCTGATATTGAGTGTCTGTTTTATGGACAGTTCTTGTTGGTGGTGGTGGTGTTATTTGAAGGCTAATGATTGATGGAATTCTTATTGCAGTATACTAGGATTGTGTGATTATTGTGTGGTGTTGACAGTGAAATGTTTAGACTGTCACAGCCATATAACTTCTGTGTATTTGCGATCACTTCTAAGAATAATTGATGTTATAATATTTTGATTTAGATACTAGTTTAGAAGGAATGACAGGATTGACGGTGATTATATAAGATTTACGTGTATAACTGAGGTTTAAATTCACTATTCCGACTCTGACACTGTGTAGAGATCGATACCATCCCTCTGATTTAATATTATTTGTTCTGTGCATTGTAACTGTAATTACCCGTATACACCAAGAAGTACGCACAGTTTATATGAAATCACAAATCCTTCATATACTTGAATACATGTTTCAGTTATAAATCACCATCTTCAGGGAGACATCAGTGTATGGGGATATAAATTTAAGTAATCCAATTTACATATACAGTGTTAATACATAATGGCAGCCATGAATATAAAAATAGGGATATTGTAGATAGTGTGGTGCTGACATATTCTTGAATAAAATTCACTCGTGTGCCATTGTTTATATTGAATGCCTTTACTGTGTTTAAAACTCCCTGAGACATCCAGTTGCCTAGAAGTGTTCAGATTTTAAAAAGCTTGTGTTTGGTGTCAGTGTTAACTGTACAGGACATCAGGGTTTTGTTAAAGTTCCTCAGTAACTGGCAGTTCTGACATCATCTCTGTCCCCAGAATTATGCTGCTTTTTCCATATTACACATCATTCCAAACAAATTCCATGAATTTTTAGGCCAACAGGTATTTTTCTGGACAGCTCGATTTTTATGCATCAGGGTGTTGGCCACAACTTATTGGTAATATACAGTCTCATGTGTCTTTGAAACTTGTTACCATGTATCAACACTATGGAATTATCTACTCAGAACTTCTTATAATTCGTGGATACAAATTTTCTGATGAAAATAAAAATGATAAACAGTTTTTAGACATGATTCAGTTGAGATTAATACACAGAACATGTAAAACATGCATATGTTTGTTGTATAATCATTGTTAGTCTTGAATAGCTATGCAGTTTTTCTAATTACCTTTTGTGTTAGTTTTGATTATTTTCATAATCTTTATTGATAATTTTAATAGATCTTACATAGAAATAGTAATTGTTTCTTTAGTTTTGAACACAGTAGACACATTTAAAACATTTTTGTGAGAAAAAATTGAGACATAGGAGTCTTCAGTCTTGCGTACTGTAACAGATAAACCCAGGGTATAACAAATAACCGTGTTTATTGACACAACAGATAAAACAAAACAGTAATGAACACAGAACACATCACCAGAATTTCAAGAATCACTCTCATTGGATAATTCTGTACTCATACATTCAGTACTTCAGGCTCATAACCCTGACACTGGTCTCGAACATGGTACTTCACAGATTCGCTTCACCACTACATAATGCCCTATGCAGTTCCACAGTCACAATCTTCCTTCACTCTGTTGTCAACACTTGCTATCCACTATATGCAACACCCTCCCTTGCCATGAGAAGAAGACTCCAATTCTTGCCGTTCGCTATTCTTATATAGCGCTTATCGCATTTCTCGAACCTTCTACACTATTCCAGGCAGCGCTGGATACCCCTAGAATGTTCTGTCATTGTATCATATGGGAAAGTTCTGGCAGCCTTGATGTCATAGGCTTCGTGGGTCGGTACGCTACTAGGCGCTGTTGCTCTCGGTTACAGTATATGTGTACTTAAACTTTACATAAAAAACAGTTCTCATACTGTATGCATAACTGAAACATTTCTGATCTGAAGGAAATATTAGATGACAAAAAATGTGAATTATTTTCCTATTATCTTAGGTTTTTTGCTGTAAATGGCATATTCTGTTTTCAAAACCAAACAAGTTCCGTAATCCCGTAGCAGAAGAGGCAGTGTAGTAAGATCAGTTTTTTCTTACAGAAATTCTATGAATTAGAGTACACAGCAGTTAATTTCTATCCAGTTGTATTGGTTAAAGTTAATGTACTTTTTTCATAGATTTATTCTTCACAGCATGAAGCAGTGACATCTGGTGGTAGTTTAGTTGTAGTGTGTCCGTGTGTCCCATTAGCATTTGACTTATTTACTAGGGATATGTGGTCACTGCAGTGATTGGCTGGAGTTGGTATTACTTACCAAGAAGTTGTTACAAGCAGTGTCATTGAAACTGTTGTCCATTTCCTTTCAGAGGGTGGGGGAACAGCAGTGGCAAAATATGTGTACATCTGCCAATCAAAATAGTACAGCCAATCATTTAGTATTTACTGATAATGATTTTTCTTATAATTTGAATGAAAATGAGATAAATACCTCATGTGTTAGTGTTTTTAATACATTTTAACGATTGGTTTTGTATGAAAATATGTCTGATCTCCTGTATGTGGTTTCTTTGTTAGTTTAAAATTAAAGCTGAATATTATATCTGAAATTAATTGAATGGCTGTAGTAACAAGTCTTTCGGCAGCATCACTGGCATGGCAGAATATCTTTAGTGAATGTTTAATGGACATCTGTGTGACTGCATAAGATATGTGGATAAATTTGAGTTGTTGAGAAGAACCGTAACCTGTATGTAATAAATAGCAATTGTTTGTCAGAGATTAAAGGGGAATGGAGGGAAGAAGTGAAGATATGAAAAGGATGAATCAGTGGAACTGGTAGAGGTAATTGTTCTAAAATGAGGGAGGGAGGGAGGAAGGAAGGATTGAGTGAATGAATGGTGGCAGGATGGAAAAATAGAAGGGATAGGAAATTAATGCTGGAGAAAAATGGAAGGTGAAATACAAATGGGAATGATAGAAAGGAACAGGAAAACAATTTTCCTTATAATCTGTCTGTGTAGCTGTGTCCCTTTCTAAGTGTGCTACATATTCTTCCCCTTAGCCGTGAGAAATTCAGCTGTTCAGAACATTGTCTATTTCTTTTAAACTTGAGCACTGCCACCAACACAGAAAAAGCCATCGATTAGATCCTGTCTGTCTAGTTTTGAAGTTACAAGCTGGCTTTTTTATGCTTAAGTTAAAATATTATTCATCAGCATATACAATCATCCTCCATAGCCAGAAAGCTCTGAATAATCTTCCAGAGCTTCAGCTTTCATGTTTTGCTGCTGTGGGTGCCATATTTTGCTTTGGAATACTAGAAACTTGTTAAAAGGGTTAATGATTTCTGAATTTATAGAGGTACCAGTATTCTTTTTAACTGCAACTGTTTTCTTCTCTTCTTTCCAATAAGGACAAAGGCTTTTGAAGTATTTATTTTATTGATGAAAGGTGTATTCTGTATCATAATTATGTGGTAGAAGGTAAAGTTGTCCCTGTGCATGTCATGAAGGCACATGGGGGAGTGGGAGTATCGCTCCACTCATTATTACCCTCGGCACTAGGTAGGGGTGGTCAGCTTCATGCCCCAGCCACTTTACTGCACAGCTGGTCTGAAAGCTTGGGAGAAGAGATGCATCTCTTGTCTGTTACCTGGTATCATACCACGATATCATAGCACATAAGGACACAACTCTTTTCAGTTATAACACACATTTGGCTGATTGTGATGATGGGCCACAAATGAGTCACACTGTGAAACACTCCCATGAAAACTGTTACTCTACATAAACTGGCTAACCATACAAGATTTGATGATGTGTTCACAGTGTTGTTGCTGGGGATCATCTTGGATGTGATGCTATGTTTTTTATGTAATGATTCTCAGCATTTGAATGAAACTTGGTGCCTTTATCTTCAAGGGTTAAGCAATCCAGGAAGAATGTTTTTTGGGTCGCTTGGCCCTTGAAGATACAGCCATTACTCTCCTGTACAAGGTCTGGAACCACACTGCAAAACAGCATCATATCCAAGAAGGCCTGAAGCCTCTTGGCTGACTACATTCAACTATTGTTTGGCAGTATCAAGCCAGTGGCTTCAAGATTGATGTAACAGAAGTCACATGAAATGTGAGTTGACTGCAGCTTTGTCATCTGTAGATTCTATTTGAACAGCAGGTACAAATGTCATGAACATGCTGTCACCATATGATGGCATCCTTTTTGGATTCTGTTCTTAATATTTCCTTTCTGCAGATAAGTGTGTTAACTTCCTGATTCAGATATACATTCCTTGATACAGGTCTTGAATTGAGAGAAGTGGAAAGACAATTCTGTCATAGCAGTGATGCTGTATAGTTAGGAAATTGATAGTGTTTCTTAAGTTCTTAATTTCTCTGTGAGGAAAACCCATTCAGGAGGTGATCAGTGATGTGGCAGTTTATGCAGTGCATAGCCGTAGTTGGCTGTTAATCACACAGCTAGTCAAACTCATAGTTTTTTAAAAACAGGGTTTTTTTAAATATGTGTTTAAAACTGATTGAACAAACATTGATTTTAAGTAATTCAGTTGCTCACACCATAGAATTGTTTAATTATGGACCTCAGTGGAACCTGCATTGGCTCTTATTTGTCGACGGCAGTCTGTAGTACTTTATCCTGTACTGGATTGTGCAAGATCCATTAATTTATAAGATAATTAGTGATTGAATCACGCACATTTACATGGTTGGCAATTGAAATAAGGGATTATTGTAGACTAGTGTAGCATGTAAGACAAATACATTGTATTCTGCTTAATATTAAATATTGCAATTACAGGCAGCTAAATATTACATTTGATGGAGGTCAGAAGATTGAATTAATGTGAACTGAACTGTATTGTGTGAATAGAACAGCATTTGTTTCAGTGTTTTTTCATGCATTAAACCAAGAATAGTGACTTTGAATTGCCTGTTATACTACATGTTGTACGCTAAGCACGTGTGTGCATCTCTGTTTATGAATTCTATCATTATTCCATGAACTGATAAATTTGAGAATTTTCCAGTTTCTGTGATTGTGGTTTGACTGTAATCTGGGACACACGGATAGAGTTTATGTTTGGGGCTGTTTTTCAAGGTTTTCGGAAACATGAAGTTTGACCCTGATTCGGCACTCAATCGCCATAACAACTTTCAAACTTTCTTCGGCGCACTTTTGCTGCTTTTCCGGTGAGTTCGTTTAGCACAAGGCAGCAGTTGGCCCTGAGCAGTCTCAGAACTAACCTAACATGACACAACCTTATCACATGCCAACATTCAGACAGTTGTTTTGTATAGACATGTACATTAATGCTACTGCCACATTTCTGCACTATATCTTTGTAGTGTTATTGTCACTAGCAGCAGTACGTGATGTTAACATATGTCAATATTGGCCTATACACAAGATGCACCATTACTTCCAGTGTAATGTGGGTTGTGATTTAATTGCCAGTAGGACATAGGTAGTTAAAAAGTAAGAACTTGCCCATAAGGTTCATATTCTGTGTAATTCTGTATTGTAAGAAAGTTGGAGTGAAGCAAATGATACTAAGATGTACTGCCCACTAACATAACCTGTAACAGTAATACTGTCCTTTTCACCACATTCAGTTAAACACTGATCATGTAAACACAAACATATGCTAAGTAAGTAGTCACATGATAGGAACCATTTTGTTTATGATCAGTTTGGAACATGGACAGGTTAGTTCTGAGGCTGTTTGGCTCTTGTAGTTTTTTCCGGTGTCTTTACTAACTGTGATTGGTCAGCATGCTAGCTAATGTTGGTAGCACTGGAAGCAGCCCCTCCTGTTCCTGACATAGGCAAGCATTTCTGTGGTTGGGTATCCTAGTGCTAGTTTGTTAAGCACTTGATGTATGTTGTGTTGTATTATAGGGTGTGTAAAATTTGTTCTTGTGAGTAATATTTGAAGTGTTCTAAAGCTATGAATAAGCATTTCTGGGTATTTAAATATAGGTATAACCATTTTTGTAACATAACATTATCATTGTAAGGTGACCACTCTAATCTGCTAGGCACATGCAAATTATAACTTAACTGTCAAGAATGACAGATAAGCTCATTCTTCTTTTACAGATTTAATACTGGATTCATAGAATAATGGGATGTATTGTAATTGTAAGGCAAGATAAGTAGGCTTAACAGTACCATTAGATCAGAGTGTATTGTTTTTTGTTTTATATTAGATATGAATCTGGTAAATTAAAGCAGTGGTATTTAGTAATTAAACTTGACAGCAGTATCTTAATCAGTTTGCAAGGATTTGAATGAGGTGTGCAGTGCATACTTAAGGGTCATGTCTGATTACTTGCACTTCAACTGTAGGTGTTTGGTTATGACAGGAACTGTTCTTTAAGAGTGAAGTATTGAAATTACTGAGTCAATATTTCATGGGAATTTTATTTAGCAACTGGCTTATGACCTTTGAAATGTTAGTATCCATGCACCTGTTGCATTATTTGGATGTACAACACCACATAAAAATTAAGTGACTAACTTCTGAATACCTAGAAATCCTTATCAGTAACTTTGAACATGACTAGAATTTGAGCACTGTATATAGAGTAATAGCATACTTAAATGTGTAGTAAGGCATAATTAGAACAGTACGGTAGTTTGGTTTGGTTGTGTGGCCACACTGTCTATTAACTTAAATTGACAACTCTCTCTCCTTGGCTGGCCTGCGTGGTATCAACATGGCCACATGACTAGGTGTTTGGTAACATTGGGCTGGATCCTGAAACTTCCATCACGCGACATAACAACTTCCGCAGCTTTGTACAGGGTCTGATGCTGCTCTTCAGGCAAGTGCTAACCACCTTAACCTGTGTTGCTTTGTGCATCACCTACCTTCTCTACCCTGAAGCCATTTCAGTCAATGCCAGTTTGGTTTGCCATTCTGCATTTTGTTGATGTAAACTGTCTTACTGTTTATTACCATTCTTAACTGATTGTGTACTAACAAAAAGCCTGACGTGGGAGCACAGTAAAAGGCTAGAGCCATTATGGTCTGCCTGATCTTTTCCAGGTATTTACACTTTTTGAAATATAAATATGACTGAAAGGCCACATTGATTGTTGTTTTAATAGCATCATATATATGGCAACAAAATTGATAACATAGTCATTTGTGGTTATAAGAACTAGGGAAATCAGTAGTACCAATTACTGTCTTTGCAAGTACTATTGAAATTATTATTTGGAAAAAATACCTCAACAAACAGCTTTTTAACTATGGTAACGTGCTCCTCTTTCTAAGAGTCAGATTCAATATACTGTTTGTGGAATTAACCCATATAGTAACGTCTGCCTGCCTTGTTATGCTGTGTCAAGGAAAGTTGACACAGTGACAGGGAAAGTTATGTTTCACTACTGCATTCTGATACTCTTATTGACTTTGTCCTTAATTAGGCGTGACAGGTTTTGACAGTATATCAAAATATGCAGGTTGAAAGACAGAATTGATATTTTTATGTAATTAAATTTACAGATATAGAGTGGTCTCAGTATTTCCTCCAGCGATTCTTATCTTTCTGCGTGGCTAGAAATTTTGGCTTTTGAAGTCCTCATTCATTTCCAGGACATGCTGTGAGGCTTATTTACTGTTATTAGATACAAAGTTAACCGTTTTTGACACACAGTTGGTTTACTGGAATCTACAATTTTATTATAGTTGGTACTAGAAGTAAGACTGGAGATGTGCTTCATGTATGTCATTCCAAAGTCTAAATTCTTTCAGAATTTTTGTTGTAGATGAAATGTTTGGACCCTGTCATTCATTCCCTTATGGGCTCTGCATTCATTCAAATCATGATTTGCAATATTGGATCATTTGTACAAACTACGTTTTGATGTCAGCTGGTCTGTAATAGTGGTACTAAGTGAGGTGACCCAGAGGATGCTGCGTGCAGACTGTTGCTGGCATGGCTTGTGTTGATCATATTTATCATACCCATTCATCTCCTTCCTGTCATCCATAATGTGTTTGAACAACACAGTGTTCTGCTGCTGCTGTATTTCAGGCAAGTTTGACGTTGTGAAAGCCACATGTGATCCTAAGAATGTGCAAACAAGTTCATGAGTGTAACACAGAAACAAACAACTGTCAATACTTATGCAATTGATACAAATTTATACCAAGGTAGAAAGAAGCTTTGCAAAGTCAATAATTCTCAGTGGATGGGCTTAGCTTAATTTATGCCACTGTACCAGGGTTGACCCTAGATTAGCTGCCAGAAACAAGCATTCAGCACCTTGTTAGCAATCAGCAAACCAGCCCACCATCTAAGTCAAGAGACGCACAAGCACAAGCTGAAGCATTGTGGAAGAAACAATTGCTATGAGCTTAATTTGGTATTTTACCTTGAATTTGGCCTCCCACTTGATAGCCTAGATGTCTGCGTAGTTCAATCATACAGGTGGGCCACTCCTGTGCTCTGTAAATATGACATTGCCTTAGCTTATTTTTCCATTACTCTAAAACTGACTATTCTACATCTTAAAACTTAGATCCCCAACTTGTCAGTGACTGACTGTTGTGTTGAACTTTGTTGCTTTCTCCTCTCTTCCCTTTTGTAGGATTTAATTGTATAATCAGCTTGTGAGAAAGCAGGCGTTTCTTAACATACAGATTGGTCTGAGAGTGGAATGGAATTTGATTTTATAAAGGTTTGATTGGGTTTAAAGCAGAGGTCATTTCATTTCAACATAATTACCACCACCATGCTTGCTTTTCATTTATTTTGCTTGAACTTCAGATCCTGTCTGACATTGTAACAGTGTGGTTTCCCAATCTGTATATGCATGTATAATATTACCCTGAATCCAGTAAGGAATCTGGAAGGCTTGAAGTAACCTGTTTATTTGGTGCTGTGTGGGTGTAAAGAAACTGGCAGGGTATGTGATGCGTCTGGCTTTTTAGGATACATTGTGTATAAAACATAATTGCACATTCTTTTGGAATCTGGTGATACACATCACCTTGTTTCTTTTTAATTCACAACACAATGCACAGCTTTGCTGACGATCCAGTGCTGGTATTCACAGGCAAGTTGACCACAGAGAAATTATGTTAAAGTACATAGAACAAGTAACAACAAACGGTGTAGTGTTGTTACACATGCTTTAGTTGTTGTGTGTTGTGTAACTGTATTTGTGTTTGTCCAGTGATGTTTCTATAGAAATTAATATCAGATTTTCAGATTTGCATTTAGTGCAACTGTTTTTTATCTTAATGATGGTAATTGCTAGAGATGTGCAGCAGTTTGTACATACTTGTGACTGTTAAAATGTTTCACTCAATAATTATAAAGGCTGCAAATAGTAATTTTCAGATAATGAACTTTCTCGAAATTTAACTATGTAAGAATTGTCACAGAGCTTTATTCAGAACTGCTTTCGTCATTGTCACTAAAGTTTCAAATTTTCATTTTTCTGTTGTGACATGTTAGCAGCTGATCCTTGCATCATGATAGTGTGTAAAGTGGAGTCACTGAACAATGCTGTATTGTTATCTGCATCTCGGCTAAGAATCTGGTTAGATTAACAGTAGTGTGATGCATCTGCAACATCAATGGTACTTTGAAGGAGAGATGACCCTCAGGCATTTGGTACAAAATGTTTGTGGAAGCTGAAAGATGTGGTCCATGTAGTATTTCTATAAACACTTAGGAAGTGTGTATTGAATTCTTGTAATTAAGAAAAGGGATCAGGTTCAGTGCTTGACCAAAACTGGTGATGTTTTAGTATTTGTAACACATTTCAGAATATGAGAAGCACAGAGCTGTATGCACTTATCCTAATTCTAGACTGTTTTCTGAAAGGTGAGTGAAGGTTGCAAAATGTAATGAAGGTAACTTTTGAATAAGGTGATAAAGCCAATAAAACTTCTAAATGGAGTAATAGTTATTTTAGGATGACAAGTAACAGTACAAAAACGAGAATTTTACCCCACTCTAAGTTGCAGGTGCTCAGAAATCGGGGTACATAAATTACCCAAACATTTAGAAGCCACCTCAAAATTCTAAGTGCCAAAATTGTGACATGAAGCAAGTTCCACAGTTAGAATTCAAAAATGTTGATTACTGTACAAAATCTAGTTGCCAGTATGATCTGGCACCTGGGATTGCTGCACCCATTCCCGAAATTATGTATTGCATCTCGAATTTATTTAGTTTGAACAAAGAATACTATGGGAAGAAAATAAGTTTTTGGAATAATTAATATACGTATGTAGAAAATTGTCCCTGCACCTAGCATGAAAGTGTATAATGGAAATGGACGTATTACTTCACTCATTTTTAGGTGCATTCGCAAAATTGCGAAAAGTGGTTATTAGCTTCGTCATGTCCGTCCATCCCTCCACATGGAACAACTTGGCTCCCACCGGATTAATTTTCATAAAATTCAGTGTCAAGTATTTTTTGAAAATCTGTTGAGAAGAGTCAATTTCCATTAAAATCTGACAAGAATAGCGGGTACTCTACATGAAGACCTATGTACATTTATATTTTGCTGAATTCTTTCTAAAATGAGAAATATTTAAGACAAAAGTTGTAGAGAAAATCAGAACACACATTTTATATTCAGTAACTTTTTACAAAAGATGTGTCTTTATGAGATAATGTGGAAAAATATGGTACAGCCAGACAGGTCACAGATGACAATATAATCAGGCGAATGTGTATTGCATGCTTGGTAATTACTGCTACAAAAACACTCAGGATATCTAATATGGCTTGTCCACTGCAACGGTGGTTTCGCGAACGCTCCTTATTGTTACCATTGTAAGTACAATACCAGGCTTGTTAGCCTTGGCACTGACTGAAGTTGAGTAATCAGCTTCAAATCCCG
>Ga0209628_10003119_pt1 | contig 11483 bp, 7 predicted proteins | sample TergutCu122P4_FD_187285 | JGI IMG/M metagenome (GOLD analysis project Ga0209628, IMG submission 187285) | Cubitermes ugandensis P4 segment gut microbial communities from Kakamega Forest, Kenya - Cu122 P4 (SPAdes) (version 2) | ecosystem: Host-associated > Arthropoda: Insects > Digestive system >...
TTTCCCCCCCCCCCCCAATACCCACCAAGTTATGCCTATGTTGAAACAGCAAGGAATATGTAGTTCATATTCGTAAACAAATATATTTCCTTCAGTAACAAACAGTATTTTGAGGCATTAGTAAATAAAGTTTGTAAAAATAATTACATCTGAGGAGACTAATAGGCATGGCAGTATTCTGATCTAGAGAGGGGAGTGTTTCATGTTGTAAATTTTTGGACACTGCTGTTATGTGTTTCACATTTATGTATTGACTTGCCAAATGAAATGTGTATTGAAAATAAAGAAATAAAGAGCAAATAAGTTGATTATGAGTTCTGATTTTTAACTGCTCACATAAAGTAACAAGTAGCCTCTTCAGGAAGAATTTGTTGTGATTTTTTAGTGCATGAAGTGCTTGCAGATGAAGTCTTGACATTTTACAGGTGCAGATAGTTGGTACTTTAGCCAGGATTCAAACTAGGTACATTGTGAGCAGAAGTATGCAGCATTACTGTTACACCATCCTTCATAGTACCTCTGTCTGTCTCACACACCCCTTACTTTAACCAAACTTAGTGTTCCTTCATTTTAATTATTATTATTATTGTTGTTTATGAGAAAATAAAGTACTTTGTACTCTGGATGAAAAATAAGGCTAACTGCAGCTTGTGGGGCAAACATAAAGGCTTCATTGGGTGCTGGAGGAATGCAAAGATAGCACATGTGCACCTTGCCTTGTGTTGCCTCACCTTGCCTGATATTACCCAGATGCGATGTTCATTCGCTGGTTCAAAATAATGTTACTTCATGATCAAGGAACTCCTTGTACTGCTGTCCATTGAAATGCAGGCTACTGGCAGCTTGTGGGCCACTCTTTGCATGGACTGGATTCTGCTGTGGAGAAATTCACAGCTGGAATACCAGAAAACTTGTTTTTTTTTTACCACATGAAATGTTGTCCATTGCATAATGGAAAAGAAATGAAGTACAGGTGACTTAAATAGCAATTAGTTAGTTGTTATGCTTTCAGTATCACATGGGGAAGATTTTTAAATGCCTACTTCCAATCGCATAACTTGTGGTATGGTTATTTATATACAAATGATCTCTTATGGACTTAGAAGTTTGTATTATTATTAGATGTACATCTGTATGATTTTTCATGTTAAACTGAATAAAATGACTTCCATTATAATACGCTGACTGATGCATTCTACAGTGGAGCTGTACCCTGAACAATTGTTGTCAGTATTTTAGGCTGGGATAAACAAATGATGACTTATGATGATCTCCACTGTAGGTCACCACACACACGCACGCGCAAAGTTTCTTGTAACTTGCATCAACTGAACCTGACTGAGGATTTTATATTTCATGTGTTTTTGTCAATTTTGATTCACTGTGATGAATGTCTGGCACAGCAGCCATCTGTGTGTCACAGTTTAGTTGACTGTGAAAACATCATCACCTGTGACTAGATACCGAGGCATAAATTCAGGGTTCCACACAATGCTGAATGAAACCGAGTGGGGAGGCACATCCTTTGGTTACTTTCTCAGTGCTGTTTTTTTTTTAATGAAGACTGGCGTTACAGGCCACCATTTTGAAAATAATGATTTGGTAAAACAGAAAAGACTAATGACTCAGCTAAACTTAAAACAAAACTGGCCTTTTGACTTTCATTGGCTCAAAAAGAGAATGCATTGAAAATGGTTACAATAACTTTTCGGTGAAACCATGCTCTTATAGCAGTGTCAATTCAAAACTGCGTGAAAGATTCATTTTAAATGAATGTGGTGAAGTCTTTTCAGGTGGCATCCATCGTCTAGCCCGTGGCCTAGTCACTGTACCAACTATGCTGCATTGTCACACTACCCTGGCTTCTTTTGGGGTGTATTTATTCTTATTAATTTTACTTATTTTACAACAAATTTTCAGAATTGTTTACTTTGAATCATGCTGCGTATTTACGATTTTTACATAAAAATTTCAAAACTCTTTCATAAGTAAATCATTTTTTATCATTACTTATTGCTATGTTCCAGTGGCTGGTTGTCATTTTCTCATTATGAAGGCCGGGGTTCATTCTTACTGCAGTTTATTTTGGATTTATTGTAAACAGTGCACTGGTGCTGGTTTATTCAGGTACCTACATTTTCTTCTGGTAGTCATCATTCTATCAGTATTTCATAGTCCTCAGTACTTCTGATGGGCCAAAACAGCATGTTATTATAATCTGAGATTGCTATTACTCCAACTCTGAACTTGGTCTCATGGGAATGAAGAAGTTAATTTAACCTGGAACAGTATTTTTGCAAATCATGGAATTGGTGGTGAAATTAAGTATTAGATTATGTTATTAACATGGATACGTGTCCCTGAATACCAGTAAACATTTAAAAAAAAAAGTAATTCTCAACAACTTGATTCAAAAAATCTATGTACTGTGATACAAAATAAATGTTAAGCCATTTCATACTCTGCAAATGTGTTCATTTTTTATACTGAAATTGAATTTATTTTAGACTTGAAATGAATTTGGAAGAGAAAAATAATAGAAATAGTAAACTAAACAGAGAAGAGTTCTGCCATCTATTCTAGTATGTGGGCTTTCTTTATTGCAGACACCCAAATTTGAACTCTGGATGTGTTTTGTATGTAGGCATGACAACTGTATACAAGTTAATAAATCTATGTTGGTGGTTAAATAATTATAAATACCACGTGTGATGCTGATTATGAACTATGTATATATTTATTCCTTCAGTTTTCCAAGTAGTGATATATGTCATCACTATTTCCTGTATATAGTTAACATGATACAAAAATTCTATCAACTTAAGGGACCTAGGATAGCTCAGAAATAATACTGACTAGGCTATGGGCTGGGTGACTGAAAGTAGGGTTCAATTGCTTCACTTCTGCATAGTTCGCAAACCAGCTCTGAGGCCCATCCAGCCTCCTGTCAAGTGGGGTAATGGGAGCATATTCCCACTTGGATAAAGCGGCCAGGGCATGAAATTGACCATTGACATCCATCTATTACACAGATCAAGTATTCTTAGAGGTATGTTGCTGCTCTCCATACGTTGTCATGGCGTGATAACTAAGCACAGGGATGAATTTACTCTAAGTGTTTAAATTCTTGTTGCTTTTCTCTTGCATTAATACTGACATTTAAGAGTTGGGTGATGTAATCTAATTATTATTGTTCTGCACATTTTCAGACTTAGAAGTGACTGGTGTGTCACGATCAGGACGTGTGAGAAAGAAATCATCAAAGCTAATGGACTTTGAGTCACCAGATGAGATTGATAATCGATATAAACGTCGGAATGAAAGAAGTGATTCTATTCCAATTTCTGCAGGTATGTAAATGTTCACAATCAGAGAAATTTACATCATAGTAGACTGTGAGATTACATAAGTAGAATGGGAGTTGGAGCATGGTACAGACATGCTTGGAGCCAATTCCTCTTATATATTTTGTGATCATTTGATTTGATGATTTTGAGTTCATTATTTTTATACAAACACATATTAGACCTCAGTGGAAAAATGTAAGACAATATAGTACTCCTTTGCTGAACATTGTTTTCAGCAGCATTTGTAACTTACATTAAGAAACATTTTCAGATGGACTCATTAGCACCTCACAACAGAAAATGATATATCTAAATTGTTTATGTATGTTTCAGTACCATACTTTCATGTGTAACTTATTTAATCATGTACTTCTATCCCTTCCAAGCTGAGAAGTTTGGTAACCTTTTGGCACTTGCACATCACATCTAACTTTCAGCTTCATAATGTGTGCCACTTTTGTAGGATGTATTAGTAACAAGATATATATGATGTTTCTGAAAATAAAAAAAGAAGTGACGAGGGAGCAGCATACATTTGTATGTTTATGTCACAAACCTAAATACTTGTACATCTATTGATTTAAAACATCCTATTGCAGAAAAGTGTTAACCTCAATTCAATAAATAGGGATGTGCAGTAAGTCATTACAGTCTTTAGTAGGATTTCTGAGGGTAGGTGTTGACTTGTAGACTTGTGAAGGTCTGCTTTGAAATTTGAAGAAGAATTGCATAGCATACTTTGCAAGTAACATGGGAGAAAATGTATTTTATTTGCAGTTCATTTACTCTATTTGCATCTGCACTGGAACCTGATCAGTGTCAATGGAAAACAGATTTTGGAACATTCGGATTTCATGTGTCTTCTTGTGAAAATCTCTAAATGTTGAACAAAATTCATTCTGGAGCTGTTGAATGATGCTACTGAAATTGGCTGCCAGTTTCAGACAATCACTGGTGAGGTACATGATAGTAAAGCAGTTTTGCAAGATGAAAAATAGTTGAGATTTTATTTGCTGATCTTTGTATACAGCAGGCTTATGTCACATAGTACTTTACGTCTCCTACATGTTTCATTGAATGAATCAAGATAAGTTGTTATGGCCACAATAAATGTGAGAGCCATGACCCCTTTCTCATCATATAACCGTGTAATAGTTTTGTCATATGGGCTGGGACAGCATAGTCAGTAGTCGCTATGGGCTGGATGGTCCAGGGATCAAATTCTGGTGGAGGCGAGATTTTCTGCACCCATACAGACTACTACTGGGGCCCACCCAGCCTCCTGTACAGTGGGTACTGGGGCATTCCTGGGGGTAAAGTGGCAGGGCATGGCGTTGACCACCCATCCCAATCTAGCGCCGAGGCTAAAGAAAGAGTAGAGCTATACCTCTACTCCCCCTCTGTGCCTTCGTGGCAGGGATGAACTTTACCTTTATGTTACAGTTTTGTCATTTTCTGTAATGAAACTATCTATTCCAGTTTGCAAATGAAGGTAAGCCATCTCACTGCTAAGTAGTAGATGACATCATCAAATTCTGATCCTACGTCTTCCAGAAAGTGCTGGAACTGACATTGGTTTAAACCATTGCATTGAATGTAGTTAACTGTTAAAAATCAGTGTCTGTAACTTATGTTATCTCCATTGACAACATTTTGCAGCACAATGTCTATGAAGAATAATGAAGTAAAATGCCATCAGATTTTCAGAGCTCATGTGTGTAACTTCCTTGTAGATTTGTCTTACTATGCCAATCTTAGAGCCAAACATATTTCTGTTACTGGTTGTCATGTTGCCATTTTTTCCAGCATAATCCCAAAAAGATTTTCCTGTACTTTCAGGTACAAATATTCACCAGTTCTAGTATGTTTCAAGACACATAAAACTAGTAGGCTTTTCATGGACATGAAGGGCATTCTCAGGGCCATAAATTAAGGTCATCCATTGGCAGTGTCTGTGATGTAATAACTGTCATCAATTTCAGGTGCATAACACTCAAATAAGTGACTCTGTCTGCAATCAGAGTAGTTAAAATTACGTTTTCCCAGTTCTTGTATATACCTTATACAAGTCAGGTAGAGAAACTAACGTCTTAAAAATTCTTTTTTGTTTGGAACTGCAGCTCATAAACAACAGTTCAAAAATAAAATATGTAAGGGGTCCCCCTTCTTGTCCAGTTAATAATGTACTGCTTAAGAATGCAATAAGTTATTCATTTTTGTATATATTTTTCCCATTTTTGGGTTCATGAATAGAATATAAATCTTGGTTCTTACAAAGTCCTTTGTATCCAATACATATGTGGAACTTGTCATTTCTTTACTTGTGGAGCAACAGCAATGCCAAGCCACCAGGTTGTGGCAAGCAGTCGTGGTCGTAAGCCGCATCATCAAGCAAGCAGCAGTGGAGCAGCAGCAGCCACTATGGGGGGAAGTTCACTGGAAGGAACACACCAAGTTATGCTCAAGATGGAATCACACTCAGAAATGTCAGAAGTAAGTCAGTTGAGTGTTTGCATATGATTGCATGTCTTGTGGCTGTTGAACCATGAATTAAACATTCCTCATATGCCATTTAATATAGTGAGAATAATTAGGATCAGCATAATTCTCACAAATGTCAGATTTGTGTTGATGTTTGTGAGTGGCATTGTGAATGATGTATGTAAAATAGATCTCAAATATATTTTGAGGGTGTCGACTGGACTCATCTGGCAAAGTATAAGGGGAGATATTTGTGAACATGGTGATGAATCTTTAGGTCCCATACAAGGCAGGGAATTTATTGACCAGCTGAGTGACTTTCAGCCTCTGAGGAGGTGAAACCAGACTCTCCTCAGTTTATGCTCAAAAAACTGAGGAAAGTCTGACTTCACCCCTCTTTTACAAACTTTCTTCTTAATCACATGGCCCTCCAACTGAACAGCACTATGCTCCACATCCTGACACTCCCACAGTAAGTTCCATGTGTTAGGCTGCAGCCTCCTTCTGTCTCAGTTCACTCTGAAGATGGAAACTGCATTGTATGCCAAAATGCGGGAACATTGTCAACATGCATGATGTTGGTTAATGTCTGTAACAAAGTCTAGATAGCAACGTATGGTGTTTGAATTCTCTACTCATTTTTTTGTATTTTTGCCTTGAATACCCGCAGGAGATTTCTGCTGGCCGTTATATAGATTAAACACTTGTAAATTTGAAATGTGGTTTTTAAAATATATAATTCAAAACAAATGGCGTTCCACAGCTTTAGTGATTTGATTCTGTGTCCTTTTTAGTGTGCTTAATTCAAAATATGATTAATTTATAATCCAAAGCTATATTACATCTCTTTGATTAACAGTGTTGAATTAATTTTACTAAAGTGAAAGTCCATTGCTCCAGAAAAATGATCTGATGCTCATGACAGTCCAGCTGAAAATATTGCAAGCACTAGTGTGTAAATTTTAACAGAAACAGGTCATGGCAGCATGAGCTGAACTGATAAGTCAGCTGCAACAAAAATGAGTCATGGCAGTATGAGTCAAACTGAATTATACCAAGTCAGCTTCAACAAAAATGAGTCACAGTGGCATGAGCCAAACTGAATTGTACCGAGTAAGCTTCAATAAAAACGAGTCACGGCAGCATGAGCCAAACTGAATTATACTGAGTAAGCTCATAACTATCATACATGATCTCATATTCCCATTTTCCAATTTCAAATATTTATATTCATCTGAATGTAACAGTGGTGTCAGAAGTGAACAAAGGTGCTAGGGGTATAGAGGTGTGAAGGAAAAGCATGCAGCACTGACACCGAAATTCTTTGGCAATGTCAGTGTTGCATGCTTCTAACAGTCTGGTTTATCCTATAGTCCAGGTCCACCTCGATCCTGATGGTGCCAGAGTGAAGTCTACTGTATTGCGTTATTTTATAGGCAGGTCACATACACTATTTTTTTTTATGTTGGACACCCCTGGAACAAAGGTCAGGTGAGTGCTGTTTTGAGAAATGGATAACTAAGATCAAAGTTTGACAGAAGTGAATTGTTTGCTGGTTTGCGTTTAGAGGTAAGTTGTATTACACAATCTATTAGGCATTTACAAAGTAAATAGGAGAAGGGGGTCTTATAATTACTCATTTACGTAAAATAAATCATAGCTCACTGCAAAATGTCATAACTGTGTAACAGGTAAGTGTGCATTGAAAAGACTGGATGATTCAAAACCACAAAATTTTAAGCCTGATTACTTAGTTCACAGCACTTAAAATTAATGAAGTTTTACTGTATTGTACTGTGTTCCAGGAGGAAACACCTGATGAGTACCCATTGAAACAAGATCCAGGATCTTCAGAATCAGATTTGGAATTAGGAATGTACCCACCACCAGATGAAGTTGATGAGGATTCCAGCATGGACTCATTGGGTATCTAGTTAACCCTGGCAGATATGTAGTGTTGTGCTGAATACGTGAAAGTAACATGAGAAACTAAATCCCTGCATGCAGGTTTTGATGCTGTAATGGCAACTACATGCAGTGAAATCTTTACAGGCAGTCAGTCATGCAGAACTGCATTGGTATACATCTCCATTGTGACATGGCCAGTGCTTCATTTAATGTATAATTTTTCTCTTGATGACATCCACATATTAAATCTATTGGTTTTTCTCTTTATGATTTCTACTTGACATTCAGTTCCACACATAAGTACTTCTTAAATAAGTTTGACTTCCCTTTATATTATGAAAGTCAGGTTTACCATGTTCAAATTTGGTTCCACAGTTGATAGACAGACTTCTTAGGCACATTCACAAAGTTGCAAAAAGTGACCTTTAACTTTGTGATGTAATTTTTTCACAGAACAGCTGCTTTTGCTGGATGGATTTTGTACAGTTTTGTACTGAAGGGATTGGGGGCGGTTAATAAAATCTTTTAAGAAAATTCAGCTGTGGTTGAAGTCAGCTCAAAGTAACAGGCACTTTGCATGAAGACCTATGTATATTTATGACGCTTTGGTTACTTCCATTACCATGGTTACCTTTGATAGTAATCGGTACTAATCTGTCTTATTTCTTCATGCAATTTACGTGGTGCATATATGAGGAAAATAAGAACGTGCAACCATTATATTTAATATTTATTATGTCTAAGAATATGAAATTTGGTATGTAGATGGATTATGAACATACCAACAAATTGTCTATGAAATATAATACTTTTGTTAGAAATTATGGAATGTTTTGATGGTGTGAAAACTTCAGTTTATGTGTGACCAATAAATTTAACAAACTCAGCATAGACATACAAATTATAAGTTCTACAAACAAATATAGTAACAGACTCTTTAACATTAGCAATAACCTTTATAATATCTGCACAACTGTGGACAGAAACAAAAAGTGTGACGAGAGTGCCCATCTGAAAGCAACCAGGTTGCAAAGATCTGAATGCACCTCAGTGTCACATTACATTTTCCCTTCTTACCTTGTTATATTGCATGCGGAGGAAACATTGTCAGAATTAGAGTCTGGAACATTTTCTGAAAAGTAGTGAAAAGTGCATTTGAAATAATGTATGACTGGACAAGTATTACTGCTGAATGCAGAAATTGTGTGGTATGAATGAAAGTCACAGGATGTGGTAAGTTTAAAGGGGAGTTCCACTCCCTTTCCTCATCCCAATAAGGAAAGTACTATAAACAACATTTAGGAGGGTTAGTATAAATAATACATATTGTATGTCTAAAATATTTCTTATTATATTTAAAACATTTTACATTATTCATTTGACTTCTTTGGCAAAACTGAGTAAGTTATGGCAAATCATAACTGTGTAAGGTGCATACAGAACCCCGAAACTTGCTATTCCATCATATTTGGATAGACAGCATTCACTAAGACCAACTTCCAGTATGAGTGACTGTAATACATGTTAGATGTGTGCCAGTCTCTTTCATTCAACTATATTCTAATTGTTTCAGGTATGAGTGATGTAGATGATGATGATTTGGATGATGACAGTCTTATGATGGATGATCGAACAGACCCTAACCGAGTAGGTGCACGAAGGGACTCACTCCCCTCACAGGTACTTGGCAAATAATGGTAGACATATTGCAATGGGACTGCCTGGCAGAACTTAATGATGGGTTTTTTTGTTATTGTGTAATGGGAAATTATATAAGTTGTGTGTTTTAGATGTCACTGGCCTATTCACAGAGAGATATTCTTTGTACTAGGTAATAAAATATATAACAGTAGTAATAATCAAATTATATCAGTACAAACTAAATTTAGAATTTGTACTGATATAATTTTACTGAGTGTATGCTTTCTATGGCCAAAGTATCTGTAAATTGTATCCTTAAAATATGTATCCTGACTTGGATTTCATGTATTTGAGAGGTCAAGAATATGTAGAGTCATACGTAAATATGCTGTGGTGTATCAACTGTTTTGTTATGGTACTACCACTGTTTAGTAATGATCGATATAATAAACAAACCTGTACCAAACTTTAACCTAAAATTTGGTGCCTATTGGTCAACAAGGGTTGTGGCCTAATTAGCATAACTGTGTCACTGTCATGCCATTCCCTTGGCACACTTTTTCATTTGAGTTGAGCGTTTGTTCCTCCTTACAACATACAGTGCAGCAAGAACATAATAAGACTAATATATAATAAAATCAATGACACAAAGGGCCACATGTCTCTGCATCATTTCCCTTACAACAGTCTGTGAACGATCAGATACACTTATCACAGTGATTATATAAATTGTGGCAACACTTGGAAAACCCATCTTCAGTGATTATATTCAGTACTGCTGCTATATTCTTTTAAATGTCAGTAATCATATCAAATGGGGAAACAGAAAATGGTCCGGTGGAGCCAGATGCACCATCAGATGTTTCCAAAAAATCTTTGTAGGCATTCAGTCTGTGTTAATTACAGACCTTACCTATTCCTGTTTCACATTGAGTTCACTTAACTTCATTGTGTCACTTGATCTCTTGCAATAAATTGAGCACTTTGCCTGACGGTTCTGGGTTGAAGGCCATTTTTTGCCATTCTTTATCTCCTCTGTTCTTGTGAAACTCTGTAAACCATGAATATTTGTGTTCATGACAGAGCATTATCCCCATGAGCTGTCTGTAGCATGTCACATGGGGGTTTTCCCCAACTTCATACAAAATCTGAAGTTGATACATTGTTCCATTTCGAGTTTTCTGGTAATGCAGTAAAACGTGACACACAAAGCTATACCATCTGGGCTGATCTTACTGGACTGGCCAGGTGATATGCCATTACACCTCTCACAGGCTGTCAGTGAACTACGCTCATGATGGATATTTTTGTTTTATTACATGCTCATTACTTTCTTGCTGTATTCTGTGTGTAGTGTTGTGGGCTTTTATTCATGTAAGTAAAATTGTAGTTTTGTGTTGGATATCTTGATTGAGTTATTCCTTTGTTTAACATTTCAGTGAATTTACTGTTATTACAACTTGCAGGCACAGTCACTATACATGCTTGAGAAATCATCAAAGAAGAAACTGATAATTCGAGATGGTAAAATCATAGGACGCATGAAGGCCCAGAGGAAGGATAAAGGGGTAAACAGATTTAAGATTTATTTATTATTTACATTGTATGATCAGTACGGTTCCTGTAGCACATACACCCTTATTCCACCATTCCTGCAAGCACTGGACACATGTTCACAATCAGTTTTTGAAGTTGGTTGACAGCTGCATTGCTGCATTATATTTCAGCTGTTTCCATATCATAACATGTTCTGCTTTTCAAGGTTTTGTTCAGTTCAGGGGACAGAAAAAGTCATACGGACAAAGCAGACAGTCTTACTTATGGAATACTGTTTTATCTAAAATCCGACACACAAAGTGATCTGAGCAAACAGTTGCAATGTCATGGTGAATTTACCGCCCACCATTTAGGACAAATGATACCAGGATGTCTCAGCACCTCTGAACAGGAATGTTACTTCACAGTTTGACTGTATAGTAGTAGTAGTAGTAGTAGTAGTAACTCCTTCAAGTCTGCGTAGACTCCTGGTGATCCTGTATCAGGATTTCCTAGGCAATTTTTAAGTCCAGGGGTGGTTTGCCATTGCCTTCCCCTTCTATCTTTTAA
>Ga0209628_10003120_pt1 | contig 11481 bp, 1 predicted proteins | sample TergutCu122P4_FD_187285 | JGI IMG/M metagenome (GOLD analysis project Ga0209628, IMG submission 187285) | Cubitermes ugandensis P4 segment gut microbial communities from Kakamega Forest, Kenya - Cu122 P4 (SPAdes) (version 2) | ecosystem: Host-associated > Arthropoda: Insects > Digestive system >...
GCTGAAGGCTGAAAGGGCGGCAGTGGTGGTGAGGGCGAGCGTGGTGGGTTTCATGGGCTTCATGAGTGTGCATTATTTTGTTTTTTCGGTTTTTTTTCAACGTCTTCTGTTTCATGAGTCAAAAAAGCGCCACCCGTGGAGACGGGCGGCGGTGTGATTTTGTGCGGGTGGCGCGGGGGGCTGGTGGCTCTCCCTGCTTTACCAGGCGTAGCTGGCGCCGAGCGTCAGGCCGTAGGGTTTTGTGTAGTCGCGCGCCCAGGCACAGTCGTAATCGAAATAGACTTGGAAGGTTTTCATGATTTGCCAGTTCACTCCCACTCCGGCTTCCATGCGGCGGCCTTTAATCGTCGAATAATGCGTGATGGGGGCGCCGGTGTTGGTGTCCATTTCGTGGATGCCGGATTGCTGGCCGTAGATGTCGATGGCGCCTCCGTTTGTCCATTGCTGCGCGGCATAGGCTTTCACGTAGGGTTGGATGACTTGGGCGGTCTTGGTCACGAGTTTGTATCCGAGGAGGGCGCCGGCGCGGAGTTGGCGGCTGGTGATGGAGGATTGGTTCACGCGGTGGTTCGTGGCTTCATTGGCCGTGGTGGTGTTGTAATCGGCGGCGTTGATGCGCGCCAGCGCGGCTTGCGCGCCGGGGGTCACATACCAGTTGGCTCCGAGTTCAATGCGTTTGCCGGCTTCCACCGAGGCGCCGAAGGCGTTGACGTTGTAATCGCCGTTGATGTAGCCGACGTCGGCGTTGTCGGTGGTGGCGGTGAATTGGTTTTTGAAGCGGTTGTATTTGCCCACGATGTCGACATACCAGCCGGAGGGGGTGTTGACGGTCACGTAGGCGCCGCCGTGGACGCTGGTGGTGTCACCGGTGCTGTTGTGGGCGTCGTCGATGTGGCGGTTGGAGGCGCCGTAGCCGAGGAAGACGCCGGCATACATGGCCGCGCCGTAACCGGTGGGGTGTCCGCCGTAATCAAGGCCGACTTCGGTGCCGTATTGGGTTTCGTCGAAGGCGACCGCGGTGTCTTTGTTGTTGACGTTGAGGCGTTGGGTGTAGCCGCGCAGCCAGAGGTCGGCGCCGGGGGTTTCGCGGTTCATGATGTGGAGGTCGCCGAGGCGTTTGGAGAGGGTGTCGAGTTCGGTGAACCAGGTGAGGGGGAGGGAGGCGGTGGCGTTGGCAATGATGGCGCCGCCGATGGGGCCGAGGGCGGTGCCGCGCTCGGTGTTGATGTAGGCACCGGCGGAGTCGGTGGAGACATACCAGTTGGTGCGATAGGTGCCGCCGAGGTCGAGGGAGTCGCTGCCGGTGAAGTGGGCGGTGCTGCCGGCGCCGTAGGTGACGATGGTGATGGGGGCGGCGCCTTCGGCGGGGGCGCCGCCGGTGTTGGAGATGGCGACGGTGAACTCGCCGCTGGCGGAGCCGGCGATGTTGAGTTTGTCGCTGTCGCCGGCGCCGAGGTTGGTGTTGAAGACGAAGCCGCTGACGCCGTTGCCGGTGAGGGAGCCGAGGTTGGCGGTTTTGTAGGGGGCGGGGGCGACGATGGCGGCGGCGGCGCCTCCCGCCCGGGAGGGGACGGGGATGGCGCCGGCGACGTTGGCGAAGACGGCGGTGGCGCTGTTGAGGATGACGGCGCCGTTGAGGTTGTTGGTGATGGCGGCGAAGACGAGGGTGGAGGCGGTTTCGGCCTTGAGGGTGCCGGACTGGAGGGCGGTGGGGGAGGAGGCGACGATGGTGGAGTTGGCGGCGATGTTGATGGTGCCGACGTTGTTGTTGCCGGTGACGTTGATGGTGCCGGTGGGGTTGAGGTTGAGGATGCCGCCGGTGATGTTGTTGACGAGGGCGCCGGTGCCGGTGTGGGTGATGACGCCGGAGTTGGCGATGGAGCCGGAGCCGAGGGCGGCGAGGTTTTCGGCGGAGACGATGGCGCTGGGGGCAATGGTGACGGGGCCGGAGTAGTTGCCGGCGCCGGTGACGGCGGTGTTGCCGGTGCCTTTGATGTTGAAGGCGCCGGTGCCGGTGAGGGGGTTGGCGAAGGTGCCGGGGGCGTTGAGGTTGAGGGTGCCGGCGTTGGAGATGGTGCCGGTGGAGCCGAGGGCGGCGGCGTTGTTGAGGTCGAGGGTGGCGGGGGCGGCGATGGTGGTGGCGCCGGTGTAACCGGTGTTGGCGGAGGATACGGAGGTCGTGCCTCCTGTGAGGTTGAGGGCGCCGGAGCCGGCGAGGGTGGAGGCGAAGGCGGCGCCGGCGGCGAGGGTGATGGGGGCGGTGGTGGTGACGGCGCCGTTGAAGGCGACGGGGGCGGTGGCGTTGAGGGGGCCGGAGTTGTTCAGGGCGCCGGTGATGGTGGCGGCGGCGAGGTTGAGGGTGCCGATGTTGGTGACGGCGGCGAGGGCGCTGCTGCCGGTGATGGTGGCGAGGCCGTTGTTGGTGAGGAGGCCGGTGATGGTGGCGGTGTTGTTGGCGGCGAGGGTGCCGGTGTTGTTCACGGTGCCGAGGGTGGCGGGGCCGGCGAGGGTGGCGAGGCCGGCGTTGGCGAGGGCACCGGCGTAGTTGGTGGCGTTGGTGACGGTGAGTTTGCCGCCGGTGGCGATGGTGGTGGTGGCGGTGGCGGCGGTGGTGGTCAGCGCGCCGAGGGTTTGCGTGAACGCGCCGAGGTTGTAGGTGGTGGTGGCGGCTTGGGTGAGGCTGGCGGTGCTGCCGAGGGCGTTGTTGGCGCCGGCGGTGAGTGTGCCGGCGGTGAGGGTGGTGGCGCCGGTGAAGCCGGTGTTGTCCTTGGCGAGGGTGACGGTGGTGGCGCCGGGGGTGGTGGCGTTGATGTCGAGGGTGGTGTTGGCGGCGCCGGCAATGGTGGCGTTGAAGGTTCCTTCCGCGGCGGACGGGGTGAGGGTGAGGGTTTGGCCGGGGTTGATGGTCAGGCCGGTGAGTTTGTAGCTGACGTTGAGGCCGCTGGTGGAGGTGAGGCCGTAGCCGTAGGTGCCGGTGGCGGCGGTTCCGATGGCGGCGGTGCCGCTGGCGGGGACGGCGTTGCCGGTTTGGTCGAGGAGTTTCCAGCCGGCGGCGCTGGCGTCGCCAGTGGTCTGGCCGGTGGCGGTGACGAGTTTGGCGACGACGGTGCCGCTGGCTTGGGCGAAGAGGCTGGTGCCGGTGCCGAGGAGCGCGGGGGCGAGGGGGATGGCGACTTTCACGGTGCCGGTGGCGCCGAGGGTGAGGTTGGTGGTCTGGATGGTGCCGGCGGTGAAGTCGACCGTGGCGCCGTCGATGGCGAGGTTCTTGGTGGTTTGCGCGCCGGTGACGGTGGTGGTGTTGCCGGAGCCGAGGGCGAGGGTGGCGTTGGCGAGGTTGGCGTTGTTGAGGTTGTAGGCGCTGGTGCCGAGGTTCACGGTGCCGGCGAATTGGTTGCCCGCGCCGGTGAGGTCGACGAGGCCGGCGGGGGTGGTGAGGTTGATGGAGAGGGTGCCGGTGCCGGTGAGGGGTTTGGTCACGGTGAGGGCGGCGAGCTTGGTGAGGTTGAGGGCGCCGGCGGCGATGTTCATGGCGCCGAGTTTCGCGGTGTCGAGGGCGGTGAGGTTGAGGGCGCCGCCGAGGACTTTGATGCCGCCGGTGTAGTCGTTGGCGGGGTTGTCGAGGGTGAGGGCGCCGGCGGCTTGTTTGACGAGGGTGCCGGTGGCGCCGACGATGGGGGCGGAATAGGTGGCGCTGGTGGTTTGGTTGAAGACGAGGGTGGCGTTGTTGGTGAGGGTGCCGGTGGGGCCGACGGCGAGGGCGGCGGCGGTGCCTTGGAGGGTGCCGCTGGCGATGGTGATGCCGTTGGTGAATGTGTTGGTTGCGTTTTGGAGGTCGACGAGGCCGGGGCCGTTGAGGAGGAGGCTGCCGGTGGTGGTGATGGGGCCGCCGGTAAAGGTGTAGCCGGTGGTGGTGGTGATGGTCATGTTGGCGGGGGCGACGCCAGCGGTGTCAACGGCGACGGCGTGGGTGCCGTAGGCGGTGTCGTCGAAGGTGACGGTGTCACCGTTCATGAAGATGTTGTTGGTTTTCCAGTTGGTTTGGCCGACGGCCCATTGGCCGGTGTTGGTGCCGTCCCAGAGGATGGCGGCGTTGGTCATGGTGAGGTCGAGCATGAGGTTGTTGGCGGCGTCGATGTAGTAGGTGGGGGCGATGCGGTCGGAGAGGATGGCGTAGCCGTTGAGGGTGGTGAAAAGGCTGGTGGCGGTGGTGAGGATGGGGGTGTCGGAGGCGATGAGTTTGTAAGTGCCGGATTTGGTGAGGGTGGGGGCGAGGTTCACGGTGCCGGTGCCTTTGATGTCGAGGGCGCCGACTTTGAGGAGGTCGGAGGCGGAGGGTTCGGCGATGGTGTAGTTGAGGAGGAAGCCTGCGCCGAGGGTGAGGGTGCCGCCGATGGTGAGGGTTTGGGATGCGGTGGAGGGGAGATTGGTGTCGTAGACGGTGATGGTGTTGTTGCCGGCGGCGGTGACGTTGCCGCCGATGGCGCCGTTGCCAGCAAGGGCAGCGCCTGAGTCGAGGATTAACTGGCTGGTGATGCCGCCGAGTTTGGCGGTGCTGGCAAGGTTGAGGGCGCCTTGGCTGATAATGGTGGTGCCGGTGTAGGCGCTGCTGTCGGCAGTGAGGGTTAGGGTGCCGGTGTCATTCACTTTGCGAATATAACCGTTGCCGGAAAAAAGATTGGCCATCGTGCTGCTCGTTGCGCCGTGACTTAACCAGAGGCTGCTGTTGACGACGATGGGAATGCTTGAATCGACGGTGCCGTCCGCGGTTCCTACTCCGAGTATCACGGTGCCGGCTGCAATAGTGAATGTGCCGGTGAAGGTGTTGTTGCCTCTGATGTAGAGGTTGTTCAAGCCGGTCTTGGTGACGTTGGCGGCACCGCTTATGGCGCCGGAATAATAGAGCATGTTGTTGTAGTAGAGGGTGAGGTCGCCGCCGGCAGTGGTGACAACATTGCCCGTGCCGCTGAGGTGGTTGAGGGTTTGGGGATTGGCTCCGGTATTGAGGGTGGTGCTGGCGGCGAGGGTAACAGCGGTGCTGCTGATGATTTGGTTGGCGTTGGCCAGGGTCAGCGCTCCGGCGGCGAGGGTGGTGGGGCCGGTGTAGTCGGTGGTGCCGGCGAGGGTGAGGGCGCCGGGGCCGATTTGGGCGAGGGAGCCGGCGCCGGTGATGTCGCGGGCGGTGCCGGTGGTGGCGGCGGGTTGGTTGTAGACGAGGGCGGCGCCGGTGGAGATGGTGGTGGTGCCGGCGGTGGCGAGGGTGTTGGTGTTGCCTTGGAGGGTGCCGCTGGTGATGGCGATGCCGGTGGTGAAGTTGTTCGTCGCGGTGTTGGCGAGGATGACGAGGCCGGTGTTGTTGATGGTGAGTTTGCCGGTGGCGGTGGCGAGGTTGGTGTCGGCGGCGGCGGTGCTGGTGGTGATGGCGCCGGGGCCGGCGAAGGTGAGGGTGCCGGTGGCGCCGGCGGTCATGTCGGCGGCGGCGACGGGTTCGGCGATGGTGATGGTGCCGGTGGTGGCGGCGAAGGTGACGGAGTCGCCTTTGAGGAAGGCTTCGGCGGGGTTGACGGGGCTGCTCCAGTTGATGGCGCCGGTGTTGTCCCATGTGGTGTTGGCGGCGGTGGTGTTGAGCCAGGTGAGGTTGGTGTTGGAGTTGGCGAGGGTGAGGTAGAGGTCGAGGCCGGTGTTCAGGATGGAGTAGGAGGCGGCGGTGCGGCCGGGGAGGGGGGCGCCGTTGAGGGTGGTGGCGAAGGCGTCAGTGGCGGAGATGCCCAGGGTGGTGATGCCACCGGTCGTGCTGGCGAGTTTGTAGGTGCCGGGGGTGGCGGCGTTGAGGGTGAGGGTGGCGGAGTGGGCGGTGGTAACAGCACTCGTGAAGTTTACCCCTGTGATGAGGTCGCTTTGGTTGCCGGAGTAGATGTCGTAGAAGAGGGTTGCGCCGTCGTGGATGGCAAGAGCGCCGCCGATGGCGAGGGTTTGCGAGGTGGTGATGGCGGGGTCGGCGTGGGTGAGGCCGACCATGAGGGCGCCGCCGGAGTTGACGTTGACGTTGCCGCCGGCTTTGCCAATGCCGCCGAGGGTGCCGGTGGAGTTGACGTTGATGAGGCTGCTGGCGAGGGCGGAGGCGGGGGTGCCGAGGATGAGGGAGCCGGCGTTGATGTTGGTGGTGCCGGTGTAGGTGTTGTTGGCGGTGAGGACGAGGGCGGCGGCGCCGGTTTTGTTGAGGACGGCGGCGGGGTTGGTGTTGGTGATGGGAGCGGCGTAGGTGCCGGTGGTGGTTTGGTTGAGGGTGAGGGTGCCGTCGTTGATGATGCCGGGGCTGCCCGCGCCGCCGGTGTTGAGGGTTTGGTCGTTGCCGACGAGGGCGCCGTTGTGGATGACGATGCCGCCGGTGAAGTTGTTGCCTCCCGCCGAGGTGTTGGAGAGGGTGAGGACGCCGGTGTAGGCGGAGGCGGGGGTTTCGTCGATGGAGGAGGCGTCGGGGGCGGCGCTGGCGCCGAGGATTAGTTTGCCGGTGGCGGCATAGCTGCCGGAGAAGGTGCCGACGCCGGTGGCAACGGCGGTGATGGTGGTGCCGGTGATGGTGTAGGATTGGTTGCCGCTCACATACATGCCGGTGATGGTCGCGCTGGTGGTGGTGTCGACGTTGAGGGTGGAATTGGCGAGGGGGGCGGTGGCGGCGAGGTTGATGATGTCGCCTTGGCGGAAGGTGGTGCCGGTGAGGTTGTCGGAGGCGAGGACCCAGTTGTTGAGGGTCGTGCTGCCCCAACTGTTGCCGTTGGCGCCGGTCCAGTTGAGGACGTTGTTGGGAATTGCCATCGCGACGTAGACGAGTTGGAAGATGCTTTTGGTGGAGTCGAGTTGGACGGTGTAGCTGTTGTTGCCGGTGAGGGTGGCGAAGGTGTCGGGGCCGGCGCCGGTGAAGAGGCCGCCGCCGAGGAGGGTGATGAGGTTGTAGGTGCCGGTGTCGACTATCGAGGTGGTGTTCATCGAGCCGATGTTGAGGAGGTCGAGGCTGAGGAGGTTCCAGTTGGCGGTGAGGGCGGGGGAGTTGAGGGTGAGGACGGAGTAGTCGGTGGAGAGGCCGGTGGTCGGGGTGGCGTTGGTGAGGTCGAGGACGAGGGCAGAGTTGTCGGCGAGGGTGATGGCGGGGGCGGTGATGGTGTTGGCGCCGCCGGCGGAGAGGGTGGCGGCGTCTTTGAGGGTGAAGGAGCCGCCGTTGATGGTGATGGAGCCGGCGGTGGAGTCGTAGGTGGCGGCGGTGATCGGGTTGGTGACGGTTTGCTCGCCGGCGCGGTAGAGGTGGAGGGTGCTGGCGTTGTTGATGGTGATGTTGGTGGAGGCACCGAGTTTGCTGGCGCCGCCGAGGTTCCAGATGCCGGGGCCGGTTTGGGAGATGGTGACGGCGAGGTCGGCGGTGGTGATGGGGTCGAGCATGTCGAGGCGGGCGTTGGCGCCGATGTTGAGGGTGAGGGTGGTGTTGCCGGCCATGTAGATGGAGTTGGGGGTGGCGGCGGTGTCGAGGCCGGAGGTGTTGCCGGCGAATTGGGAGGTTTTGTTGTCAGAGACGTTGAGGTTGAGTTGGTAGGCGCCTTGGGTGTTGGAGGAGATGGCGCCGCCGCCGGCGGCGGAGGAGTTGCCGTAGAATTGGAGGTCGGTGGCGATGAGGACGGAGGCGGGGATGCCGGCGGTGTTGGCGTTTTGGACGGCGATGGCGCCGCCGGCGGCGGCTGTGTTGGCGGAGTAGTTGCCGGCAAAGGTGCCGTTGGTGACGGTGAGGGTGGAGGAGGTGTTGATAAAGAGGGCGCCGCCGAGGCCGTTGGTGGTGTTGGAGGTGAAGAGGACGTTGGTGAGGGTGAGTTTGGAGTTTTGGATGGCGGCGATGGCGCCGGCGTTGGCGGTGCCGGCGGTGTTGTTGTTTTGGTCGAAGATGGCGTTGGTGATGGTGACGGTGTTGTAGTAGGTGGCGTCGATGGCGCCGCCGCGTCCGTTGGAGCTGTTTTGGGAGAAGAGGGCGGGGGCGCCGGCGGAGGCGTCGATGGTGAGGGTGGCGTTGGAGGCGAGGTAGATGGCGCCGCCGCTGGTGGAGCCGTAGTTGTTGGTGAAGTTGAGGCGGGCGTTGGGGCCTTCGGTGCGGAGGGTGAGGGAGGCGCCGGTGCCGGTGATGTTGATGGCGCCGCCGGTGGCGGCGGTGTTGGAGGCGAAGGTGAGGGTGGCGCCGTCTTCGATTACGAAGAGGCCGACGTTGCTGGAGGAGAGGGTGAGGTGGTTGGGGGAGGTGGCGCCGGGGCCGGTGAGGGTGAGGGGGGTGGATGTGGCGTTGGGGGCGACGCGGATGGTGGCGGTGTTGCCGGCGGCGGCGTCGGCGGGGGTGGAGAGGAGGCGGTAGTTGGCGAGGCCGGCGCCGAGTTGGCCGGCGGTGGAGACGCGGAGGGTGCCGGTGTAGATGTCGACGCCGCCGGTGAAGTTGTTGGGGGTGGCGTTCTGGCCGGTGAGGTCGAGGGTGGCGGTGAAGGGGGCGTCGATGAGGGCGGCGGCGGCGTTGGCGTTTTTGCCGAGGACGAGTTTGCCGGTGACGGCGGAGCCTTCGAGGCCGGTGTGGTTGGGGTCGGTGGCGAGGCCTTCGCCGGTGATGGCGTGGTTGGCGGCGCCGCCGACGTAGATGGCGGCGGCGGTGGCGGTTTGGGTGAGGGTGGCGGGGGCGGTGCTGGTGGAGTCGAAGTTCACGATGTCGCCGGCGGCGAAGGTGGCGGGTGTGGTGGCGCCGGTGAGTGTCCAGTTGCCGGTGCCGGCCCAGTTGCCGTCGCCGCCGTTGGTCCAGGTGAGGACGTTGCTGACCATGCTGACGTAGTTGCTGAAGGTGACCCAGAGGGAGTTGGCGTCGTTGCCGAATTTGGCTTGGAGGCCGAGGGCGTGGAGGGCGTCGAGGTTGACGCCGGGGGCGCCGTAGTAGGCGCCGGTTTGGAGGGCGGTGAGGCCGGCGGCGTCGAGGGTGCCGAGTTTGCCGGTGTAGGTGAGGAGGGTGTATTGGCCGAGGGCGGGGGTGGTGGTGTAGCCGAGGTTGATGGTGGAGTTGAACTGGCCGGTGGCGGCGGCGCCGATGAGTTGGAGGGTGGCGGGGTTTCCGCTGAGGGTGAGGAGGGAGGAGCCGCCGGGGGTGATGTTGTTGAGGTCGAAGAGGAGGGTGGAGCCTTGTTCGAAGATGAGGGAGGCGTTGGCGGCGCCGACCATGGAGATGGTGTTGCCGCCGCCGATGCTGAGGGTGGCTGGGGATTTGAGGGTGAAGGAGACGGCTTGGTTGGCGTTGGAGGTGAACATGATGCTGCCGCCGACGGTGGTGAACTTGGGGGTGAGGGCGCGGGGGTCGACGATGTCGACGCCGGCGCGGTAGAGGTGGAGGGTGCCTTCGGCGATGGTGAAGGTGGCGGGTGAGGTATTGCCTGCCTTGGCGATGGTGGTGGCGCCGTCGAGGTTCCATGTGCCGGTGCCTTTTTTGAGGATGTCGACGCCGCCGCTGCCAGCGAGGTCGGTGGTGATGGGGTCGAGCATGTCGAGGACGGAGGCGCCCTGGGTGTCGACGGTGATGGAGCCGGAGTTGATGTTGCCGGCGTTCACGGTGTTGAGGATGAGGTGGATGGAGTTGGAGCCGGCGGAGCCTTTGTTGCCGGCGAAGCGGGAGGTGCCGGTGGTGGTGGTGAGGTTGACGGTGAAGTTTTTTCCGTTGGTGTTGACGTTATTGAGGCTGGCGATGGCGCCGCCGAGGGAGGCGGAGGTGTTGTCGAGGAAGGAGACGTTGGTGAGGTTGAGGGTGACGTTGTTGGCGATGTTGTTGAAGATGACGCCGCCGTAGCCGGATGCGGAGTTGCCGACGAAGAGGCTGTTGATGGCGGTGATGGTGCTGCTATTGCCCGCGAGGTAAATGGCGCCGCCGGGGCCGGTGGTGGTGTTGTTCTTGAAGGTGACGGTGTCGAAGGTCATGTTTGCGTTCGCCGCGCTATCGCCGACGGCGCCGCCGCCGGTGGTGCCGGCCCAGTTGTTGACAAAGGTGCCGCTTGTGAGGGTCAGGGTGGTGGGGTTGGCGCCGATAAAGATGCCGCCGCCGCCGCCGACGTTGCCGGTGGTGTTGCTGTCGAAGATGACGTTGGTGGCGGTCAGGGTGGTCGAGTTGCCGTTGTAGAAGATGGCGCCGCCGTGGCCGGTGGTGGCGGCTGGGTTGACGCGGTTGCCCTTGAAGAGGACGTCGTTGAGGTTGATGACGGCGGTGGCGCCGTTGCCGAAGAGGGCGCCGGCGCCGTTGCCGGTGCCGGCCGCGTAGTTGCCAATGAATGTGGAGCTGTTGATGGTCATCGTGCTGGTGACGCCGAATTGGACGGCGCCGCCGTTGCCGCCGGAGGTGTTGTTTTTGAAGAGGGTGTTGTTGATTTCTATGTAGGTGTTCGCGCCGGCGGTTGCGATGGCGCCGCCGTTGCCGGTGCCGGTGCTGGTGTTGCTTTGGAAGATGTAGGTCGCGCCGGCAGCGGGGAGGAGTCTGAGCACGGAGCCGACGCCCACGTTTATCGCGCCGCCCGCCGAGCTTGACACGTTGCCGGCGAAGGTGAGCGAGGCGCCGGGGTCGATGAGGAAGGTGAGGGCGAAGGCAGTGCTGGGGAAGGCGAGGCGGTTGGAGGCGTTGGCGCCGAGGCTGTCGAAGATGAGGTTGTCGCCGGGGGTGAGGGGGGAGACGGTGAAGGTGCCGCTGGCGCCGGCGAGGGTGACTTGCGAGAAGGTGAAGTCGGTGTTGTTGGAGATGGTGACGTTGTCGCCGAGGTTGGAGCCGTTGATGCTGATTTGGGCGCGGGCGAGCGGCGCGAGGGAGAGGGTCGCGGCGATGAGGAGCGCGAGCGAGAACAAGGCGCCGGCGAGGGCGCGGGGGGAAAAGCCTGAAAGCCTGAAGGCTGAAGGCTGAATGTGGCGGAGGGCGGTGGTGGTGGGCACGGTGGGTTTGTGTGTTTTCATGGTTTGTTTGTATCGGTTGGTTAGTTGGTGATTAAGTGGTGAAAGGGAAAAAGCGCGGAGAGCATGGAAGAACATGGAAGAAACGGAGTGCAAGAAAGCCGCAAGAGCGCGCTGCCGCCGCTCTAAGCGAGTGGAGAGTCAAGAGGGGGCGAAGGGTGCAAAAGGTGGAGTGTGTTCAATGGGCGTGAACGGTGTTTATTTATAGGCGATTTACTATACAAAAATGTATAAGAAAGGAAAAGGGAGTGCAAGCGGTATTTTGAGAAGAGTCGAACCTTTCGGGTTGAATCCAAACTGCCGGGTCACTTTTTGCGGCGGCACGCCAGCAGGAGCGCGAGCGTTGCGTAGAGCCAGAGGCTTGTTGCGCCACCTCCGCCTCCGCCTCCGCTTCCTGTGTTGCCGCTTCCGTTGCCGTTGCCGCCGGGCGGGGTCGTGGTTGAGGTGGTGGCTGTCACTGTCAGGGCGGCGGGGGCGCTGGTCACGTAGCCCATG
>Ga0209628_10003121_pt1 | contig 11480 bp, 8 predicted proteins | sample TergutCu122P4_FD_187285 | JGI IMG/M metagenome (GOLD analysis project Ga0209628, IMG submission 187285) | Cubitermes ugandensis P4 segment gut microbial communities from Kakamega Forest, Kenya - Cu122 P4 (SPAdes) (version 2) | ecosystem: Host-associated > Arthropoda: Insects > Digestive system >...
GTGCCCATGGACTACACATAACTCCCATTACAATTTAAAGTTTACCGAATTTAACCATGTGTACAGTCACCGAAAAATGGTTTTTCTTCTTATGAGGAGCATAAGTTATTCTTGCTCAAAAACTTTCGCTGGCCACAGACATAAATCCAGCTGGCTGTGGGTTGTCATCAGTGGCATACACGGACCACAATGAAAAGATAGTAATTCGGATAATGATCCAAGGGTTACTAAGATTGTGGCAAATGGCTCAGTTGATTGTGGTAGGTGGAATTTAATATTGAGGTGAAATGAAACTGCCCTCCCTCCACAAGCACTAGCTTATGTATTTGTAAAGTGAGTCCTGAGTAATGGACTTGCAACTGAAGTATTTAGCCCACAACATAGATGTCAGGCCACCAACTGATCAGAGAGGTTATGGAATTTATTTCCTTATTTATTGCTAGGTAATACTCAGCTACAGTCAGTGTCTGTTGAACATTTAAGCTGCCCTCTTCTTAAGGATATGAAGGTTGAATAAGTGATGTGGTATGTAGTGCAAGAGGATTCATTTGCACGATTTATAGTTAACTGATGGAGGACCAGAGGCCATTTGCACATAACATATGTTATGTGCAAATGTTACACCAATTATGGATTATTGTTTGGTTTTCATGTTATTCAAGTATCGGCGGTGTGACAAATAGAGGTTAGGTTAGGTTAACAGTGCAGAAAACCACACTGTATCTGTGTTAGCAAAAAAAATGTGCGCCAAATTATGACATCAGATTCGTGGTTAGGTTAGGTTAGGTTAGGTAAGGTAAGGTAAGGTAAGGTAAACAGTGCAGAAAACCTCACTGTCCATATCTGTGTTAGTGAATAAAATGTGTGCTCAATTATGACATCAGTTTTGTGGACAGTTCTTTGTTGATCACAAATGCCAACAAATGCACACAATTTGTGGGCTCCCTTCTTTGTGTGCATTGCAAAACAACATGTAAGAGATTTCATGTTAGGTCAATGTCTTTTTTAAAAATTAGGTATAATGTTGAAAGTATGAAATTGTAGTGTTGTAAGGACGTCAGGAAACATGAATTGATCAGTGGACAGTTGGATAAATATGTAGATGAACAGTCATATGTAAGGAAAGGGGAAAGACAACTGATGCTCTGGCCAAACTCAGGTGTGAAAGAAGTCAGGATGAACCAGTCTCTGCATTCATTATGCAGTCTGATGGCAGGTCCCTAGCCTCTTCCACAGCAAATTCTTCACAGAGTGAGATCTAGTGCTTCCCCTTTCAGTTTCCACTACCCTCTTGTTACCTTAAGGTCGTTATGTAGCTGCTTACATCTTCTTCGTCTCATCTCATCTCATCCCTTCCTTCCTTCTATTTTTCCTTCAGTAACATGTTTTATTAGGCAGTTCCTATGGAAGATGTAACCAAACCAGTGCACCTAAGATTAGGAACATTGGGAGGGACAGTGATCAACCATCGATATTCCAGAAATATTTGTGTCCCACAAGATGGTTGTATTTATTTCATTTTTAAGATTTTTGCTGATGCTGCCCACTACATCCACTTGTAGAATGAGGCCCTAGTGTATTGTACTTTAAGTACAGAACTTGAGGACAGGTCAACGTACAGTATTGAAATGAAAAGTAACATTTGCACCTAAACACATTTATGTACAGATGTTATCAGTGTAGCTCATATATCATTTTTTGTACATACTGCACAAGAAATTTTCAAGTAACACATATAGAGGAAGTGCTGTTAATTGAAGAGAGTTAAATTTGTAAAAGAAGAATGTCTAACTCAAAGGGAAATCTATTAAGATACCATTTTATAATGTGTTGTTACAGGATAGATATTGCATTTGGGTGTTGGCAGGTTCTTGTTTGATTTGTTTGTAACACATGTTATTTTGATGCAACATCAAAGCAGCAAATTGTCTGTTGAGATCATGTTTATGTCTCCAGAATTTGTCTGGAACATCCCCATTTTTTGGATACAGCCATACATGATTCCTTTCCAGAAGATGAGGGCAGGTGGTCCCTCTGAAACACCGGTAGATTTCTGCTAAACTGCATGACATCACATCATTGGCATATTGTCATATAAATATAATTAAAAATGGCTATTCACATTTGTTATCATATGCCATAATTGTAGTGGGTGTATTACCTCTTTCTTACTAAAACAATTCTTTATGCTGTTTCCACATGTTCTTAGTATGTGACAATGAAAGTGTAAGTACTCTGCAGCTGAAGGCCTTGCTGGAAGAAACATGGATATCATTGCAGGACACATAAATAGTAATGGTGTGGGCTGGTCTGCAGGCTGGGTGAACAAGGAATCTCGGTTCAAACTTTGTAGGAGCAAGAGATTTGTTCCTACATGGAAGAGTCCAAACCAGGTATGGGTTCCACCAGGACTCGTAAAAATGGATACTAGGGCCTTTCCCAGCGATAAACGGATGGAGCCTGAAGTTGACTACTTTCCCCCATCTAGCACTCAGGTCAATGCATGTAACTATGTCCAACAATGTGTCTTCCTGGTGCACATAGGGACACCTTGTACCTTTTACCATTACACAATTTGTTCATGTGAACAAAGGGAATTTCCAGACATTTCACAGAAGGATCTCAATATGGTGCAGATGCCATTATAGAACTGTGTCATTGGTCATTTAATATTGAGCTTTGGAACTCCATGCTTAACTGTATCTACAAATAAACATAATCGTACGTATCTACAGTTACTGTAAATTTTTGTAAGTCGCGGTGTAAGCTATTGTAGTGGCAATTCAGTGGTGGTTACAATTACACGAAAAGCAATTACTTCAGAAGTGGCAAGGGACAGTTACTCTCGAAGCGCTTGCGAAAGCTGTGGCAAGAGTTTAATGGTCTATATATTATATGGTGCTTTTCGATGATCATGGAAACTAGACGAATTTACACATCGCTCATATTTATTAGTACTTATTACTAACTTCCTATCAAGTCTCATCACATATTCTTGCAAGCTTGGCAGAGCAATTGTGGCCCAAGACGAGGATCGTTTATACAGATTCTGTACTTGTGCGTATGAAGCAATTTTATATCCTGAAGGACGAATTGTTTACTACTTCAATTAGGCACTCGGAATCTATAATACATTTCCGTGAATCACGTTCAGATAACCTGTGTAGGTTATCTGCATAACTTCCACCAACCGCTCCCAAGTAAATACATACATGACGTCAGCAACGGATAAAACTACCATAAACTGCCACGAATTAAGTCAGCTACCCATTGTTGCTCAAATGGCAATCTACAACCGGTGAGCCTTCGCATCCAGCTTCCCATCTCTGATCCATGGTAACAATCATGATCTAGAGAAATTGGTTCTCACCCTCTCGTTGACAGGGTGAAGATTTATGTTGTTCCAGCCGTCACGCAGTGTATAAACCGATAATTAATATTTACTAGTCAACACGGTAACATGTTCCTTCAATAACAATAGCGCATCAACTCTTGTAAGAATTAGAGGTTTCGCAATATGTTTTAAATATCACAAATTGTTCTACCGTAAAGCTGAACTGCCCAAGACTTCTATTACGAATTTTCGTCAAACGTTGGTAACACGTGTACTACGAAGTCAAAGGAAATAATATCCTATATTTGGACTATTATTTTAAGTTATTGTATCATATGCACTCTTATCTGTGTATTATATAATTAGGGTTTGGCATACTGAACATTCAATAAAATTGATGCAATATAATAATAGTTACTTATTTGATTTCATTTGATGATCTTCCGGTTGCAAATATTCGTTGCTTGAGAAATGAAGTGTGTGGAAGTCTTTGTGTGTTGTACTGTCATTTGTGTTGAATGTTGTAAATAATTTTGTTCCTTCGTCGTTGAATTTGGTGTTAAGCTCTAAGGCTGAAACGTACATGTATATGTTATCTTGAAAAGTATTTTATGGCTTCTCAAGTACATATCCCTTTGAAGAATTTAACAAAGTTACAGAAATTGTGACAGGAGCAATTCGATCGAAGGTTGGCACATCGCTTGACAGGACGGAATGAGGTAAGTGTGGTACTGCAAGCATGAATACAAGCTATGCGAATGGTTGTTATTTTGAGTCTTCTACGTAATTTTATTATGCGTTGTAGCTTGCAGAGGACCCAGATGCAGTCCTTGAATGGAAAACGACCGAATTCCCAAAGAACACAACAGGAAACATCGCCAACGCAACATGACGACTTGATAAGATACATATGTGAATGTAAGTTATTTTATGTGATATATTTGTAGTGTACACTTAGCATAATTCGATCGAATTTTACATATTGTTCGCCAAGATTTCTTCTTTTATGTGTAAACACCAGTCGTTCGTGGCAGTAAGCGTGTAGTCACAGCTCTGTTTTTTAATCGATAATGGCAAAATCGATCTTTTGGAAAATCAGCAGCAAATGATTATCAGATAAGAGGTAGGAATCTTAATGCACATAGCGGAAATAATTTATTTGAGCAGTGTTACTTTTTGTATGTGTAAGCACAGTACTTGAAAATGTGGTTACAGGGTCACAATTGTCTATGCACACAGTGTCAGCTTCCTGTCAAAGTACCCTTGTATGCTGTTTCCAACCTCTTTCGGCTGTTTCATAACTCTTGCAAAGTTGTAATTCACTAAGTGTTGCTGTGTACAAATACAAAGGATGAAATGGAAAAAAGTCACAATAATAGGCTTTAGTGTTTTGTTAATGAGATTGCTACATATTAGGTCCACTTTGCATTAACAATGAAGAGCACTGTTAGAAGTGTGTTTGAATCACGTCCGTAATGGTGGTAGTTGCAGAGGAAAGTATAATGATTGTGTACTGATTCCCTTTTTTTTTTTTTTGCTGTTTACATTTTTTAATCTCAGCCCAAATATTTTCTTTTTCATTTTGCCTTGACATATAGGACATTATATTGAATTTAGAAAGTCGTTAGCAATATTGGTGAGGGTCAGATGGATGGACAGACCAACAGACAAAGAAGGGGTAAGTTGGTAGGGGTAGTAGAAGTAGATAAAGGGATGAGCAGTTGTACAGGGGCCAGATTTCTTAAACTGTTGGTTCCATTAATTTTATTAGTGAGGGAATATTTTGTTTTACATTTAGACTTCTTAGAGGTTCAGTTCTCATACCATCCAACTTATCCCCTTGTTTGCTGTCCATTATGGACATCAAATAGACATTTTTGGTCCGTGTAGTGTTCAGAGATGATCGAAAGAGTGAAGGCATTTAACAAGATTTGTTTGTCTTTATAGCTTGGAACACTGTATCAAGAGAACTGGAGAACTATAGTCAAAATGGTTCTGACACCAGCAAAGGTAAGTATTTTTATTTTTGCATAATGTTGTTAAATAAGTGACTGATATTCTCAGAGATGTGTTGTACAGATGACATCCAATAGATAAGTTTACATCAGTGATAAACATTATATGTGATGTTAAATGTAGCGCATTTGTTTCATTGAAGTGTTGATATTTTTCAAAATAATTCCTGAACATATTGGTGTATTTGGGCCATCTTGTCATGAGGCCAACAATTGTGTTGCAATAGGAAATGGGCTCTTGTGTTCATAACCATTTATGAGCAGCCATTTCCTCTTTCTCATTATTGTGGAATTGACATTGCCCCAAGCCTTGCTTCAGTGGCCGAAAATCTGTTTTCCCCCTGGCGTTTTGTTCACGCCTGTCCCTGATGTGCTGGGCCAGCTGGAGAAGTCATCATTTATGTTTATCTGACCATTTTATAACTCTCTGTTTCATGTCCTGCAATGGTGTACTATCACATTATGTCATTGTCCTAAACTTATGTCATTTGGCATTCAATTGTGATGTGGGAAAACATGTTTTATCCATAAGAAGTGAATTGCAGTTTGAAATGATTCGTGTTATCACATTCCGAGTGTCGGTGCCACTGCACAGCAACTTATCCCCTCAATAATATGTCTGACAGTTACATCATGTTATTTGTTACCTATACTACAAGCTGTTTGTCATACTAAATATAGTGATGGGTACAGATGCTGGGGCCCAGGAAACTCTACTTTTTGAAGATGACTGATAATTTTGTTTCTCCTCATGTGTAGTGATTGACGTCATAGATTTGTATTTGCAAGGCTAGGTTTGTGTGAGCAATAAAAAGTGCTCAAAACTGCAGTAAACATTATTGTTTTTGAGTGAGGTCATCCCGTTGTGTTATTCTTAACTGTTTAATTACATAGATTTCAGTGAACACAACAATAAGTTAAACAACTATAAACTATAAACATAATTGTTGTTTAATTTATTGTTGTGTTGACTGAAATCTATGTAATTAAATAGAACATGATTGTGGTGGTATTAACTGAATTATGCAGCATCTCTTTCTGCATTTAGTGTAATGAAAGGTGTGTGCTAATATTTGTTAATTAATTAAAATTTATAATAATAAACATGTATAATTTTGTGTTGTGCTGAAGATATGAATGAGCCTGTGGTTTTGTTTTGTTACAGGAGGACCAAGTGTCTTATACTACGTGGAGCAGGAACCAAATCCACAACTGAAAGGTAATTGCTTTGCAGTCTCTGTTTATATACATATTCCATGGACTAAAGTTCTATTCGCCAAAAAGTGAAATACTGTCCGACACAACTGTGTATTTTCATGTAAGTTACATATTTCGGTCGTTTAGGATAATCAGAAGAGCCTGATGATGGCCCAAATAGGCCAAACTATGTTGCTTTCATGTAAACATACAGGGTGTTTCACGACTTGTGGACATTACTGCAGGAGGTGATTTCCTAGGTCTTTGTGATCAAAAAAGTTCATATATAAACATGTGTCCAATTTTGGACTGTTACGATTATTGACAATAAACGGAACAAAATAATAAACCAGCATAATACATGATACATTTAAAGTATAAATGTGAAGTTAACTTCGTGAAATTGCCTTTAATTTGTATTGATCTGTGCTTAAAGCTTGTTTTCGAAAATGCCACCGCCAGTCGCAACACAGGCTGCCGCTCGGTTGTGAACTGTGCGAGTTGCTCGTTGCAGCTTCAGCAAACGATAAGCAATCAAGCTGAGTACATCACCTGCCAGCTGGTTCCATAAGACGCGGTTCACACGAAGGCGTGTACGGGAATTAAAAAATGCCCATAACTCCATAACTGTCCAAAATCAGACACATGTTTATGTGAACTTTTTTGATCACAAAGATTTAGGAAATCACCTCCTGCGGTAATGTCCACAAGTCGTGAAACACCCTGTATAGTTGTGTGTGGTGGGATGTGACTACTTATTTCCTAAATATCAGAAACACAGCTGGATGTTCTCCATTAAGCTGAAGTTTTAATTCTGTTGTTTGGTACGTATCTTAATCCCATGTGCTGTGTGTGGTATTGGTGTTATTCTTTGAACATTGTTTTGTTGTGTTGCTATCATTGCTCTGAACTCATATGTCTGCAGATTTTGAACCATTTGATCTTGAAGCATGGTGGGGGAAGAGAGTGGTGCAGAACATCACACGTACCCAGTCATCATAGTGGGTATGACAAATTGATCTCTTGCACCCTGTTGCCAAGTAACTTCTGTTTTCATGTCCATTGGTAACAACAAGGACATGGTCAACTGCCTAACATCATGGTGAAAGGACTTCACTGTATTTTACCATGTCATGCAAAATTTGCATGTTATTTTGACAATGAAAAGTGATGTATTCGAATGATCTATGGACCCATTTTTCCAGGTGCAATATGTTTTATTGGGTATGAGGTATTTGTTACAGTTATTGTTTTGGACACACACAGTTTGGGTGAAACAATCATACATAAAATTAGGGATGACATCAAAACTGAGAATCAGATGAAAGGTGGAACAGCATGATAAATTTAGACCCTGTTCGTTTGTTTAGAATGGAGTTCCCACTGTTTCCATACCTACTTTCTGTTTGTATTTTAACGTATTTTGTTCCTTGAGTTAGAACCGTGTACTATATTTAATCTGACCCTGGCAGTATTCTGTATAGATTTGTTATGCTATATGCTGGAAATGAGAAGGAATGAGAAATACTAAACTGTCAAAAAACAAATGACACATTCCTTTCGTTTGCTTCAGTTAGGTGTGATTCATGTTTGACACCTGACATTTGACATGTTACGTCGGTACAGTATTCTTTCATTGAGTTTCAACGTAATGTGACGACATTCAGTTACCTGGAAACAAATGAAATTGTCAGTATTGTTAATTTTTTTATATTCTGCAGAATGTTAAATAATTCAGCAGCAGATGGATGGAGTTTGCAAGTATCTTTTTATACAAGTAATAAATAAATGAGTCGAACACAACTAGAATATTTTATTTACTGTATATTGTAGCTTTGTTAAGCGAATACGTGTTTCGGCCTTTACTCAATTGGCCATCATCAGGTCGTGAATTCTTTACCGAGGAAACTGTACAGTATATAATATCATATAAGATTGAGTCATTGTACTTACAACATCATCTTGCTTTTGTCAATAAAACATTATTGCGTATAACATCACTTGTTTAGAATATGAAATTTGTAAAAAATAAATACAATCTTATCCATTGTATTCTAGGCAAAAATATAAAATTTTTATTTTATTTATTGTTTACAGATTTCATATTCTAAAGAAATGATGTTATACGCAATAATGTTTTATTGACAAAAGCAAGATCTTGTTGTAAATACAATGACTCAATCTTATATGATATTATATATTGTACAGTTTCCTTGATAAAGAATTCATGACCTGGAGGCCGAAATATGTAGTCGCTTAACAAAGGTACATTATGCAGTAAATATTCTAGTTGTGTTCTCCTTATTTATTTATTACTTGTAATTGGTAACACAATGGGGATGGCCCACCTAAAGATCTTTTTATACTTTTATCATTTAAGTAATTCCTGTATATATAAGATTGTAACTTACAAGATAGGTGAAACAGTTCTAGGTACAAAATGAAACATTAGTGCTTCTCAGTGTACAGTAGCTGCTATTTATAATTTATTGAAATTTTACATATGAACAGTGACTTGATCCCATCTGTTTATAAACACTGTTTTGAAGTGGCATTGTACTGCAGTGATATGCTGAATTAGTGGGAAATTTTTCTGGTCCCAGCTGAAGCCCATTGCAAATACAGCAGATCCTCTTCATTTGCAGGTTCATGTTCAGTGGTTTTACTTATTTGCAGAAGAATTAGGTTAGTAACTCTTGTTTATCACTTTGTAAGCCACTTTGCTCATTCACAGTTGCACTGGTGTAGATGTGTGAAATGATGTGCAAGAGGTTGTATTCAACCACCTGCCTCATTCAGTAGGTACCTAGATGTCTTGTGATAATAGAGTGTACTTCAACTGTATTTCAGAATTTTTAGAACTGTTTGTTATTGTGGCATCTTACATATATCTGGAAAGGGAGATGAAATGCCGAAGGATAAATTGAAAAGGAAAGTGATGTGAAGGTACTGGACAAGTTGGACGAGGGGTTGAGCATTGCTAGCGTCAGACACCAGTATGATGCCAAAAAATCAGTGAATTTTTTCTTCAAGAAAATGAAGACCAGATCAGGGGAAACATTTAAGATCAATGTTCCCTTAAGTACAAGCATTTCTTATTTAAGTTGTAATCCCTTTCTTGGAAGAATAGAAAGGGAATTGTGTATATGGCTGGAAGATATAGGAGCAGAATTCCCAGATTTGGAGGTGGCCGACATCCAAGTAGTTCTTGACTGTCTTGCTGCTGAGTTACCTTAGGAGGACCTTGAACAGTTCACAATGCTTATGGAATGAGAAGATTAAGAAGATTCTGATGTTGTGGAGAGACCTCAGCTGACTACCAGTGCTCTGAAGAAAGTCCGTAAGTTGTAGGTGAGGTAATAATATCTTTGAGATGGCCATTTTAAATATAAGTGCAAGATGGAGGCCATCATGATGCCATGCAGAAGAAGGCAGAGCACCTGAAGGTCACTACTTTCTTCACTAAGTCTTATGTCTTCCCCTTTGCCAGGAACTGTATATTGTTTGATCATCTGTAAAACTTGCAGTCAGGAACACCATTGTTCTTCCAGTAATAAAGAGCAACAGAAATGTTTTCATGTTTATTTATAATTAATTTGTGTGTCATGTTGTATGTGGCTTTGGTTTCTGTAACGTCATTTTTCTCACAAAGTTTAATGGCACGGATTGTGGTTGCACTGTTTGCAGGACTGGTCAGGAGCATATCGCCTGCAAATGGCGAGGGTTTGCTGTAATGTGTTAGTTCCGTCTAATTAGTGAGTTTTTAGTTTGTAAACAAGACATACTTAGTGTAAGAAATTTAAGACCTCGAAGAGCCTATTTTAGACTGAAGTTCTTGCAGGGTTTATTTCACTTGGCATTGATTGTTTTAGAAATACATTTGCTATTATTGGTTGTATAATTATATTTATTTGTGTAGAAATTCTTTCTTTAACTTGTAATGTAAAGAAGTTATTTTATTATCATTGTATACAGTGAATCATATAAGATGATTAACTCTTTTTTATGTAATTTGCACCAATCTGTTTGGTAAACACCTTGATTTAGTACAGCAAAATCCATTTCCCAGTGATTTATAAAGTAGGTATTCTACTGTGTAATTTGCAGCATTCGGATAAGGAACATAATGAGGTATCAGTGTGTAAGTGATTTTTGAAATTCTATTAATTTTACTGTTATTTGGCTGCTTAAAGAGAAGTTTGTAACCAAGAGGTGACACTGTATTAGCCTGCATTTCTTTTTATATATTTGCACATTGTGAACATACACTAGTGTGCGTCTTGTGTGAATGTTTTATATACAAAATGCATGTTACTGGGGGTCTGCACTGAAAATTGCCAAATTAATTTAATTTACTTGCTAATAACCAGCCCGACACACTTTTTTATGTATTTATTTATTTCATCTCTCTACATGTTTAGTCTGTGTAAGTGACATCTTGGTATGCTGGCGTACCAAGCAGTCACTTATACAGACTACTCATACCAGATGATGTATTAATACAATTCGATCTCCTGATGATGAGCACTGCGATGCTCGAAACATGTGAAGAGATGAAATAAATAAATACATAAAAAAGTGCGTCGGGTTGGTTATTAGCAAGAATTTGTAACGAGATGCACGGTCAACAAAATATAATTTAATTCAATTGTCTGTTGGTGCAGTATAACCAGAGTTTTATATGAAGCTGACATCCAGTTTTTACACTTTCCGCAAGAATGGCTAATTCGTGCTAAGAAATTGCATCAAATTAAACCTGTTATTCGGAACATTTTATGATGCGAGGATTTAAATGTGATTGGCTTTGCAACTATGATTTGTAGCATGTAATGAAATACAATAAATTGATTTGAAGGCCAGTGAATATGCAAGATAGCAGTCAATGGGATTTTACCATTATTTTAAATAATTGTAGGAATTTACTGTACCATTAT
>Ga0209628_10003123_pt1 | contig 11478 bp, 7 predicted proteins | sample TergutCu122P4_FD_187285 | JGI IMG/M metagenome (GOLD analysis project Ga0209628, IMG submission 187285) | Cubitermes ugandensis P4 segment gut microbial communities from Kakamega Forest, Kenya - Cu122 P4 (SPAdes) (version 2) | ecosystem: Host-associated > Arthropoda: Insects > Digestive system >...
GGCGGGGGTTCCACAAAGGTTCGGGCGGGCGACAAACTTCCAAATTCCCACAAAACTGTCTGCGGGAATACACCCCCGCTTGCGTGAAACCGCTCGTTAGGCGATCGCCCCCTTTGTATCTCATTTTTACTGTTTTACAATTTTACTGTTTCCTATTACTTTTCCTTCTGAAATAATGTTTACATTATAAATTCCTTGAGGTAAATGACTTATGTTTATTTCTGTTTTACCATTTACTGTTTGAGTTAATATTTCCTTGCCAAGTATATCGTAAAACTTTATTGTGATCGTTGTAAAATATTCATAATCAACAAATAATTTTCCATTAGTTGGGTTTGGATATAACAATATACCTTTTTCTTTTAAAATATCATTTACAGCAAGCGAATTTATCCCCTCATCAGTTACTTCAAATTCTAAATTATCAACAATTTCACCATCTTCGGTAATTTCTATGATTGGTGGATTGTTCATTGGTAAACCGGGAATATCCAAAATAACTCTGTATCTACCTATGGGGACATTCTTAAACTCAAAATATCCTTCTTCGTTTGTAACGGATTGGGCTATTGTTGTCCATTCACTACTTTGCTGATTTTGCAAATATACATCAACGTCTGCAATAGGATTATCTGTTGCCGATTTTAATATTGATTTTTTGCCACTGTTATTTTCGCCCACATAACCACTTATAACGGAACTTCCGCCTAATGTAGAGAGCGAAATAATAGTTATATCCATATTTTGAAGAGAATTATTGCCAACTGTTACAATGACTGCCTGATTCCAAATTTCAGTGTTTCCGTAGTATGTAGGCAAAGCGTTTTCTGAATTTGTAGGCACTGCTTTTATTATATAACTACCCAACGAAACATTTGTAAATAAATAACTTCCATCGCTTTCGATTGGTACGGCATCAATTAAAGTATATTGTGAAAGAGTTTGCAAACGATATAATGAAACAAGTCCTGAACTTAATGTGGTTTGGTTTTGACGTTTTACTTTACCTGAAATGGTTGTTCCTGAGTTAATGGCGGTAAATGTTTTGCATTCTTCTTGGCTAAAACCGCTTTCGCAATTGCCATTTATGGCTTTTATTTTGTAGCAGTATTCTGTGCCGTTGGTTAGATTATTGTCGGTGTAATTTGTTGTATTAACTGTTGTAAGTAGTTGATTATTGCGATATATTTTATGATTCGTTGCAGAACTATTCGACCAAGTAATTAACAATGAATTGTTTTGCTGTGAAACTTGTACATTACTAGGATTTGGACTTTCTATTGCCTGATAATTTGTAAAATAATTCCAAAAATCTGCTGTTTGGTATGCTTCAAGAGAAGCACATGGGACAAAAATATTAGCAGTCGTTGGCACATATAGAAATGTACTTGTTGTAATATCAGGTGGAATAATTGCTTTGCAAATTATGGTGTTTAAATTACAAGCATAAAAAGCATTAACTCCAATATTTGTTATACCGCTTGGAATTGTTATAGACGTTAAGTTGTAACAACTAGCAAAAGTCCAATCTTCAATATTTGTTATACTACTCGGAATTGTTGCAGAAGTTAAACCACTGTTACTAAAAGCTCCACCCCCGATACTTGTTACGCTACTTGGAATTGTTATAGTTGTTAAACTGCTACAAGCAGCAAAAGCGTTTACTCCAATAGTTACTATGCTATTCGGAATAATTATGGACGATAAACTAGTACAACCAACAAAAGCTGACCCTTCAATACTTGTGACATTATTGGGAATAGACACGGATATTAAACTGTTGCAATTTGCAAAAGTGGCATATTTAATAGTTGTAACGCTATTAGGAATAGTCATAGATATTAAATTAGTGCAATTACCAAAAGCCCAGTCTTCTATAGTTGTTACGCTGTTGGGAATAGTTACGGAAGTTAAACTTGTACAATAATTAAAAGCAGAATATAATATAGTATTGACAGTATTTGGAATTGCTACAGAACCAGTTTTTCCACCCGGACATTGAATTAAGGTATCTTGTAATTTATTGTAAAAAATTCCGTCATTTGAACTATAATTAGGATTGTTATTATCCACATTAATTGATGTTAAACTGCTGCAACGACCAAAAGCACCGTATCCAATAGTTATAACACTACTGGGAATAATTATGGAAGTTAAACTGCTACAACCCTGAAAAGCCCAATCCCAAATTTTTGTAATATTATTAGGAATAGTTACGGAAGTTAGATTTATGCAATCAACAAAAGCCCCACTACCAATACCGGTAACACTATCGCCTATTATAACTGTAGCAATAGAGGTCTGATGTCCATTCCATTGAGTAATAACGTAGCTACCATAACTCTGTATATCCCCATTCCCACTAATAGTCAATACACTATCACTTGTCAGTACCCAAGTAAGATTTGCACCGCAAGTTCCTTGGTCAATAATCTGTGCTTTTGCACAATTCACTATGCCAACAAAGGCAAAACTCAAAATTAATAACGTTTTCGTTATTTTTCTACTGTTTAAATTTCTTTTTTCTTGCATAAATTTGCTTTTAAAAAATTATTATTCCGTTAAACTTTGTATTTATTCAGTTAGTTTTCACCAAGTTGTCGCGATGCTCTGTCTGGGTGTCGCCTAACGTGGTGGCGGCTTCACGCAGGCGGGGGCATAGGTAAGGCTCGGACGAGAGCAAAAGATGATGTTACCTGCTCTGTGTCAGACGAGTCTTCACCCCCGCTTGCGTGAAACCGCTCGTTATCTGTCGTTTTTTTATTCATTTTCAATTCGTTATTCCATCGGACTAATTATGTTATCAATATATTTAATTTGCTCATCTGTAAGTCTGTATTTATTATATAGTTGCACGTCTATTTCTCCAATTGATTTTGACCATTCAATATCACTATTATTAGTGAAATTTTGCATTGGTACAAATTTATACACAATCTGATAAAGATTTTGTGAGGTTTTCATTATACCAACCAAAAATCTTACAAATTTTGTTTTCAAATATTTTGACAGATTTTCTGCTTCTGAAATATTATTAAAATTTCCGATTGGTATATATGTATCAGTACAGGCTTCAAAAGGTGTAGCAATTACATTTTTTCCTATAATTCGTGATTGTTTTATTTTACCAACTTTATCTCTATCACCAATAAGTCCTGCAGCACCGTCTGCCTTTGAAATAAACACTTTATAATTTTCAAATATTTCTTTATTATTTGTAATTATTTCTTTTTTGATATATCTCGTCCCCTCAAATGTTTTTAGTTTTGCACAGTTTGCGAATGGTTGTTTTTCTGAGTTATTATCTACAAAATTTTTATTGCCAGAAAAACCAAATGCGTCTCGTCCTGTTGTAATTTTAGTTAAATATTCTCCTGTGGAACTTGCAATGACTTGGTTAAGAATATCTGATTTAATGTGAGAATCTAAAATAATATCAAGACCATCTTCAAATAAAGGTCGTTTACTTTTTGTAATATTATCGCTCTCTTCAAATTCAACTACATTTTCATTATGTTTTGAATCATACAAAAAATATCCTACGGAACCGTACATTGTTACCATAGGGAAAACATCGTGTCCCTCTCTAATTACAAATTTTCTAATATGGTTTTTTCCTTTCATAAATTCTCTAAGTTTTGGGAAAGAATTGTCTTGCGCATCAGCAGTAAACCAACGAGTTGGAGTAATCAAGGAACAATAATCTGTCGTCATCAAAATACCCAATTGAACAAATTTTGGAAAGAGTTGTTTCGATAAGGATTTGTTTCCCTCGTTTTTACTTATATTTTCTTGATATGGCGGATTGCCAAGAATTACATTGAAATTCATATATGTACCTCCTATTTTAATTTTATTATTTTCAAAAATATCATTGTTTTCTTTAATTAAATCGTAAGTTGTGTATTCACTTGCTATATGTGAAATATCCAAATTCAACAACTCATAAACTTTGCGCGTAAATTCGTATGCAATTTTTGAAGTTGGAATGGAATAGAAATTTTTGGCTACTATTTTGCCGTATTTTTTGTAGATTGCATATACAAATTCGCCTTGTTTGCTTGCAATATCAAGTAACTTCGTTTTTTTAGTAATTGCTCCGTCAGGGAAAATATTAACAATTTCATCTGTTATTTTTTCGGGTGTAACAATTTCTGAAATTGACAAGCGACTAAATTTTTTCATTGCGTTGCTTGCTCTTTCTATTGGTTGCAATGATTTGTCGTTTGATAAAGTATTTATGTTTTGAATTTTGTAATCTAACTTACTTAAAATAAAAGGATTGATTTTGTTTTGAAGTAAATTTAAAATACATTTATTCAAATCCAAACTATTTGCAATCCGTTTATTATCACTATTTATATCTATCTTATTGACAATTTCTTGTAATGATTTTACTTCGCAATCAGTTAGAAATGCAAAAAACAAAATTTTAGCATAATACATTGCAAATTTGCCTTTAAAATCATTTTCTTCTGTCTCTAAAACAGGAATTATTTGATTTTCGGGTGTTCTTTCTCCATTCGGTGTTTCTGTGTTTTCATTTTCTATATTTGGCATTTCAATATCTTCCCCCTCGCCTTCTGTTGTTGTTATCTCTAAACCTTGTTTTGAGCCAATTTTTCCTTGTTTGTCTATTTCTGCTCTAATTTGTTCATTTGTCAAAAGTGAATAATCAATAGGAATTGCTGTCGCTTCGTCTAAAACACTTTTATCGCTTGAATATTTACGTACAGCATCTAAAATATCAGCAGAAACAACCTGTACAATCTTGTTGTTATTTAAAACAACAATCGGCGAAATTTCAAGTTCGCGTTTTATTCTTTCTTCTAATTTCGTATTACCGTTTTTATCTGTGTTTACATTGTAAATTTGCGATTTTTGTTCCTGCATACGAAACATTCGGTTGGGGTCAAAATCCACTAACAACGTTTGTGGTTTCATATTGAATTTGATAATATCACCGTTTGGCTCGGTGTAAATTTTGATATGCTGATTTTGCAAACGGAAAATAGATTGGTCGTATTCTTGTGGAGAGGCAGTATCTTTGAAATAAAGCATTGTGTCCCATTCTTCTACCGTACTGCCTGTTAACATACGATTTACAGTTAGTGTAATGGACTTTTTGTTTTCACTCTCGCAATTTTTTATTTTTGCTTTAACTGTTTGTGTATCTCTGTATTGCCTTTCGTTTTCAACGCCTGCAATATTGATTATTTCGTAATCTTTCAGATTTTTAAATTTGTTTTTGTTGCTTGTTATCAAATTTTCCAAAGCATCGCAAGAGGCACGATAAGGCAATACGCAAACAATATGTCGGCACATATTGCCATTTTTGATTTTGTTGTAATCTAAAAAACCTAACAGATTTTTATCATTTTTTGAGCCGTCAATTACTTCCAATAAATCTAAAATTTCTTTTTCGTGTTCAAACTTTTTATGATTTTTATTTGCGTTGTCTTTTATAATGGATTTTGGTTTAAAAAGAGCAGAAAAAGCATAAATAACACCTTTTTTTCTCAAATCATCCATTTTTTTACGGGAAGATTCATTTGGATTGAACGCAAAACGCACCATTTGTGGAAATCCATAATAAGGGTTATCCCATTCTTTTATATCGTCTTTATTAAGATTTTCTGTATTCCATTTTTCTTGGTCTTCGGTAATATCTGAAAATTGATAAAATGCAATAATGTCATCATCGGTAAATTCGCTTCCCATCAAAATACGATATGGAGTTCCGGATAAATGTAAACGAACTTTGGAGTTAAGCACTTTGATTGTTGTTTCTAACTCGTCTAATGTATTATCATTCTGTTTGAGTTCGTTTTGCAGTTGTTTTTTAGTTAGTTTTTCCTCCTGTAAAACCTTGCCGTATTCGCTTGCCCTTGCTCCAAAATGCGTTTCGTCAACAATGAGTAAATCTATTTCATTTTCAAATATTTCTTTGTGCTTTATTTTTATTTCGTCACCTTGTAAATCCTGCAAAGTAAGGAAAATAACAACTTTTTTGTTATCTTTCAATTTTTCAGAAATTGCTGTGTCGCTTGCTAATAATATGTTGCTATCAAAGAAATCATAATTAGCAAAACGAATGTGGCTTTCAACTGTCTTTTTCCATTCTTGTTTTACATCGGCTTTGGCTGAAACAATTACAATAATTTTTGCCTGCATTTCATCTGCACAACACATTGAAGTAAAAGATTTTCCAAAACGCATAACTGCATACATCAAAAGGTTTTTTTTGCCTTTTTCTAATGCTGTTTTGAATTTATTTATTGTTTCTTGTTGATTTGGGCGTGGTTCGTAATTTTCTATTCTTGAATATGTGTAAGTCTCAGGAAGTCGTGTATCTACTTTGTAAAATTGATATTTACCGTTATTCTTTGAGTAGTTATCTTTTATGTCAATAATAGCATCTTTTACATCTTGCACGTCTGTGTTTTCAAAAAACTCTTTTGAAAAATATGGCAAATTTGTAAATGTATTTTCTTGTAATCGTTTTTTATATTTTTCATTCTCCAAAAAATAGTGAATAGCAAAATCTCTAAAAAAAGTTTCTTTGTCTGTCTTTGCTAAATCTGCAAATTGTTTTTCTAAATTTGGAAAATATTTACGCCATTCATTTAACCGAGTTTCAAGAGGGCGATATGTATCACCAACTTTCAAATAATTCGGAACGGTTTCGGTAGAAAAAGCGTAAATTTGTGGTTCAACTCTACCAACAATAAGTCTGTTTAGAATGGAATAATCTATAATATTATTAATTTGTGACATATCTAATTTCTTTCCAATTAACTGTTTTATACTCTTTTACTAAACCAATTTCATCTGTATTTATTGTATTTTCAAACAAACCTCCTTTGTTTGCATTTTTCTGTTCGCTTGCTTTGATAATTCCTTCATAACTGTAATCTTTACGTTTAAGTTGGTAATTTTCAAGTGGAGTCCATTCTGAAAAAAGAATCAATTCGCATTTGTTACATTTGTTTCCGCAAGAAATTGTGCATTTTCTGTAAGTTAGTGCGTTTCCTTGTATAATGTTTTTTTCTAAAAGGAATTGAATTATTTTGATAACTTCTTCGTCTTTTGTTTCGGGAAATTTTGCATTATAAAATTTAGAAAAAACTTGCAAAACATTTTTTCTGCAATTTGTGATATTGTCTTCTAAAATCTCAATCCCATAAATTGAACTTGTTGCTATTATTGCCATCCATTCCCATTCTGTTTGATTTTCTGTATTTATTTTTTCTAATTTTCGTTTTAAGATTTCTATTAAAAATGCACCTTCACCACAAGCAGGTTCTAGAAAAGTTTTGCCGACATTCCAAACTTCTTCGGGCAACAGATTGAGCATATCATTCACAACCCAAGCAGGTGTAAAAACTTCACCGTGCTTCTGAATCCTCGCTTTTGATTTAATAAGATTACTATTTTTATTTTGAATCTGGGTTATCATTATTTTTGTTTTTTAAACGATAAATCATTATTATTTGTTGTAATATTTTGTTATATTTTCTCATTTTTTGGGGCTTACAAATTCGTATGATAAAAAGTATAAATTATTTCTTGCTCTTGAACAAGCAACATAAAATTTATTTTTGGTTTGATTTGCTAATGTTTTCAATTCGTTTTTATCAAATTTCTGTTTTGTTGTTTTGTTTAGCACAACACAAACATCGTCATAGGTGTTACCTTTTGATTTTCCCCAATTTTGTGAAGTGCAATCATACTTATAGTGTTCGTCATAAAACAATTTAACAATAGAATTATTGTTTATTATTTCATCTGCTTTTTGTTGGTTATCAATAATTTCTATTGTCGAAACCCTGTTTTCAAATGCTTCTATGTCTATTCCTATGTTATTTTTAATAAATTCACAAATAGTTTTACTACATCTTCTACTTTTTTTCAAAGTTGTTGTATCTTCCTGAAGCCCCATTTGTTTAAACAAATTTTTATAAGAGTTGTAATTTTCAAAATTTTTGCCTATGTTTGTATTTCCATCCCAACTTGTTTTGAATGTATTTTGATAAAAATCGCCAACAAATAAAATTTCACAATTTGTTTTTGCAATAGTTTTAAGCAAATCAAAGTCATGTCCTGCAAAATCTTGAATTTCATCAATGTAAAGGCAATCAAAATATTTAACAATTCGAGAATTAATTTTGTCTAATACTTTACATTCTTCAAAAAGTCTTGCCATTCTATTGTAATACAACCTGTTTTTCCCATCTAAATAAAATTTAAAATCATTTCTTTTTAATTTCATTGTAAAGTCTGGCGGCTGTTTCCAATTTATTCCTTTTGTTTTTATTTTATTTGATAATAACAATTTATAACACAATGGGTTAAAACAAAATGAATATAAAAATGTAAAATAAGAAAATAATTTTATATTTTCAGGGAAATAACCAAACTTTTTAATTATTCCATTTCTCAATATTGAAACATTATTGTTTGTATAAGTAATTATTAAACAACGTTTTTCAAGTGTTATTCTATTAATAATTTCGGTTGTCTTACCCGAACCTGCCACTGCAAAAATTATTGTTTTATCCATTGAATTGCCTCTGAAATATATTGTGGAACTTTAAATTCTTTTTCACTTTCTAAAATTGCAAAAGCACAATCTGCTTTGTTTTTCAACATATAATCTTGTACAGCCAAAGTCCTTCTTCCTGTCAAGAATAAATTATCACAAACATCTTTATTATCGTTGTAAAAACAAATTTCAAAAGTCTTTCTTGTTATATCAGAATCACTGAAAATAGAAATATTTTGAACACTTGAATAATCATTGTAATTTTGAGTGATATTTGTATCATAATCGCCGTCGTTATCTGTAATTACCACAGTTTTAATATCTAATATTTTCGCTAATTCTAAATACCTTTTAAAACATTTTCCACCAACAGCAATTATATGAATATTAGATTGTTCCAAATTTTCAGTTGTAACGATTTGAAACATTTTTTCCATTAAAATATATTCTGCATCGCCTTCTACTAAAATTGCCTTTTTTGATAAAACATATTGAAGAATGTTATTGTCAGGGGCTTTCATAAAAAATTTAGCAGTATTTTCGGAAATAATATTAAGCGGTAACGGTTTAATATTATTACTATTTAAAAAGATTGTTTTTCGCAAATCAAGTCTTGCACTTATTAAATCACTATGTGTTGTTATAAAAGTTTGTTTATCATTTGTTTTACTTATTTCTCGAATAAGTTTTTTCATATTGATATGGCTCAAATGGTTCTCAGGTTCTTCTATAAGTACAATATCTAAATTTTTATTTTGCGATAATGCTAATTCTGTTTTTATTAAACACTGCTTGCCTTTGCCTTTATATTCAATAAAAATATCTCCTTCTTTTAACCCTAAATCTGTTTCTAAATTTTGTTTAGGAGTATTTTTGACAGCAAAACAATAATTTCCCATTTGACTATTCAGTGATTCAAATTCTTTGTTTTTAAAATTTTCTTTATATTCTCTGTATTTGTTAAGATTTGAAAGTTTTTCTATATCTTGAACTTTTGATTTATAAATCTCACTAACATATTCTTTCATTGCAAACTCATTATTTCCTTGTGAATTATCAATTACAATATGTTTTAAATATTTGTTATAACTATTGTAAGGATTATTAGCAAATGTGGTAAAATTTATTAAGTAAAACTCAAAAGGGAAATTTGCATTATGCTGAGATAGAATGTTTTTTATATCGTGGCTATAATCATCATTTGGCAAACAATGCAATCTTAATCCATCGCAAATAATTCCTTTCTCATTGTTGTTTCCATTAGTATTATCATTATTCTGCTCGTTCAAATAAAGTTCAACAATTAATTCAGGTAAATCTTCATATTTCTTTTCTGATTGTAAAAAAACATTAATTACTTGGTTATTAAATAAATTTTCTAACCCAATATTTTCAATTTTATTTCTACTTCCACTCAAAACAATATCAATTGCTTGTAAAATAGAACTTTTACCTGATTCATTATCACCAATCAAAACATTTATTTTTTCATCAAAATCAAATTCTAAATCTGTAAATCGTTTGAAATTTTTTAATTTTATTTTAGTAATTACTTTCGTATTATTATTGTCTTCCATAATCTAATCGTTTAATTTTTGTTTCACAAAGTGTAATGCCTTATCAACAATAATTTTTTCGTTAGAAAATTCAGCAGGTACTTGGTCTGCTATCCACAAAGCAAATAATTCTTCTTTGTCAATTTGCAACGTATTGGCAATAATAATAACCTGTTCGCTTCTCACACGGCGTTCTCCTTTCTCAATTTTGCAATAAGTTGCAGTATCAATTTCCAAAGCGGCTGCTATTTGTCGCTGTGGCATTTGCCGTTCTTCCCTTAATTGTTTTATGTGTTCTGTGAATTTCATACTCTTTGAAATTATTGTCTTGACATTTTTTGCAAAAATACAATTTTTATCTGAATTAAAAAGAATATTTTTTTGAAAGTTATTAACAAAAAATCGAAGTGATTTTCACTTCACATTTCTAAGATTTTTCTGTGCGGTGCTGCTGTCCCAAAATGACAGATAACGTGGTGGCGGCTTCACGCAGGCGGGGGTTTCACAAAGGTTCGGGCGGGCGACAAACTTCCAAATCCGCATAAAACTGTCTGCGGGCATACACCCCCGCTTGCGTGAAACCGCTCGTTAAGCGCTGGCATTTCATTTTCCATATTTCTTGTTATTTTGCGACAGGACGGATACTATTCCCGTGACTACGGCTGACGAGGTCAGAGTAAGGTAAATAAGTTACTCCATTACTCAGTCCAAACATCATACGGAACGCATTTCCTTGCCATACTCCGCCAGTCATACTGGTCCAATAGTATCCGTACTCACCTGCGAATAGTAGCTCATTGTCGAAGCGACGCCCCACAGCGGGGAGAAAAATGGATTTACCAGTTGTCTTGTCAGTAAATTTACCGCCGCCCACACCGTTTTGAGTTGTCCATTCATATTTTACTTTGTCCTCTTCAGCCAGTTTGATAAAATCACCTAAAGTAGGTAAACGCCACCCCGAAGGGCTTGGGTCGTTAGTTGTTGACCATTCATCGCCTTCAGGGACAGTATTATTCCAATTAGTTATATTACCAGTTGTAGGGTAAGCGACTTTTCGGTTCCATTGGTAAAACATTCCTGCACTTTCAGGTTTAGCGGCAAATGTACCGGGTTTATCCACATTTCGTGTTGCCCATTTCACGCCGTTAATCACAACACCAGTTTCGGAAGTAGTAGAGTTGTTTCCGTTACCGTTGTCATCTTCATCTGGATTAGTTTTGTCGCACGCTGCGAACATTGTTGTTACTACAAGGCAGGCAACTATCGTCGCCACTTTCCTCAAATTAAAACTTCTTTTTGTCATTTTTTTAACTTTTTTTGTTTATAATCTTTTTTTAATTTCTAACTCTTTGTCAAGTTCCGCTGCTAACATCGTGG
>Ga0209628_10003125_pt1 | contig 11478 bp, 4 predicted proteins | sample TergutCu122P4_FD_187285 | JGI IMG/M metagenome (GOLD analysis project Ga0209628, IMG submission 187285) | Cubitermes ugandensis P4 segment gut microbial communities from Kakamega Forest, Kenya - Cu122 P4 (SPAdes) (version 2) | ecosystem: Host-associated > Arthropoda: Insects > Digestive system >...
ACCCAGCCTCCTGTAAAATGGGTACCGGGTCTTTCCCGGGGGTAAGGTGCTGCCGGGGCGTGACGCTGACCCCTCACCCCCTTCTAGTGTAGAGGTCTAAAATAGAGTAGAACTATACCTCTAATCTCCCTAAGGGCTTTCGTGGCCTGTGAAAGGATGAAACCTACCTAAAATTACGAAAATACTTGTGATATAAAACACATTTTTTACTGGCCTCCTTCCCCATTAAACTGTGTAGCCTGGTTCCTTCATCTAACAGGGCACAGGTGTCAGCATTCGGAAGGACAGGGTGAGAATTTCCACCTTCGTGGAACTTAAATTCTCATGCGTACAAAATAAAGTTATTTACTTCGTCTTGGTTTGATTTGCCATTTCTAAAGCTTAGTTGCATTCATTTAATATAGTACTCAATCTTGAACGACTAAAATAAGTGTGGAATTAAAAGGTATCTTTATATTATTTCATGAAAATTCGCGGCAACTCTAAATTAAAAAGCTGTTTAAATAAAATTATTTTAATCCTCCGCACCCTAAAGTATTAATTATTGATCCTCCTTTGGGATCTTGTACTGTGTGGCATTTGAATGTATTTCAGCCTTTTCGGAGATGCCTACAGTTTCCATCTTCATGTTCTAAGGGTGTCAGAAGGTAATAAAAATGTTCAAGATATTTAGAATTTATTTGCTATTCCTACTAAATCGGAAACACATTAGCCACTTTTTCTCTTCCGTCTGGTCGGTCTGACTGCCTGCCTAAAATATTCTCAACATATCTTCTCTCTGTTCAGTTGTCCCTGACTATGAAGACAAGCTCCTCCTCCTCCTCCTCCTCCTCCTCCTAATTATGGGCTTGTTATCCCATTGACACACTTCGAAAAAAATCCCGGAAGTGGATTAGTATTATCTAGTTTTAAATAGAAAAAGAAAAACGAATACAGGCCTGTAATACCTTCCATTATACGTACAGCAGATAGCCGGCATTCTTCCAAAGTTAGCATCACTTTGCAAAATATTCCCGAATTCCGTTACGTGATTAGGTATGCAAAACGTTCATATAATTTTTTTACTTTAAAGAAAACCGTTTCACTTTCCTTCCAACATGACTGAAGTTCGACGTCATCTGTAGGTACAGTGTAATTTATTGTATTGGTATGATAAGATGCAAAATGTAATTCACTAGTCGACTGCACTGCTGTTATACATAATTACGTATAAGAACATTCATAGTGAAGAATGGTGAATATAATTAGATGGAGTAAAACGAAGATAGACAGAGAGATGAAAGACGAAAGAGGGAAGTAGTAGAGAAAGGAGACTGTCGATGGTGGAAGCGAAAAAGTAAGAAGGAAAGAAAAAGAATAAAACAAAATAGATGGAACAGAAAAAGATAAAATAAAGGAACGAAAAATAATGAAGGGAATAAGATAAGTGCTGGAATTTATAGGATGTTTACGAGAGGGAAAAATGAAAGGATGTGTGAAGGTGAAAGGAACTGGAAGGATGAAAATATACTCATTAAGGAAAACACGTCCATCTTGGTGGCCGCGCTGTCTAAGGCGTAGGTCTGCAGCCGCTCGCTTGCTAGGAATGCGGATTCGAAACCGACCCGGGGTATGGATGTCTGTCTCTTATGAATGTTGTATTTTGTCAGGTAGAGGACTTTGCGACGGTCTGGTCCCTCGTCCAGAGAAATCCTACCCTGTGTATTTGCCTGTGTAACATAGTTGGTTCAGGTGCAACAATAACCTTTTACGCCTATAATGAGTAGGTAGAAGAAGTCAGACTAGGAAAGAAAGAAGTAAAGGACAATAAAAAGGAAACTTATTCATGTCTTCCTGAAGTCGCAAGCCCAAGGTTCAGAGAATCCTACACCCTCCCCCACCAACAGCTCTACTTGTTTGAGTCTGCCAGTGTTAGTAAGTTTCAAACGAATATCTCTGCAGCACGTTGGGAAATAAAATGTACAGAATTTTAAAAGATATTGATACCGGTACACGAACACTGAGTTTAATATTACAGAGTAATTAGTTCATTCATGTGATGCCAGTGCAATGTTCTAACAGATGGCGTCACCATCCTTGAGTTACAGAAGAGGGGCTTCAGACTCGACCAGCTACAATATAACGTCTGACAACACTGCAACCTGAACAGCAACAAAGGGCCACGCCGCACATTACACCAATTAAAATATATCCTAAGGCCATGCTGTAAATCTGGACGTTACAAAGGGATTTCGGTTGCCTTTAGCCCCGACTGGTCGGGAACGTCGGATTACACGAAAATGCGCCAATACTAGTCCCACATTGGCCAAAGATTTTCCTATCTTTTCGGGTTTTTATGTTGCCTATGTGGTGTATTTACGTTAGCTATCTAATTAACTACTAGAAACAGAATCCTTCTTTTTGACACCAAAACTTTCAACCGCTAGTCAAGAAACTATCGTCATTTGTGGGACTCGGGCCTTCAGCATCATGTTTACAATATCTTCCTTCTGATCCTCAAGTGTACGCTGGTCGTTTACGGCGAGGGATTTTGTATCCCACACAGACTTTAAACGAATAATACCTCGTAAATTTGGAGACCGTGTACATCGCTCGTAACACGAGGACATATCACTTGGCCACAAAAGCTGAGGCTATTAAATTTTAGTATCTCCTGAAACCTTAAATATAAAACACACACACCCTCTCACACACATTCACATGACGCAAAACATAAGCAAATCTTGTACAACGTTTTGTCAGTAAAGAATTTAAGAATGAGGACAGGATAAGGGAAAAAGAAACAAAGACGGGAAGTAAACTGATGAATAATTAAAGGCGAAAACAACTGAAAACGGAAAGGGGTGAAGACAGCAGGGTGGAAGGGAAGTATTAAGAGAAAAATAAAAATATATGATTTAATTGTACTTTATTTTTATCATCAGCGGCTACAGGGTACATATATACTCGTATTTATATTTTATCCTTTATTCGGGCGTTCACTTACACTTACAATTCACAATGTTCTGTTTAATTTGTAAATACTTAATCCTTAAATTATTTATTCTTTTGTATAAAGATTTTATAATAGATATCTTGCAACGGACCTCACATATTTCATCTCCCTTTGTTTTCATATAAATATATACATAAGAAAAGACGAAAAATAAATTTTTATGAAAATTAAATACATAAAAATCAAGTGAACAAGAAAGTATGAGAAATTTAACATACTTAAGCGTAATAGGAGGCCACAGTCTATTTGAGTGACTGTAGTATAATCGCATAATATCATTGTTAAAATACCAAGAACGCTTCCAGTAAACCAACAGAATATATCCTCGAAAGACAGAGCGAATAAATGAAGGTGAATTCAGAAGAAAAATGAGAGGAAACGTCCTAGTAAGTCACAGTCTCTAGAGGTTATGCTGATGGGCCTGAGGAAAATCACAAAAGTAAATATTCACGAAGGTCCCTGTCTCAGGTAATATTCAAGCAGTGTACCTTTAAAAAAAGTCTGACACTTTGCAGCTTTAGTCAACTTGCTATATTCTAGTCGCTCTTGTTTGAAAGTAGTTATTTAGCGACACCGACAAATGTTAAGGTTATATAGCGTCGGTGACAAGTAAAAGAGTTTTTACGGGGCACTGGTGGAAATTCGCAGTGTCCGGAGGAAAACCTATCCCAGTTCCGCGTCTTCCACCACAGATGCCACACAAAATGGTCTTGCATCAAACTCAAGCCTCGGCGGTCAGAGACCGGCCACTAACTCCCTGAGCCATGGCACGACCGCAGCCATTGTCACTGAGCCATTCGGTCAAACAGAAATACAGCAGCAGAAAGCAGTGACAAACATAGACAAATCTCTCAGATTCACGGCCTTCATACACCATTCCTTTGTCATGAAATGTATTCAGTAAGAGAAGAAAGGGTCACAAAGGGAGATGATTCCTATATCCTGGGTTGTGAAGCCTGATGTAGGTCACAAGATGGATGCTGTAGAATTTCCATCTCTTGCGGACGTCGTGTTGTAAATACATAAAGAAGAAGCGATACAGAAGCTCCCACGGTGAAATGGATTCGCTGTACACAACCATTATTCAGGCTGGCAGGGCTCAATACAAGAGGTGGAAAGAGGAGGGAATTATTTATTTTCTACTTTAATTTAAATGCACTCACTCTTAGGTAGAGTCCGTCAGTACAACACAGCATTACATCTCAGGGAATACACTCCATTATTAGGTCTATACCAGACTGGCGGCACTTGGGAATTCGACATTACATAATCTGATATGAAGACAGCATCTGTGAAAACCCCCTAAATACATAAATAAGATAAAGAAAGAATAATATAAAAATAACATCCAAAAATAAGAGAAATAGAAACAGTAACAGAATAAAGATATATCACTATACACGAATGTAGTTCAACTAACTAGCTCCATGGATGAGATAATAGCTGTTCAGGAAGTCAAGGCATTCCCGGCATTTTACGGAAGCCAAAGGTTCATTAACGCCACCTGTCTCAATTCTGAGCCAGAACAATCCACGTAAAGCCCCCTGACCATCCTGTTTCTTGAAGATTCATTTTAGTATTATTTTACAATCTACGCCTAGGTCTAATTCCCGTTGTTTCCGTCGTTCAAAAGAATCTGTCGGGGTCCGAAGGTGTGTATTGCATTTGTTAAGTTTATATGTTTTGCGGTGAGATGTTGTTAGCCCCTCGCCCAACTATCAAGCTGGAGAACTACCAACCGACGACTGTGTCGCGACTATGTATTGAAATATTCACGAATAACTTCCATATCTGCAGGCCGTCTCCTCCATGCGCAAGCCAATTACACGAAAAGCCGTGGTGACAGGGACTCACTTATCATGAATGTAGTTTACTTATTTCCGAAAACGCGTATTGATAGTGTAGTTACAACATGCTGTGACATTGACGAGCAAACAGAAAATATTCTGAAGAATGGACAATTTTTTTTCTGTTTGAAATAAACCGTCATGTAACTGCAATTTACTGGCTGCATAAAATATTTCACTGTTTATATTTTAATGTAAGTGGCATATTCAGGAATTAAAATATATATCTGTAAATGGAAGAAAATTAAACCAGTATTTACCAAAGAAGGTTGGAAACTATGAATAAGAATAGAAGACTACTTAGGTTCTCCTCTACTTAAAACTGTGAAGAACAAGAGAGAGATACAAGAAACAGTGAAAGGGTGAGTGAAGAGGGGATGTCATGGCAGAAGTAACAAGCAATTTGTAGAAGAGACGGATAAACTGCATGCTTATTAGGACGCTTCTCCTGCTCGTCCATCTTTCAAGAGTAGTGTGCAATTGGAATTCTTAGAAGAGCTAAAAAATATTTGCTTCAGAATAGACCATCATGGTTTTAGTTCTTTTTTAAAACACAAAGGTTAAAGACGTGAAATTAAAAACTTGGATTACTTCATTCCCTTGTAATTCTTCAATTGATGTTTTCTGTAGTTATCCGTTCAGTACAACACAATAAATGCTGTGACATTCATTTATCACATACACAACATATTTCTACCGACATTATATTGTAATGTCGCCTGATGAAGCTTGCAACTGTCGATCGAAATATGTCGTGTATGTGATAAATAAATGAACGTCACAGCATTTACTACCTTGTATTGGACAGATAACTATAGAAGATTTCCGAAACAGCTTTCCTTTGTTTGAAAGTTTCAAGGCTTTGCATCTCAGAGTAGCATTAATATGACAACGAATGTAAGAAATGGTAGAAAAGTTATGACGTGGGAAAACCGATATACCAGGAAAAAATATTTTCGTAATACCTCTTAGTCCACCACAAAACTCACGTCGACTATTCCGAGTTAATACTTGTCCTCCGCGCTCAGAGGTCACAGCTAACCACCTAACTCATGCAAGACCTTAGGAAAAAATAATTTAACAAATATTTGAAAGTGGAATTCCATGCCACAGTAAACACTCATTGCCCAGTACGAAATCCAAACGCTTAACTTTGGTAGGGAAATAATTGCTGTTTATTATTAGAATCTTTCGGAACTTATAAATACAACCTGAGTATTATTCAAAAGTTTTAAATATTCTGACCACTGTTCTTTAAATGGTTAATACGTGACTGCGTAGGAGACAAAGCCCCTCTTTCTGAAGAAATGTCGGAGATATTTCTGGCTCGATATGATGCTGACAAAGGAGAGGTGGGGATGAAGCAATATCGATTATCGCTTGTCATCATTATCGTTCCACAGTAACCCCAACACATCTCCTTCGGACATTTGTTACGTCAGAGGAAGCGCCTTTCTCTTTCGTCAGAAGCTCATTATATATTATCTCACTGTCGATAGAATGAACTCCATGAAAGTTTCACAGTAACTAAGCTTAGTAGATAAGCCATAAATTCCACTTAAATTCAGTGCGGGTTTGCCCAAGTTTCAAAAAAGAAATTAGGCTCTGTTTTTAAAGTTTATGTTAGGTATTACTGTGAGATGTGGTTACGTAAATCAAGTTGCAAAAGCAAATAGTCAGAACAAGAACTAAATATTCAAAAGTAACCTGTTAATAGTTCAACGGGTAAATTTTGCTTTTCAAAACCATTGTTGTTTTGGAACGTAACATTTGAGACAACAGTTTTAGTTAATTCACAATATGTTTCTCCTATAAAAAAAACTTCATAAACTAAGGTAACCTGAATAACTCGAGAAGTTCTGGAAAGAGAAATATACCCAAACTAAAAAGAAAAATAAACTTATAAAAATAATTAACATTAGTAACTTCAAATATTTATAAAAGACAGATATATCTGTATTAAAAAGCTATTAAACGTAAAAAATGCTTAACTTTAATAAACTGACATTTTCCGGAGAGAAAAAACAAATTTATCTACTATAAAAAAGAAATAAAATATGTCACATTTATAACCTTAATAATTTTAAAATTTATTAAACGGGAGCTGCATTTATACTGGAATAATTAATATAATAAGAATATGCTCCTATCTGTATAAACTCTACGAACATTTCACCAAACTGGCCACTGCAATATGGTCACAAGCGGGCCTTACTCTCCTGATACATAACAAAAGAATGCAAAACACATTTATACTTATGCAAAGAGAAGAGGAGGGCAGTTTTACGTAACAAATACTGCAGCATTTCTGAAGTTTACACGTCCGTGTTATTGTTACAGTAAATATTTTGGGGCATGTTCATAAGAAGTAAATTCTTGTAAAAGAAAGGGAGAAGAGAAATTTGCAACAAGCACTCAGTGTTTATTATAATGTTACACTGATTTCGTATACAACAGATGTTTGTTGCCTCTCACTTCCACGCTAACCAGTCTTGAATTACTTTGAAGATGGAGGCAAAACGATTCTGCGGAAAACTGGTAAAATATAAAAATCTACATGGCGCCATACCCAAAGAGACTGGAACCTTATCATGCTGATTTGGAGGAAAACTTTTGAATATTTCAGCACAAATAAAGTTAATATCAACGAAATTATTATTTCTGGAAGTAGAAGGTTCTTTACCAAAAGTGTTACTTCAGTGTGAGGTAACAAACCAGTTGAAGAGTAACGTTAATTATACGTACTGTACCACCAATATAAAATTGTATTAAAGTACATAAAAAATTTTCCATTTTGTCCTCATAGTACATTTACTAGTTCCATATGTTTCTCACAATCAACAGCGATTATTTAATTAAACAATATACGTTTCCTGAAATGAAAACACTGTTTATTCTTAAGTAGGAAATGAGAAGAATTTACAAACAATCATATTGACAGTTATTCTATATTCGTTTTAATTCACTATAAGACAGCAAACTGCTTTTCAGAATTTAGCATTTCATTAGCTTCTAGCAACTTAAACTTCCAGTGCCGCCCTCGGTACACTGTACAGACCTTTAATGCATTGAAGTGTATTGTAAACTTCAAATACCTCTGTCCAGGACAGTAGTTGGAATTTAAACTCCAGCGTCAATGAAGATTAAGTGCGCACAAGCTACATGTTATGGATAATTGTACGAACAACGAAAAGAAAAATCTTTAGAATGTGGTCATGGGAATTACTGAGATACTTTTCGGGAGGTACTAATGGAAACGTCTTTCAAAATTTCCGTTTCATGAGCCGAGATTCAAACCCATTGTATCTTGTAGAACAAGCAAGAAAGATACCTTCTCTTTCGCAAAGTTCCGGTGTTTATTATTCCAAACAAAGGACTTCACTCAGTCACAATATAACTTCAGATATTCAGATACCATGCAATATATTCCAACCAAGTGCTATCACTGAATGCCTGGCAATTTAATTCCTTAATTCCTTATTACATACATAAAAACAACCGTTGCATAAATGATCCGCCTACAGTTCGCTAGTCTCAAAAATGTCAAGGAAAATTAATTAAAGCACGACGTTGCCAAGCCGCACAGGAAATTAACACGTGACAACACTGTGATCGCGTGAGATCTGATGCTGCTGCATACCACAATTACCGCGCTCTGGTGCGTGTTTCTGAAAGATAGAGACACGCAATACGTACGTTGACAGGATTCAACGCCACAACGTGTATAAACGTCATTTCATATAAACATGAATAGAAAGCTGCCATACGTACACGTATGTATCAACCCTTCAGTGCCATCTGATTCGATGCATGTATTCGTGAGTGAAACGTTTCTCCCACTTTATACTGTTAAATGTTTCCATGGTAAATTTTTTAGATAAATTTGTAGAGAAAATCAAAACACACATTTTATGTTCAATAACATTTTCTCGAAAATCGTGCTGTTTATGAGATAATGTGAAAAAATATCGTACAGCCAGACAGGCAACAGATGACAATATGGCGTATGAGCATTGCATTCTAAATATCTTAAGTCTGCAAACACACTCCAAGTATGGAATACTGAATGCTTTTCCCTTGCGAAAATACTTAGGCGAACGCGGCTCAGCGTTACGTTTTACGTACTTTACTTTCATTTTCCTCTGTTGATTTTCAGTTCAGTATTCTTACTATGAAACTACTTCATCACCCTGGTCTTTTTATTACGCTAAATTTTATTTATTTATTTAGCCTTCGCTCTCTGTTTCTGTTCCACCCATCTCAAGAAACGTGCAGCCATTTGCCAGACATTCACCTCGGAAGCCCGACTGCGGTTGCAGAACACTTCGTTTGGGCTTTGTGGTGGACGAAGCGGCATTATGGTTTTTTTTTCTTTGAACAAGAACCTAAATACTTATTCCAAAATCGTGAGTCATTCATCTAACCCCATTGTCAAAAAATCTTAGCCTTTGGCAGCATCAACAAATACAACGATACTCTACGTCACTCATTCCGCAAAATTTCTGCGTCTTTTTATGGTAATGTGTGTTTCCTATCCCATCTTCGTTTCTTTATTTACAAGTAGACATTTCGTTTTTGCTTCCTTATGTTTCTTTTGTTTGCCACATGTTTTATTTTATATTTTATAATTTCTTCAACGTGCACATGTTCCTTGATTTAGGATCATCACTCATAGTCAAAAGTAAGTGCTTTAGCATAATTATAAGCTCAGTGTAAAATTTTGTTTGAAATTTAACAATTAAAATTAAATTAGGTCAGCAACTTTCCTTCAATGTCTCTGCCTACACATTTTTTTAATCTGTTGTAGGTGAAGTTTTTACCGTCATAACCATGGCAACTGCCATCTTCAGGATGTGAATGCATGTACACGGTAGAGATTTAAAATGTCTGGGGAAAACAGTTGCCTGTATCTTCGGTACAGAAAAAGACGCAGAGCAGGTGGTTCGCAGTGTCTATGAAATTTCAACAGACTGTTTGGTGTCACTTCTAACTAAATCGGCCTTTCATCTTACGAGATAAAAAAAGGGTCAGATATGCGCTTCTCGCCATATTGCTCCCGTCTTGTCACATTATACGAAGAGGTCTGAGTGTTGTTTTGGTAGAGTGTGGAAAGCAAGTGTACAGATTTTTGGTGGGTTATGTCACCATAGAATGGGAAGTTCCGGCAGCGAGTGGGCAGTGGGCCGGCTTATGTCCAGGTCATTATTTTCGTGTGCTCACAACACACGTCGCAACATGTCATCTGATTATGGCACGGGGCGGTACACGCCCAACTCTGAATCTGTGGACCGTCAACCAGCACGACAGCTGGCCAAGTAATATATCTCACGCCCCTAAATGCTGAGATGGGCGGTTAGTTCCCAGCGTACACAGACTAACTCTTCCGTTCTTGGTCTAATTAATATGAACCGGGAACGAGTATGAAGAAAGGAATCTTGGACTGTTTTGGAATTTTATGCTAATATTTACAGGCGGAATAGTTTAGATAGCGTAATGATTACCACGCGAGCAAATCAACAGCGTAAATCGAATTTGGATTGAAAATGGAAATTAAAAAAAATAAACTTCTCTAAATTATACGAACTCAGTAACTTTAAAGGTGTTGGCAATAAAGATAACCACTCTTACAAACACACGTGACAGGCGTTGTACGTATAACATAAGGCTGAGACGAGTTTGTTTAACCATATTTTTCGTAAAGACAAGCAATAACAATTACATATTCTGAGTGTGTTTCTCTTGCCTTAGTTTTCCAACATGCAATGTGCATGCTCCATATTATATTGTCGTCTGTGTCATGTCAAGCTGTATTCTATTTTTCAAATTATCTTACCAACGACACTAATTCCGGGGAAAAAGTTATTGTGTTTAAAATGTGCTTTTTGGTTTCTCTAAAATTTTGAAAAATTTCTCATTATAACGAGAATTGAGCGGGATATTATCATAAATGTGTACAGGTCTTCAAATAAAGTACCCGTTATTCTTATCATATTTCAATGAAACTTTAATTTTCTGGAAAGATTTTCGAATAAATACTCAAAAATCAAATTTCACGAAAATTCTTCCAGTGGGAGCCGAATTGTTCCACGCGGAAAGACAGACGGACAGAGAGACATGACGAAGCTAGTAGTGGCCTTTCGCAATTATGCGACCACGCCTAAAATATGCATATTGACCGATGCTGCTATCTGCACGGACATTTTTGTCAAACGTGTTAAGGTGATGAAAGGGATGGTAAATTCATTGAATATTCAATGACTTCAGTGGCACAATGTCCACTTGTAGAAATTAATTGCTGTTCGTTTGAGTTTGTCACCTGCTGAAACTCGTGTGTAACTCAGACGGCGTTAATAATGTGACCAGAAGCAGTTCCTTCTTTGTAGTGAAATTTACAAATTAGATACACACGCAGGCTAAGTCAGTAAAGTGACTGGTTCGCTGCATGGCAGAATGAAGAACGGAAATTCACTCTCGGAGACTTTACTACTATAGCGGTCAGAGTGCTCCCAGAACCCAACCAGCTTACCTTTCAATATGTTTACAGAAGAGGGGGCTGCTTGAATTGAATCACTTGTCTCCCTACAATGCCGAAATTAGGAACATGTGGAGCTCTCCGTCTATTCTGCCCCCCCCCCC
>Ga0209628_10003128_pt1 | contig 11476 bp, 9 predicted proteins | sample TergutCu122P4_FD_187285 | JGI IMG/M metagenome (GOLD analysis project Ga0209628, IMG submission 187285) | Cubitermes ugandensis P4 segment gut microbial communities from Kakamega Forest, Kenya - Cu122 P4 (SPAdes) (version 2) | ecosystem: Host-associated > Arthropoda: Insects > Digestive system >...
CCAAGACAGTGGTTCGAGGGACTGTGGAATCGGGCCAGAACCTTCGAGATGCCAATCGACTTCTCCCTTCACTTCTCCAGCGCTTGAGACTGCGAGAGCAAGGCGGGGTAAATGGGAAATCTGGGTTAATGGCCGGTTCAATATGTAGAATCCCGCCACAGGAGAAGGAATTTCGATGGATGATCTCAACGATCTGCGGCTGGTTTTGCGCTCGCGTTTTCCGCTGGTCATTATCGAATCGCATGAAGAAGCGAAAGTCCGCAGCCTGATTGAAAAGGCGGCGCGCGCCGATAATCTGGCTTTTTTCACCTGGAGCGTGGCCGATGGCCTGACGCGGCAGAATTTCCGCTATGAAGGTGGCCGCAACGACAACTGGAACACGGTGGAAGGCTACCGCCCGGCGCTCGAAGCCATCAATGAGCGCCGCCACGAGATTGCCGACACGCAAGCCTTGCAGCCGGCGTTACGGGCCATCGAAAAAACCTGCGAAGCGGGGATTTATCTCCTTTGCGATGCCCACCCCTTTCTCGACGATCCGGTCAATCTGCGGCTGTTGAAGGAAATCGCCCACAGTTACAACGACTGTCCGCGCATCCTGGTCCTGCTCTCGCCGGAACTCGCTTTGCCCGCCGATCTGGCGCGGCACGCCACGCGGTTCACGCCGCATCTGCCGGATGTGAGCGAAATCCGGGCCATGATCCGCAGTGAATTCGAGCTTTACGCGACACAGAACGCCGGGCGCAAGGTGACCGGCGACAATGCGGCAGTGCCGCTCCTCGTGCAGCATCTGGCCGGCTTGTGCGAGGAGGATGTCAGGCGGCTGATCCGGCTGGCGATCCACGATGATGGCGCGCTGACCATGAGCGACATCGAGCGCATCCTGAAAAGCAAGCAGGAAATGCTGGGCGAAAATTCGCTGGAAATTGAAATCGACACCGGCAGCATGGAGCAGATCGGCGGCATGGTCACGCTCAAACGCTGGCTGGCCCAGCGCCGCGCCGTTTTTATCGGCGAAGCGGCGACGCAGGGCCTCGATGCGCCGCGCGGCGTTTTGCTGTTGGGCGTGCAGGGCGCGGGCAAAAGCCTGGCCGCCAAAACGATCGCCGGGGCGTGGGGCGTACCGCTGTTGCGGCTCGATTTCGCCACGCTGTACAACAAGTTCCACGGCGAAACCGAACGCAATTTGCGTACCGCGCTGCATTCGGCAGAGGCGATGGCCCCCTGTGTGCTGTGGATCGACGAAGTCGAAAAAGGGCTGGCCAGCGACGACGGCGATGCCGACGGCGGCGTCTCGCGCCGTGTCCTCGGTACGCTGCTGACCTGGATGTCCGAACGCAAAGCGCGCGTTTTCATGGCCGCCACGGCCAACGACATTTCGCATCTGCCGCCGGAATTGCTGCGCAAGGGCCGTTTCGACGAAATTTTCTTTGTCGATCTGCCCTCGGCCGCCGTGCGGGCGGAGATATTCCGCATTCATCTCATGCGCCGGCGCATCGACCCCGCGCCATTCGATCTGGCGGCGCTGGCCGCCGCCACCGCCGGTTTTTCCGGCGCCGAAATCGAACAGGCCATCGTCTCGGCGCTCTACGAGGCGCTGGGCGAAAAACAGCCGCTCGCCGCCCGTCACCTCCTCGACGAAATCGCCCGCACCCGCCCGCTCTCCGTCGTCATGGCCGAACAAGTCGCCGCGCTGCGCGCCTGGGCCGATGGCCGGACGGTGATGGCGGATGCGGAGTGAAAGCGGAACCAATCAGGTGAAATCAAAACCCCGCTGCGGCGGGGTTTTTCATGGCGCGCCGGAAATCAGGCGTGCAGAGCCTTGAGCGCCACATCCGGCGCGTTGCGCACGATCTTGAGCAAGGCGGCAGCGGGGCCGGTGGGGTTGCGGCGGCACTGCTCCCAGTTTTGCAGGGTCTTGATGCTGACCCGCATCAGACGGGCAAACTCGCTTTGCGATAGTCCGATCTGTTCGCGTACAGCCTTTACATCGGGCGGCGTTACCTTGATCCGGCGCGAGGCCGCAGCTTCACCATGAGCAATCGCCTTGGCTTCTTTCAGGCTCTGCATCAGATCATCGAACAGTGCTTGTTCCATCGTCATAACTCCTTGACAAATTCGCGCAGCAAGGCGGTCTCCCGGTCGGTGAGATTATCCTTTTTGGACTTCGGGTAGATCAGCAGCATATAAATCTGCCCATCGTCCCGGAGCCAGTAATAGATCACCCGAACGCCACCTCGCTTGCCGCGCCCGGGCAGTGCGAAGCGCAACTTGCGGATTCCGCCGCCGCCCTTGATGATGTCACCCCGTTCCGGGTTCTCCACCAAGACATTTTGGAGACCTGCGTACTCGTCATCTGTCAGCAGATCGGCCAGTAAGCGGGTGAATGTTGCGGTTTCAATGAATTCCATATGCTGTAGCTTATGCGCCAATGGCGTATAGCACAATAGCTATGGCAAACCCTTGACGCATTTCATTTTCCTGATTTTTTCCTGATTCCTCGCTTACTTTCGCCAGAAAGCCGGCGTCAGCACGACGAGGAGCGTGAAGATTTCCAGGCGGCCGAGCAGCATGGCGAAGGTGCAGACCCAGAGGTGGAAATCGGCCAGCGCCTGGTAGTTGTTGGCTGGCCCGACCAGGCCGAGGCCGGGGCCGAGGTTGTTGATGCAGGCGGCGACGGCGGTGAAGGCGGTGACGATGTCCAGGCCGGTGAAGGAGAGCGCCAGCGTCAGCGTCACGGTGCAGACCATGTAGATGAAGGCGAAGGCGAGCACGGCGAAGAGCACCGATTGCGGGGCCGTCTGGCCGCCGAGGCGGACGTTGTAGACGGCCGCCGGGTGCATGGCGCGGATCAGTTCGCGGTACACCTGTTTGTAGAGCAGGATGGCGCGCAGCATCTTGATGCCGCCGCCGGTCGAGCCGGCGCTGGTGGCGAAGCTGCACAGGAAGATCATCCACAGGCCGGCGAACATCGGCCACTGGCCGTAGTCGACGGTGGTGTAGCCGGTGGTGGTGGCGATCGAGACGACGTGGAAGATGACGTGGCGAAAGGCCGTCGAAATATCGGGATAAACGCCCTCCTTCCAGATGTAGTTGGTGAGGAGGATGACGCTGACCACCAGTACGCCGAGGTACCAGCCGGCTTCCGGGTCGCGCAGGTAGGGGCGCAGGGAGCGGCCGCTGAAAGCGACGAAATGGGTGGCGTAGTTGATGCCGGAGAGGAACATGAAAACGATGGTGATCGTTTCGATGGTTGGCGAATTGAAATAGCCGATGCTGGCGTCGTGGGTCGAGAAGCCGCCGAGGGCGACGGTGGAGAAGGCGTGGCAGACGGCGTCGAACCCGCTCATGCCGGCCCAGCGGTAGGCCAGGGCGCAGGCGGCGGTGATGGCGAAGTAGACCCGCCACAGGCCCTTGGCCGTTTCGGTGACGCGCGGTGTCATTTTCGAGTCTTTCATCGGGCCGGGGATTTCGACTTGCAGCATTTGCCGGCCGCCGATGCCGAGCAGCGGCAGGATGGCGACGGCCAGCACGATCAGGCCCATGCCACCCAGCCAGTGCATCAGGCAGCGCCACAGGTTGATCGACGGCGGCAGGCTGTCGAGGCCGCTGATGATCGTCGCCCCGGTCGCGGTCATGCCGGCGACCGCCTCGAAATAGGCGTGGGTCGGCGTCATGCCGAGTTGCAACAAGAACGGCAGCGCGGCGAATAGCGGCAGCACGGTCCACACCAGCGCGATCAGCAAAAAGCCGTCACGCACCTTGAGGTCGCTCTTGCAGCGCAGGTAGCGCGCCCAGAGAAAAGCACCGCACAGCACGGTGAGCAAAAAGGCGAGGTCGAAGCTCCTTTCGGCGCCATCGCCGTCCCAATGGGCGAGGGCGATCGGCGCCAGCAGGGTCATCCCGAACAGCATCAGGATCAGGCCGAAGGCGCGGTAGACGGGAGCGAAGCGGGTCACGGCGGCGCGCCTAGAGAAAATGGAAGCCAACCTGGAACAACTGTTCGACCTTTTTCACCAGTTTCTTGCGGACGCAGAAAACGATGACGTGGTCGCCGGCCTCGATTACCGTGTCGTGGTGCGCGATGACGACCTCGCCGTGGCTGGTGATCGAGGTCCAGTCGTCGGTCTTGCCGACGACGATGGCCTGGTCGAAATGACGCACCAGGGCGGCGACGGTGACGCCTTTTGGCCAGTCGATCTGGTCGATGCGCCGGCCGACCACCTTGGAGGTGTTGCGGTCGCCGTGCGCCACCACTTCCAGCGCCTCGGCGGCGCCGCGGCGCAGCGAATGGACGACGGCGACGTCGGCATGACGAACGTAGGCGAGCAGGGTGCCGATCGACACCTGGGCCGGCGAGATGCCGATGTCGATCGGCCCGCCATCGATCATCTCGGCGTAGGCGCGGCGGTTGATGAGCGCCGCCACCCGTTTGCAGCCGAGCCGTTTGGCCAGGCTGCCGGCCATGATGTTGTTTTCGTCGTCGTTGGTGACGGCGAGGAAGAGATCCATCTCGCCGATGTTTTCCTGTTCCAGCAGTTCCTCGTCGGTGACGTTGCCGTGCAGGATCAGGGTGTCGCCCAGTTCATTGGCCAATTGTTCGGCGCGCCCCGGGCGGTTTTCGATCAGCTTGACCTGGTAGTTTTTCTCCAGCGCCTTGGCCAGACGCAGGCCGATATTGCCGCCGCCGGCGATCATGATCCGTTCGACGCGATGGAGCATGCGCCGCAACTGGCGCAGCACCGGCCGGATATTTTCGCTGGCGGCGAGCAGGAAAACCTCGTCGCCGGCTTCGACCACGGTATCGCCTTCCGGCGCGATCGGCTGGTCGCGGCGGAAGATGGCGGCGATGCGGGCGTCGGTGTCGAACGGCAGCAGGTCGCGTAAAACGTGGATGGGTTGGCCGACCAGCGCGCCGCCCTCATAGGCGCGCACCGCCACCAGGCTGACCCGGCCGCGGGCGAAATCCAGTACTTGCAGCGCCTCGGGGAACTCGACCAGGCGGTGGATGTAGTCGGTAATCACCTGTTCCGGGCAGAGCGCGAAGTCGACGGCGAAATTGTCGGTCGACAAGAGCGTCGCATCGTGCAGAAAATCTTCCGTGCGCAGCCGGGCGATGCGCGTCGGCACGTTGAACACGCTCTGCGCCAGCTTGCAGGCGACGAGGTTGGATTGATCGCTCTGGGTGACGGCGATGACCATGTCGGCATCCTCGATGCCGGCCTCGATCAGCGTCGACGGCGCCGCCGCGTTGCCGGCCACGGTGCGCAGGTCGAGCCGTTGCTGCAATTGCGCCAGGCGCGCGCCGTCCAGATCGACGACGGTGATGTCGTTTTTCTCGGACACCAGCCCCTCCGCCACGCTCGCGCCGACCTGGCCGGCACCCAGGATGATGATTTTCATGGCCGTTTCGGTTTGAAGCGGCTTTGCAGGGGGCGTTTCGCACTCGCCTGCGCCATTGCCCCCACCCTAGCCCTCCCCCGCCAGCGGGGGAGGGAACGAGGCTCCTTCCCCCGCACGCGGGGGAAGGTTGGGATGGGGGCCGGCAGCGCCAAAAATATTCGCATTTGACTCAATCCTGTCCTAATCATCCTGCCGTTTGCCGAGGCGGATGTCGAGTTGCTTCAGCTTGCGGTACAGGTGGGTGCGTTCCAGCCCGGAGCGCTCGGCCAGACGGGTCATGTTGCCGCCCTCGCGGCGCAGGTGATGCTCGAAATAGAGTTTCTCGAAAGCATCGCGCGCTTCGCGCAGCGGTTGTTCGAGCAACGGCAGCAGCAAGACCTGTTCGTCGTCCTCGCCGGCTTCCGGCGGCATCACGCGGGCCACGTCGGCGGCCGAAATTTCCTCGTCGAGCGCCGTCAGCGCCAGATTGCGCACCAGCGCGTAGAGATCGTTCCAGCTGCTTTCCGCCGCCCGCTTCCACGGCAGGGTGCGCAGGGCGTTGAGCGCGCCGCTGGAAAAGCGCCGCGGCGGCGCCTCGCCGCGCTCGACGAAATGGGTCAGCAGCAGACTGGCGATCTCCGGTACTTCGTCGGCATGTTCGGCCAGCGCCGGCAAGGCGAGCCAGACTTCGCCCAGACGGGCCAGCAGCTTGCCGTCCCAGCCGGCCTCGGCCAGCGCCGCCGGCGGTTTGATGGTGGCCGCCACCAGTTGCAGGTTGAGGCGGTCGAGATGAGGGATGGCGAAGGCCAGATTCATTTGCTGCATCTTGCCGAGCGCCGCCAGGTCGGGGACGAAGAGCACGCCGCCGCTGGTCTTTTCCAGCATTTCCTGGGTCAGCGCGCTGGCGAGGCTGGACAGATCGAGCCACGGCGCGCGCGGCGGCAACAGGGTGCGGGCGCAGATTTCGGCCATGCCGCCGGCAGCGCCGCGCAGCAGCAGCACCGAGGTCTTGGCCGCGGCCTGTTCGAGGCGGCGCTTGAATTCCTTGATGAAGGCCGAGCGGCTGAAGGCATCGAGCGTCAGCGGCGGATGCGCGAGCGGCTTGTCGTGCTTGAGCGCCTTCTGCACCGAACTCAACAGCTTTTGCAGGGCGATCGGTTTTTCCAGAAAGTCAAAAGCGCCGATGCGCGTCGCGTCGACCGCGGTGTCGATGGTGCCGTGGCCGGACATCATGATGACCGGCATGTTCAGGTGGCCGGCGGCGTGCCATTCCTTCAACAGCGAGATGCCGTCGGTATCGGGCATCCAGATGTCGAGCAGCACCAGGTCCGGGCGCTGCTCGTTGCGGTAGCGCCGGGCGGCCTCGGCATTTTCGGCGAGACGGACGTCGTAACCCTCGTCGATGAGAATTTCCGACAACAACTCGCGGATGCCGACTTCGTCGTCAACGACCAGAATGATGGCCATGCTTGGCTTCCTCCTCTTTCGCCAGGGGCAGGCGGATGTCGATCCGCGCGCCGCCCGCCGGCGCATTGCTGATTTCGATGGTACCCGAATGTTCCTCGACGATTTTCTTGACGATCGGCAACCCCAGGCCGGTGCCGCGCGATTTGGTCGTCACGTAAGGCTCGAAGATGCGCGGCAGCAGGTCGGGCGGAAAGCCGGGGCCATTGTCGCCGATGATGAGCCGGGCGCGCCGCCCATCTTGCCGGGTGACGATCTCGATGCGCCCATCGGCGCGTCCTTCGAGCGCATCCTCGGCATTGCGCAGCAGATTGTGGATGACTTGGCGCAGTTGCGTTGCGTCGCCGAGCACCGGCGGCAAATCCCCGGCCAGCCGGGGGTCGATGGCCGCCGCCGCGCTGTCGTAAAGCCCGAGCACGTCGCCGATCAGGGCGTTGAGATCGAGCGGCGCGACGACCGGCGCCGGCAGACGGGCATAGTCGCGGAAGTCGTCGACCATGCGCTTCATCGCCTGCACCTGGGTGATGATGGTCTGCGTGCCGCGCGCCAGCATGCCGGCGTCGGCGTCGTCCAGTTTGCCGGCCAGCTTGAGTTGCAGGCGCTCGGCCGAAAGCTGGATCGGCGTCAGCGGATTCTTGATTTCGTGCGCCAGGCGGCGGGCCACTTCGCCCCAGGCGGCGCTGCGCTGGGCGGCGATCAGCCGGGTCACGTCGTCGAACACCACCACATCGCCGCCGCTGCCCGCCGGTAGACGCGAGCCGCGCAGCAGCAATATCTGCGGCATGCCGTTGGCGCGTTCCAGTTCGAGCTGGGCCTGCCATTCGGCCTCCTCGGTCGCGGCGAACTGGGCGCGGATGAATTCGCCGAGGACTTGCTGGCGCGCCCAGGTTGCGGGCGGCAGGCCGATCAGATCGACGAAATCCTCGGCAAGAATGGTGCACGCGCCTTCGTTGACCGTGCGCAGCCTGAAGTTGCGGTCGAACACCAGCACGCCGGCCGAGAGGTTGGCCAGGATGGATTCGAGATAGCCGCGCGCCGCCTCCAGCTCCGCCCGGTGGCGCTCGGTGTCGCTGCGCGCCTCGCCAAGCTGGCGGGTCATGCGGTTGAAGGACTGGGTCAGCACGCCCAGTTCGTCGCCGCTATACACCGCTTGGCGCGGCGAGAAATCGCCCTGGGCGACCGCCTGCGTGCCCTCGGCCAGGATGTGCAGGGGCGCCGCCAGCCGGCGGGCCATCACGTAGGCCAGGGCGAAGGCGCCGAACAGGGCGACCAGCACGGTCAGCGTCAGCGTCAGCGCATAGATGCGGGTCAGGCCCTGACGCGCCAGTTGTAATTCCTGGTAATCGCGGTACACCTCCTGCACCGCCTCGGCGTCGTGCGCGAGACTCTCCGGCACCGGACTGATGAGTTGCAGGATGCGCGGCTCGGCGAAAATGCCGCGCGCCGTCACCGGCGCCAGCACGCGCAAGAAAAGCTGGCCGCCCTCGCCCTCGACGGTGCTCAACAACTGCGTGCTGCGCGCCTGTTTCAGTTGCGCCGGCGTCGGCAATTCCGGCAACAGGCTGGAGAAGTCGGCGCTGGCGCTGGCCAGCAACTGCCCGTTGACCGAGAACAGCGCCGCCGACTGCACGCCGCGCTCTTCACGCAGGCGCAAGAGCGCCGAGCGGCGAGAGGCATCTTGCAGGTCGGACAGTTCGTCGGCCATGGCGCGACCTTTGTCGGCCAGATCATTGAGCAGCGAATCGAGCGTCGAGCGGCCGAGTTGCAGGCCGGATTCGAGGGCCTTCTCGACGCGCACGTCGAACCAGCTTTCGATCGAACGGGTGACGAATTGCACCGAAACGCCGTAGACCAGCGCTCCCGGCAGCACGGCAATGACGCCGAACATCAGCATCAGGCGCAATTTGAGGCGGGAACCGAAGACCTGGGCCTGGTAATCGCGCCACAGCGTGCGCAACTGCCAGCCGACCAGACCGACCATGCCCAGCGCCAGCACGATATTGAGTCCGATCAGGAGCGGATAGTGGCGCGAGAAAACGACCGTGTCGGCGGCCGTCGACAACAGCAGCAGGAACCACAGGATGCCGCCGACCGCCGCCGCCAGGGCGCCGCCAACCGCAACGAAGCGTTTCACTTGGCCTCCGCCGGCAGGGGCAGCGTCACCGTCCAGGTCTTCCAGTCGGAAGCCAGGTTCCAATCGCGATTGCCGAGCGCGGAAATCTGGAAGGGGCGCGGCAACTGGCTGATGTCCAGCCGCATGCGCAGCGCCGCCTGATAGGTCTTGCCGGGGCGCAGATCCGGCGCGTCGCCATCGCTGATCGGCCAGTTGTGCAGCCTTGAGAGCATCGCCAGGGCTTCGTCGAGGGTGGCGAAGGACTGATGCAGACCGCCGGAGGACAGCCGGTACTGGCGCGTCAGCGCATGGTAGGAGAGACTGATGATCTGCGACCGGGCGGCCACCGTTTCGTCGAACCAGTACCAGCGTCCGCGGGTCAGCTCGAAATCGACGACGAAGGTCAGCGTGACGCCGCGCGCCACCGCTTCTTCCAGGCGCGGCCGCAATTCAAAGTTGAAATCGGCGAACAGCGCGTAACCGTCCTCGTCGTGAACGATCCGCGGATTGACCACCTCGATTTCCGCTGCCCAGGCCAGGAGCGGCAGCAGCAGGAACAGCAGCGGCAGCAGCCAGCGACGCAGGCGTGTGCGTTCAGGCGGGCTTGGCGAGCAGGCAGTAATAGAAACCATCGTGTTCGGCAGTCGGGAGAAGCAGTTCCTCATGGCGGCGGCGGGCCAGCGGCTGGCGGGCCAGAAAGCGCGCGACCTGCTCGCTGTTTTCCGCCGGAAAAAGCGAGCAGGTCGCATAGAGCAGTTTACCCCCCGGCTGCAATAGCGGCCAGAGCGCATCGAGAATGCGCGCCTGAGTGGCGGCGAAGCGCTCGATGTCCTCGGCCCGGCGCAGCCATTTGGCATCGGGATGACGGCGCACGACGCCGCTGGCCGTGCACGGCGCGTCGGCCAGAATCGCAGCGAAGGGCTGGCCGTCCCACCAGCGATCGGGGCGGGTGCAGTCGGCGGCGCGCACCGTCGCCGTCAGGCCGAGACGTTCGAGGTTGGCGCTCACGCGCTGGCAGCGCGCCGGCTTCAGGTCGAGCGCCAGCACATCGACCTCGGCGCGTTCGAGCAGATGCGCCGTCTTGCCGCCCGGCGCTGCGCAGGCATCGAGCACCCGGCTGCCCGGCGCTGGATCGAGCAGTTCGGCGGCGCGCTGGGCGCCGGGGTCTTGCACCGACGCCCAACCTTCGGCGAAACCCGGTAAACGGTCCACCGGCAAGGGCCGATCCAGCGCCAGCCCGGCCTCGCCGAACGGCCGGGCGGCGAGGCCCTCGGCAGCCAGCCGTTGCCGATACTCGGCGCGGCTGCCACGGCGCCGGTTGACGCGCAAGGCCATCGGCGGCGGCGCGTTATCGGCGGCGACGATGGCCGGCCAGTCTTCGGGGTAGGCCCGCTGCAACTCGGCCAGCCACCACGCCGGATGCTGGCTGCTGGCCAGCGCATCGGCGGCCAGCGCGGCGAGCAGTTCAGCCTCGCGGCGCAGATAATTGCGCAGCACGCCATTGACCAGACCGCGAAAACGCCCGTCCGCCAATTCGCCCGCCGCCCGCACCGCCTGATCGACCACGGTATGCGCCGCCTCGGGCCGGGTTTCCAGGCGATACAGGGCAACCAGCAGCAGGCAGCGAATGTCCTCGGCGGCCAGCGGATGATCGAGCAGGCGGCCGAGCAAAAAATCGCCGCGACCGTAGCGGCGCAGACTGCCGTAGACCAGATCCTGAACGGCTGGCCGGGCGACGGCCTCGACGCGGCCAAGCTGACCGTCGGCCAGACTTTGCCCGCCGAGCACGGCGAGATGAATGCGCGCCGCCTGCAACAGGGCGAAGGCAAGGGAATCGGGGGGCAAGCGGGAGGGCAAGCGGGGCATAGGCCGGCATTATCACACGCGGCATAATCATGCCCATGCGCCGTCTCTCCATCTTTCTCTGCTTTCTGCTCTGCGGCCCTCCGGCGCTGGCCTGGAACGCCGCCGGCCATCGCCTGGTTGCCGTCATCGCCTGGCAGCAGTTATCCGCGCCGAGCCGCCAAGCCATCAGCGCCGCGCTGGCTGCCCACCCCGACTACAACCGCTGGCGCGAACGGGCCGGCGGCCAGGGCGAGGCCGCGATATTTGCCGAAGCCGCGACCTGGGCCGACAACATCCGCAACGACCCGCGCTATTACGACGAGGGCCGCGAGCCGCCGCTGCCGGCCGGCCGCTATGATTCGCGCCGCCACAAGTCCTGGCACTATGTTGACTTCGACGCCGCCGGCCGCCCGGCCAAGGGTCAGCTCGACCGCCAGATCAAGCGTCTGGACCGCCTGCTCGGGACCACTGGCGATCCGGCCGAAATCACCTACGTCTTGCCCTGGCTGGCCCACCTGGTTGGCGACCTGCACCAACCCCTGCACGTCGGCAATACCGCCGACGAGGGCGGCATCCGCTTCGTCATCAACAACCCGTTCCAGCGTGGCCAGCCGCTGACCTCACTGCACGCCTACTGGGACGACCTGCCCGGCCCCTCATCGCTGCGCGGAGATC